>JAEIGA010019834.1_pt1 | contig 10246 bp, 9 predicted proteins | sample 9270691 | NCBI WGS metagenome assembly JAEIGA01 (sample SAMN17057246, study PRJNA624740) | gut metagenome | biome: biome; isolation source: fecal sample | host: Bos grunniens | place: China: Xizang | collected 2019
CCCGACCGCAGGGCCCTGAGGGAGCGTAATGCTCAGTTGCAGAAGGCCGAGGAGGAGCTCGTTGGACTCCGACAGGAGAGTGCCGAGAGGGGTGCGGATGTGGCACGCCTCAGGGAGCGTTGCGATAGGCTCGAGCCACTCGTGGAGAGAGTGGAGAAGTTGCAGCAGGAACTCAAGCTGAGGGAGGCCGAGAAGGCTCGCCTTACCGAGCAGCTGCGCCAGGAGAGCGAGCAGAGAGTGGCTATGCGCAAGGAGACGGAGCAGAACTTCAAGGAGTTGGCAACAGCCATCCTCGATGAGAAGTCCAAACTCTTCAGGGAGAGCAATGAGCAGCGTCTGGGCGAGATTCTGACCCCCTTCAAGGAGAACCTCCAGAACCTTCAGAAGAAGATTGACGAGTGCTACACAAACGAGGTGAGCGATGTGAAGTCGCTCAAGATGAGCCTCAAGGAGCTCACCGAGCTGAACAATACCATCTCGCGCGAGGCGCGTGAGCTGACGGATGCGCTGCGTGGCAATAGCAAGGTGCAGGGCGACTGGGGCGAGATGATTCTGCGCCAGATACTCGAGAAGTCGGGCCTTGAGGAGGGTGTCAATTTCACGATGCAGGCCACAGTTAATACCGACGGAACGAAGATTGTGGGCGAGGAGAATAACCTCTTGCGCCCCGATGTGGTCTTCCACCTGCCCGAGGGTAAGAATATCGTCATCGACTCGAAGGTGTCGCTCACGGCCTATGTGAACTATGTGAACGCACCCTCCGAGGAGGAGCGCACGGCGGCCCTAACGGCCCACCTGGCCTCCATTAATGGCCACGTGAAGGAGCTGGCCACCAAGCAGTATCAGCGCTATGTGAAGGATGCGGCCGACTTTGTGATGATGTTTGTGCCCAATGAGGGTGCCTATATGGCGGCGATGAATGGCGACACGAGCCTCTGGGAGAGGGCCTACCAACAGCAGGTGGTCATTATCAGCCCCACCCACCTCATCTCGGTGCTGAAGCTGATGTACCAGCTCTGGACACGCGATAAGCAGACCAAAAATGCTATTAAGATTGCCGACGAGACGGGCAAACTATACGATAAGCTGTGTGGCTTTGTGTCCGACCTGGAGTCGGTTGGCGGCTCGCTCGAGAAGGCCCGCAAGAGCTACGAGGATGCCTATAGCAAACTCTCCACAGGCCGCGGCAACCTCATCAAAAAGGCGGAGGATATCAAGGCCCTTGGAGTAAAAACCTCCAAACAACTCCTCCTTGAGAGTGATAATTAGCCGTTGGAGCTGCTCCATTTGAAAACACCACGCGGGTTACAAAAATGTAACCCGCGTGGTGTTTTGGTTGTATTGCGTCGGTAGGCGGTTGTTGGTCGTCAATCTTTCTTGGCGTTGTCAATTTTGCCGCGATAGACCACAAAGCGCTGGAAGAGGTACTCGGTCGAGAGGTTCAGGAGCATATTCAGAGCCGTCACCAGGTAGTCGTTCCAGCCGAGGCTCTCCACGAGGTAGTTGCCGAGGATGGTGGTCGTGGGGGTGAAGATGCAGTAGTAGCCAATAATCTTGAGCATTGCGCTCGGGATGTTGGCCGTGGACTTGAAGGTGAATTTGCGGTTGAGGGTGAAATTCCAGACGATGGAGAGCAGCAGCGAGGGGAGGTAGCAGGCGTAGTAGGGCCACTCGCTAAGCTCCGTGAGGGCGGTGAAGGAGCCAATCTGGATGATACCTGCGCTGGCCGAGAAGAGTATGAACTTCACAACGCGCAGCAACTCTTTACTATTGCTCATAGGGCGATACTTCTTATAATATAAATATTAGGTGTTTGGGGTTTTGCAGCCACAAAGATAGAAATTTTACTCGGGGTGAGGGTGACGGATGGGGAGTTTCTACGATGCCAAAGGGTTAGTAGTGGTAGCGTTTGCGGTTGGCAATCAGGAATATGGCACCCATAATTACTGCGCAGCCCTCGGCGAAAGTTACTGCCCACCAGATGCCGTCAATGCCCATCAGAACGGGTATCAAGAGCACCGCACCACACTCAAATATGAGGCTGCGGGAAAAGGATACCACGGCCGAAATTAGTCCGTTGTTCAGCGCCGTAAAGAGTGAGGAGATGTAGATGTTAATGCCACACAGCAGGAACGATATGGAGTAGATGCTAAAGGCCCTGCGGGTGAGCAAATATAGGCTCTGGTCGTAGCCCACAAAGAACTTTGCCAGAGGGGCCGCAAGCAGCTCGGCAAGCAGTGTGAGCCCCAGCGAGAGGAGCAGGATGATGCGGCCACTTCGCCTTACCACGCCACGCAGTTCGTCGTGTCGCTGAGCGCCATAGTTGTAGCTCACAATGGGGGCGCTCCCCGTGGAGTAGCCGAAGAAGACGGCAATGAAGATGAAGAGCACATAGCCGATGACACCGTATGCCGCAACGCCATCCTCGCCTATGTAGCGAAGGAGTTGGTGGTTGTAGAGCATCACCACAATGGAGGTCGAGATGTTGGTGGCCATCTCCGAGGAGCCATTGAGGCAGGTCTGACGGAGTGCCCCTCCATCCCAGCGGGCAGCCCCGAGGCGTAGCAGACTACTATTCGGGCGGCTGAAATAAACAAGGGGTATGGTGCCGGCTACCATCTGGCTCAGGACCGTGGCGGCAGCTGCGCCCTCCAGCCCCCAGCCAAAGACCACAATCAGTAGGTAGTCGAAAACGATGTTTGTCACGCCTGCGCAAAGCGACACTTTCAGTCCCAATGAGGGCTTCTCGGCTGCCACCATAAAGGGCTGAAACATACCCTGCAACAGGAAGAAAGGCATACCGATGAGTAACAATCTTCCGTAACTGATGCAGTCGGCAAGCATCTGCCCCTCGGCACCCAGAGCAATGGCTATGGGCTCCAGGAAGAGAAAGCACAGAAGGCTGAAGAAGAGGCCCAGAGCAATGGTGGTGTAGACAATGAGCGAGAAGGTGCGCTTGGCTCTGGGGCTGTCGCCCTCGCCCAAAATCTTGGCTACCAGAGCACTACCACCCGCACCCATCATAAAGCCTATGGCGCCGATGACCATAAAGGCGGGGTAGATGAGGTTTATGGCCGCAAATGGGGTCTTGCCCACAAAGTTGGACACAAAGACTCCGTCCACCACGCTGTAGATGGAGGTGGCAATCATCATCACAATCGTCGGCAGCGTGTAGCGCACCAGGCGGCGTGATGTGAAGTGGTCCGAGAGAGAAATCTTCTGCGCCATTGTCTTGCGGTTGAACTCTGTGGTGAAAGTGGGGGTGTTTTGGAGCGCAAAGATAGGAAAAAGAGTTGGAGATTTTCAATTTTCAAAATTGAATTGTACTTTTGTGGTCCTATGAGTAGATTGTGGCAACATATCGTTTTGGCACTCTTGGCCTGTGTGGTGCTAACCTCGTGTGGCTCCTCCTCCGCAAAGGTGGAGTGGGGCGAGGTGCTCTATGCTCCCCATTCGGCAAAGGGGTTTGAGATTGTGGCCACCGAGGGCGCGTCTACCCTCCTGCGTATTCTCTCGCCCTGGCCTGGTGCCGAGGGTGTGGTGAAGGAGGTCTTTGTGGCACGAGGCGATGAGGTGCCACCGAGCGGTTTTGGGGGCATAGTCCTCAAGCCCGACCCTAAAAGGGTCGTATGTATGTCCTCGAGCCATCTGGCCTCGATGGATGCTCTGGGCACCATTGGTAGGGTCGTTGGCGTGAGCGGTGGCGAATATATCTCCAATCCGACCATTTGTGAGGGGCTCGTGAGAAAGGATGTTAGGGAGGTTGGCTATGACGCCAATGTCAACTACGAGTTGCTTGCTGCCCTGCGACCCGATGTGGTCCTCATCTATGGCACAACGGGCGAGAATGGCACCCTGTCGATGAAACTCGACGAGCTGAAAATCCCCTATATCTACATTTCGGATCACACCGAAACTACTCCGCTCGGAAAGAGTGAGTGGGTGGTGGCCTTGGGTGAGATTTTCGACCTCAGGGAGGAGGCCGAGGAGATCTTCAGCGAGATTGCCGAGAGGTATGAGAGCCTCCGACTTGCAGCCCTTAGCTACAAGGGACGCCCGAAGGTTATGCTCAACTCGCCCTATAAGGACACCTGGTTTGTGCCTGCCGACGACAGCTATATCGTAAGGCTCATTGAGGATGCAGGCGGCGAGTATGTCTGCAAGGGGAGCAGTAAAAACCGACTCTCGAGGCCCATTAGTGGCGAGAGCGCCTTCCTCTACCTTGCCGAGGCGGACTATTGGCTCCACCCCAATGCCGCACGAGATATGGCTACTCTGGTGGCCGAGAATCCCAAGTTTGCCAATGCGAAGGTGGTCACCTCACAGAGAGTCTACAACTGCACGGCTCGCAGTACCGAGGCGGGCGGTAGCGACTTCTGGGAGAGTGGTGCCCTCTGGGCCGATAGGGTACTCCAGGATATGATTGCCATCCTCCATCCCGAGGAGGCCGCAGGGCATAGACTCTACTACTACGAACAAGTTAAATAGAAAAATAGATTCCAAACCGACGATGAATCGTTCTCGCACGACCATACTCTTTGTGCTGCTGGCTGTGGCCACCGTTCTACTCTTTATGGTGGATCTGGCTGTGGGCAGTGTACACCTCTCTCTGGGGGAGGTGTGGCACGGATTGTGGGGCTCGGGCTCGGCTGAGGATGCCGGGTCGGTGGGGATGATTGTGCGCAATTTCCGACTCCCCAAGGCTATTATGGCCCTGCTTGCCGGTGCGGCACTCTCGACGGTGGGTCTTCAGATGCAGACCCTCTTTCGCAACCCTCTGGCAGGCCCCTATGTGCTGGGTGTGAGCTCGGGTGCGAGTCTGGGTGTGGCACTTATGTTGCTTGGGCTTCCGCTGTTGGGCGTGAGTATCTCCTCGCCCTGGGTGCAGAGCGTGGGTGTGGCAGGTGCTGCGTGGATAGGCTCGGCACTGATTATGGTGGTGGTTATGGCCGTGACGGCCCGCATCAAGAATATTATGACGGTGCTGATTCTCGGTATGATGTTCGGCAGTGCCGCCTCGGCGTTGGTGGAGATTATGCAGTATCTCTCTCCCGAGGGGGCTCTGAAGAGCTATGTTGTTTGGACTATGGGCTCGCTGGGAGGTGTGACCCTCTCGCAGTTGCGCATTGTGATACCCGTCATTGTTGTGGGCTTGGTGTTTTCGGTGCTGCTGATTAAACCGCTTAATATTCTGCTGCTTGGCGAGAATTATGCCCGCACTATGGGCCTTAATATCAAACGCGCAAGGCTGATGGTGACCCTCACGACGGTGTTGCTTGCAGGTACCATCACAGCCTATTGTGGCCCCATCGGCTTTGTTGGCCTTGCGGTGCCCCACGTGGCCCGAATGATGTTCCGCGAGGCAGACCATAGGGTGTTGGTGCCCGCTACGATGCTCTCGGGTACGACCATAATGTTGCTCTGCGACATCGCCTCGTCGGTGCCCTCGAGCGACCTCACGCTGCCCATCAATACCGTGTCGGCACTTGTGGGCATACCGATTGTTGTGGTGGTGATTGTGAGAAACCGTAAGATGATGATGTAATGGCAGAGATGGAACGCATATCGACAATTCAGCTCCACGGAGTGACCCTTGGCTATGGCGAACGAGTGCTTATGGCCGATGCGAGTGTGGGCTTCGGCTGGGGCGAACTGACGGCTCTGATAGGGCGTAACGGCACGGGAAAGAGTACTCTGCTGCGCACGATTGCGGCCCTGGCAAAGCCCCAGAGCGGCCATATAACCATCTCGGGCAAGGATGTGGCCTCGCTCACGATGAAACAGGTGGCAGAGAATATTGCCTTTGTGTCGACCGACGATGTGAGGGTGCAGAACCTCAGGGTGTGGGATGTGGTGTCGCTCGGCAGGGCCCCCTATACCAATTGGGTGGGGCGCCTGACGGAGAGTGATAGGGCCAAAGTCAGGGAGTCGCTGCAGCTTGTCGGTATGGCCGATTTTGCCGAGGCTGCGATGGATAGCCTCAGCGATGGCGAGCGCCAGAGAGTTATGATAGCAAGGGCCCTGGCACAGGATACGCCCATCATTCTGCTCGATGAACCAACGGCCTTCCTGGACCTCCCGAATAAGTATGAGATATGCTTGCTGCTGAAGAAGTTGGCCCATAAGGAGGGTAAGTGCATCCTCTTCTCCACCCACGACCTTTCGATAGCCATCGAACTGTGCGATACGATTGCGATGATTCAGGGTGGCAAGTTCCACTACGGAACGGCCGAAATGCTCATTGAGAGTGGTGCGATGGGCGAACTTTTTGAGCATACACAGATAGAGTTTGACCGCCAAAAGGGCAATGTGAAACTAAAAAGATAAAAAAAATCAAATAAAGTTTGCAGATTAGCTTTTTTTAGTTACCTTTGCACCGCTAAAAAGCTACCTGTGGTAGTAGTCGGGGCCCATTCGTCTATCGGTTAGGACGCAAGATTTTCATTCTTGAAAGAGCAGTTCGACTCTGCTATGGGCTGCAGAAAGAGAAAAAAATTTTAAAAATATATAACTATGGCAAATCACAAGTCATCTAAAAAGCGTATTCGCCAGACGGAGAGCCGTCGTGTTGCGAATAAGTACTACCACAGAACAACTCGTAACGCTGTGAAAGCATTGCGTGGTACCACCGACAAGGCTGCTGCTGAGGCACTTCTGCCCAAGGTAGCTGCAATGTTGGACAAACTCGCAAAGAAGAACGTTATTCACAAGAACAAAGCTGCTAACCTCAAGAGCGGTTTGCAGGTTCGCGTGAACAGCCTGTAGTAGTCCAGGTAAAGGTTTGCACCTTACCTTAAGGGCAAACCTCAGATGGTGACTGTAGCTCAGTTGGCAGAGCGTTGGATTGTGGTTCCAAATGTCGTGGGTTCGAGCCCCATCAGTCACCCCAGAGAGGAGAACGAGAGTTCTCCTCTTTTTTTTGTGAGCACATCTCGTGGGTGAATTTTGCACCAACCTTCAGATAGCGGGCTCCTCACTTACCTCAAGTAAGCTCCAGGCCTGCGACTTTGCTTGGTACAAAATTCTCCTCGCAAGATGCACTCACATTGTTGCGCTGATGGGGGAGTGTGGTCACCATATAAGTCTGACCCCATAGTTTTCGCTTATGGTGGCATAAAAATTTCCGATTTGACTTTTGCTCCAAGTGGTATTATCTTTGTTATAACAAAACAGAACAAATAAGTCAAACCTAAAATAACTAAAGATTATGGCAACGAAATTTTATAAATGTAACCATTGTGGCAATGTGATAGTAAAGGCTGTAGATGGCGGCGTAGTGCCCTTCTGCTGTGGCGAGAAGATGACCGAGCTTGTGCCCAACACCCAGGAGATGGGCGGCGAGAAGCACCTACCCGTTGTGGAGAGAGTGGACGACTGCAAACTGCGCATCAAGGTGGGCAGCGTTGAGCACCCTATGCTCCCCGAGCACCACATCTCGTTTGTGTATGTAGAGTTTGAGGATGGCGGTCTGAAGGTCGATTTGAAGGATAAACCCATCGCTGAGGTGTGCGTGTGTGGCCGTAAGCCCGTGGCAGTCTATGAGTATTGCAACATCCACGGCCTCTGGAAGACCGAACTCTAACGGAATAGCACACTAAGTGGGAAACAAAAAAAGGACTGCAATTTGCAGTCCTTTTTCGTTGGTAGCGAGACCCAGGATTGAACTGGGGACCTCATGATTATGAATCATGCGCTCTAACCAGCTGAGCTATCTCGCCGCTTTGCTGAAAAGCGATGCAAAGATAAGTCATTATTTTTTCCTCGCAAACTTTTTGGGGTATTTTTTTTGCATAGAGCAAAGAAAAATGGTTTAGGTATGAAAAATAGTCGCTCACAACACCTCTCACGCGCCCTCGATGGGGTCGCAATCATCGCCAGCATCCTGTTGCTGATTTCCCTCTCGCTCGACATTGTCACTCGCCGAAGCTACATCCTTTCGCCCGGGGTGGAGGAGTTGCAGCTTGTGGTCTGTATGGTCTTCGTTATGGACTTTGTGGTGCAGACGATGACGGCTCGTAAGCCCAAGCACTTCTTCGCCCGCAACATAGTGCTGCTCGTTGTTTCGATACCCTATCTGAATATGCTCCATTGGGGCGGCGTTGAGCTTCCCAAGGGGCTCTATATATTGCTCAAGTGCCTGCCGCTTGTGCGTGGCGGGGTGGGGATATATCAGCTCGTAAGGCTGGTGGCGCCAAGTCGTGTGAGCGCCATTCTGTGGAGCTACATCACGATGATTGTGCTGCTCACCTACCTCTCGGCTCTGGTCTTCTACGCCTACGAGGAGGGGACCAATAAGGCGATTGCGGACTTCTCGTCGGCTCTTTGGTGGGCAGGACTCAATGTGACCACTGTGGGTGCTCCTATGTTTGCAGCGACGGCTGTGGGACGGGTGCTGACGGTGATTTTGCCGGGCCTCGGTATGATACTCTTCCCGCTGCTGACGGTCTATGTGACACACCTTGTGCAACTGCCCCGAAAAGATAGACGGCCCGCCAGGTAGTGGCGAGCCGTCTGTGTGGTTGGAGTGGGAGAGAAAGGTGATTATTACTCCTCAGCCTCCTCAGCCATAGTGGTGTATACATTGGTCACATCGTCATCCTCCTCGAGTTTCTCGATGAGTTTGTTGATGGCCTCACGCTGCTCGGCAGTCACCTCCTTGGTGTCGGTGGGGATGCGCACGAACTCACCGCTGACGATCTCCATATTGTGCTCGTCGAGGTAGGACTGGATAGCGCCGAATGCCTCATACTTGGCGTAGATGTTGATGATGTTCTCGTCGTCCACGAAGAGCTCGGTCATATCGAGGTCGATGAGCTCCAACTCGAGCTCGTCGATGTCGATGCCCTCCTTCATTGTGGTCTTGAAGACGCACAGGTGGTCGAACATAAAGTTCACACTACCGCTGTTGCCGAGGGTGCCGCCACACTTGTTGAAGTAGCTGCGCACATTGGCAACGGTACGGGTGGTGTTGTCGGTAGCGGTCTCTACGAGCACAGCGATACCGTGGGGGCCGTAACCCTCATATACCATCTCTTTGTAGTCGGTAGTATCCTTGGAGATAGCGCGCTTGATAGCCCTCTCCACATTCTCTTTGGGCATATTCTCAGCCTTTGCGTTCTGCAGAAGCACGCGAAGACGAGTGTTACCCGAGGGGTCGGGACCGCCAGCCTTTACGGCAATCTCAATCTCCTTACCGATTTTAGTAAATGTGCGGGCCATATTGCCCCATCTTTTCATTTTTCGCGCTTTGCGATACTCAAAAGCCCTTCCCATAGTAGTTATTTTGTAATTATTAATTTCAAAGTGCGCAAAAGTAATTAATTAAATTGAAAATGGAAAATCGAACACGCAAAATCTTACACTATCCTCCACTTTCGCCCTGTTTCTTGCAGCGGTTAGATGAATGGCCCTGCTTCTTGTCTTTGTTGATCCTTTAGGATATATTGGTGATTCTGAATACAAGGAATGATTTAGTTTGCTGAAAGATGCGTGTAGATTTCAATAGTTCTGTAGTTTGAATAATAGGTAGGTCGTTAGACTTTCGACTTTAGACCTTAGACAAAAAAATAGCGTGGGAACAAAGATTCCCACGCTATTTTTTTATTAAAGCTATCGCGCTCTTAGAAGCCTTTGCCGATGCCGATGAAGTCCTCTGCTTTGAGGGCGGCGCCACCGATAAGGCCACCGTCAACATTCTCCTTGGCGAAGATCTCCTGGGCGTTGCTGGGCTTGCAGCTACCACCATAGAGGATGGGGGTGTTGGCTGCAGCCTCACCGAACTTCTCAGCCAGAACGGTGCGGATGTAGGCGTGGATCTCCTCTGCCTGCTCGGCGGTAGCGGTCTTGCCGGTGCCGATTGCCCATACGGGCTCGTAGGCGATAACAAGGTCAGCGAACTGCTCCTCGGTGAGGTTGAAAACAACCTCCTCAATCTGAGCCTTCACAACCTCGAAGTGGCGCTCTGCCTCACGCTCCTCAAGACGCTCACCCACGCAGTAGATGGGCTTCAGACCATTGGCGTATGCCTGCTCCATCTTCTTGTTAAGGGTGGCGCTGGTCTCGCCGTAGTACTCGCGGCGCTCGCTGTGGCCAAGGATTACATACTCGATACCGAGCGAAGCCAACATTGCGGCGCTCACCTCACCGGTGTAGGCACCTTTGGCCTCTGCTGCACAGTTCTGTGCGCCCACAGCCACGCGGCTACCCTTGGCAGCCTCGGCCACCTGCGAGAGGTGGGTAAAGGGAG
>JAEIGA010019835.1_pt1 | contig 10245 bp, 12 predicted proteins | sample 9270691 | NCBI WGS metagenome assembly JAEIGA01 (sample SAMN17057246, study PRJNA624740) | gut metagenome | biome: biome; isolation source: fecal sample | host: Bos grunniens | place: China: Xizang | collected 2019
AATAATTTATTTGGAAGGAAAAATTTATAATGGAGACAAAAAAATGGTTCTTTCTAAATTAAGAGAAAAATTAGAAGGACGTAAAGAAAAAGGAGACAAAAAAATGAAAGTAGCAATTTTAGGTGCAGGATGTTACAGAACTCATGCTGCAAGTGGAATTACAAACTTCGCAAGAGCTTGTGAAGTTGCAGAAGCAACTGGAAAAGAAAACATTTCAATGACCCATTCCACAATCGAAATGGGTGCAGAATTATTAGAATTAGCTGGTGTTGACGAAGTTGTTGTAGCTGACCCAGTATTTGACGGCGAATTCACTGTAGTAGACGACTTTGATTACGCAGAAGTTATTGCAGCTCACAAAGCAGGTAACCCTGAAGAAGTAATGCCTGCAATCAGAGCAAAAGTTAATGAATTAGCTGAAACCGTACCTAAACCAGCAAAAGGTGCTATCCACTTTACTCACCCAGAAGACTTAGGAATGAAATGTACTACCGACGATTCAGAAGCAGTTGCTGACGCTGACTGGGTTATGACCTGGTTACCTGAAGGAGGTATGCAACCTGACATCATCAAAAACTTCGCTGATGATATTAAAGAAGGTGCAATCGTAACTCACGCATGTACTATTCCAACTACTGGATTAAACAAAATTTTCGAAGACTTAGGAACCAATGTTAATGTAGCTTCCTACCACCCAGGTGCTGTACCTGAAATGAAAGGACAAGTATACATTGCAGAAGGATTTGCTGACCAAGCTTCCATTGACACCTTATTAGAATTAGGTCAAAAAGCAAGAGGATCTGCATTTACATTACCTGCTAACATGGTTGGTCCTGTATGTGATATGTGTTCCGCTGTAACTGCTATTACCTACGCAGGTATCTTAGCTTACAGAGACACCGTTACCCAAATTTTAGGTGCTCCTGCAGGATTTGCACAAATGATGGCTAACGAAGCTTTAACCCAAGTAACCGCATTAATGCAAGACGAAGGTATCGACAAAATGGACGATGCTTTAAACCCTGCTGCATTATTAGGTACTGCTGACTCAATGAACTTCGGTTCATTAGCTGAAATTGTTCCTACTGTATTAGATTACTTAGGTAAAGACGAATAGTTACAATAAGTTTAATTGTTGGTTAAAACCAACAATTTTTTAACTTATTTTTTAATAGCTGAGCCAATTAACTATTAAAAAATAAGTTATTCTATTTATAAATTATTTTAGAGAGATGGATGTTGATGATTGATGAAATATTAAACAAAGCAAAACAAGGAAAAGAATTAACTGATGACGAATTTTTAGAATTGTTAAATATCAATGACGATGAAGAATTAGAAAAATTATTCGAAGTAGCTTGTGATATTAGAGATAGTCAATCAAAACTAATTAAATTAACATCCACAGTACATCTTACAAATAAATGCTTAATTCAACCTAGATGTGAATACTGCGGATTTGCAGAAGAAACATCATCAACTGGTTATTATAATGCATTTTATAAATCCAATGAAGAAATATTGACTGCAGTTAAATCCATTCAAGAAGCACATATTCCTCGCGTAAGCTGTTCTGGAGGATATGGCTTCAAAGGAAAACAAGCAGTTAATGCATGTAAAATCGTGAAAGAAAACTCCAATTTGGAAATTCTGGTTAATGTAGGTGGAGATTTAACAGAAAAATCTGTTAATGATTTGGCCAATCTGGGAGTGGATACAATATGTTGTAATTTAGAAACCATAAATGAAGACGTATTTTATCAAAGAAAACCTGGAGATTCACTTGACCAGAGAATATTAACCTGTAAACGAGTGAGTGATATTGGAGTAGGATTATCCTCAGGTTTACTTTTGGGACTTGGTGAAAGTAAAGAAGATAGAATAAAGCATTTACGCTACCTATCAAACTTTAAAACATTAGAAGAAATACCAATAATGGGCTTTAACCCATACCCGGATACACCAATGGCGGATTATCCCCCATTTCCACTGATAGAACAATTAAAAATGGTGGCGGTTACAAGAATAATGTATCCTGAAATCACTATTACAATGCCTACCCCAACTGTAGGGCCGGAAAATGTTGAATTTTCACTTAGAGCAGGCGCCAATAACCTGGCTACTGTTATTGCTGACAATTACCCTCATGAAGTTAAGGGAGTGGGTTCCCCAAATTATGGCAATTACAATGAAGTGGTCAATGTTATTGAAAAATTGGATTTGATACCTCAAACTATTTAATTACTACTTTTTTAAATGTGATAATATGGCATTCGAAAAGATGATAAAAAAAGCATTTGAAGAATCTGAAAATGACTGCAGATTCGGAGATACTCTTGAAGAAATAACTGAAATTCAAGAGTATATAAAAAATGCTCAAAAAATATATGTTCCGAATAAAAACGGCATTAAAGTCGATGTTCTAAATCAGGTTTTAAGAGAATATGGTTTGCCTGTAGCTAAAATACTTCAAATTAACACAAATACTGCAGATACAAGCAGAATACCTGCCCTTGCAAAAGCATATATGGCACTTGATCAGAGTGATGCTGATTTGATTATTGCAAGAGGCAGACTAGGAATTCCCGGATCAGGTTCGCTTTTAATATTTATTGATAATAAAGGAAGGATATTAACCTGCGGAACTTCACCTTCACACGCAATTCATCAAAAATCCATTGAAGCTGCAGTATATGATGAGGCATGTGAAGCCCTTGAAAAAATTGGATTTAAAAAGTGATTTGGATGGATATTGATACTGGAATTACTTCAGAAGTTTTAACAATCAAATCTGAAATCAGATTAATAGATATTTTTAATGACATTATAGATAAAAAATCACAGGCATGTTTTGACTATATCGAAAGTTTAAATTTAAATTCAGACGAAAAAATAACCGTTATCGGCACCTATTTTACCGGTGTTGGAATCGTTAAAAGATTAAGCGAAAAATACACTAACATTACACTGATTGATATTTATCCACATTTAGAAGAATTATTGTATACTTCCATTGGCGGAGGACTGAAAAACCAAGTGAAATTCTCATCTGATTTGGATTTAATATATGATGGAAACGTGATTATTGATACAACTGGTTTTGGCGGCATCAATGTTGAACAATCTTCAAAATTTGATGTGAAGGCATTTTTAATAGAAGATCCGGTAGCTGAAGACAATGACGTCTCATTAAAAAATAAAAACAATATTCATGAAAGATTAAATGCTGTTAAATCACCAAACAAAGCCATTTTAAAGACAAAAGGCATTAATACTAAGACCTCCGGAACCATGACTTTAACAATAGGCATATTAACAAATTCATTAAATGAAATCCTAGAAAAAGAAGGTGTTCTATACAGTGCCTGTGAAATGGGCTTTTTTGAAGAGGTTATATTTAAAGAAAAAAATATTGATAAATTCATTGAGCTGACAGATAAAAAAGCCATAAAAATATCAACAATTAACCCCTTTAGCCCGGACGAGATTGTATTAACTGAATTAAATAAAATTGAATCAAAAATGATTTAAATGAAACTTAATGAAATTATCGAATTTTTAAATAAAGAGATTCCTCCAGATTTAGCTTTAAGCGATGATAATATTGGTTTAATGGGACATTATGATTTAACCGAAGAAATCTCTTCAATAAAGATATTTATGGATTTATATCCTCAAGATGACAATTATGAAAGCAATACATTAATCATTACACACCATCCTCCATTATTTATCCCAAAAACTCCAACTTTTACAATACATTCAAATTGGGATATTATTAAAGGTGGTGCAAATGAAGCGCTTGCAGATTGTTTAAATTTAAAAGTTATTGAATCTTTCGATAAAAATACAGATATTGGAAGAATATGTGACGCTAATTTATCATACAAAGATTTAAAAAAAAATATATTGAATAAGTTCAATGAATTCACAATTGTAAATAAACCAAATGAAGACAAGATAATTAAAAAAATCGCCATTATCTCAGGATTCGGTTTGAAAAATCCAGAGTACATAAAATTAGCTAAAAAAAATAATTTAGACATGATAATTTCCGGAGATGTAATACAAGAAACTGCAATTATGGCAATAAATTTAGATTTGACATTGATTGACCTGGGCCATCACAATAGCGAGGCCCCCGGTCTGGAGCATTTAAAAAAAATTATTGGTAAATTAGATGTTAATTGTGAAATAATTAATAAACTCCCTATGGAGAGTGAGAGAAATGAACAATGATGAAATACAAAAAATGGAAGATAAAAGAGTACCAAAAGGAAAAATAGATCTTATCGGATGCGGAAGATTAGGTTTAAGAATAGCCATTAATTTAATGCAGGTGCATAGAGGAGGGCCAAAAACTATTGGTGCCTTTGATGGGCAGAAAATCTCCGGAGGAGATGTTATATTTACACTTCTTGGAGCTGAAATTGGAGAGGCAAAACCTGATTTCATAAAAAGATTATGTACACATGATGAAGATTTTAGAAACATTGAAAGCCATACGGAATACATTACCCAAGAAAATATTGATTTAATAGATGGAGATGTGGTAATTATAGTCATTGCCGGTGGAAATACAATATCAACTGCAGCAGAAATCATAAAACACGCACATCAAAGAGGTGCAAAAACTATTGGAACCGCAGGAATTTTTGGTTTTGGCAATGAGAATATTGAAATTAAAGATATCTCCGAATATGATAATGATAATCCCGCAATTGAAGAATTGAGGGCTCAAGGAATTACTGAAAATCATTTAATATTGACAACACATAAATTAATTAGAGATATGGAACCCGTAACTCCATATACCTTAGATGAAGTCGCAAAACTCATAACAATGAATGCATTAAAACTATTGAAAGATCAAAATGATTAAAATAGCTACTGCAGAGTGCTTTACTCACGGAAAAATAGGTTTGGAACTGCATGCACTTGCTCAAAATTATGAAGGTAATTTTGGAAGCAAATATATCAAAAACTTGGATGAATATGGAAATTTTGATTATAACCAATTAAGTGTTACATGCAGTTTATTCATACCAACACTTGATGCAGTAAAAGACATATTAAATGTGGAAAATCCACCAAAACCAGATTATCTTATTAAAGGCATTAAGGTTTATGATGAATCTGGAGATAAAAAAGCTAGCAAAATCATGGCCAAAGCAGTTATGAATCTCACTGATTGCGATATTGCAATCGCAACGACTGCAGGAATTGGCCATGGTGCCATTACCATCATCACCCCAGAATATGAAATAACAACAATTACTGATGTTTATTGTGATTTAAAAGAAAATAACAGTGCTGAAATATTCCAAAGGTCACAATCAGGAATTGAAAAAACATTAGAAATAATACTGCTCATTTTAAATAAGAATTTTGAAAAAATAAATTCTTTAGAAAATATTGAAATTATAAAGAAATAGTTTTAATAAGCCTTAGGGGGGATTCGAACCCCCGACTTCTACCTTACCAAGGTAGCGCTCTACCACCTGAGCCACTAAGGCATAATCGAGAATAAAGAAAAATTTTTTAAAAAAATCTAGTGCAGGGGAAGGGATTCGAACCCTCGAAGGCCTACACCAGAGGATCTTAAGTCCTCCCCCTTTGGCCGCTCGGGCACCCCTGCATACACTATAATTTTTTACTTTAATAATATATAAATGTTTGGTTTTGATAGGATATATATCACAATTTGCAATAAATCAAAATAAAAATACTATTTAAATAATATGAAAATTAAATATAAAAAATAAGTTATATGAAATTATTTCATAAAGAATAATTAAATCGTGGTGTAGCACATTGATGATTATTGATATGGAAGAATGTGGGATATGTGAAGATTGCATTGATGTCTGTATGGAAGAAGCAATAACAAAAAAAGCATATAAAGTAATTATTGACCCAGACAAATGCGATTCATGTGGTGAATGTGTCGATGTTTGCCCTGTCGGGGCCATCTATGAAGAATGATCAAATATGAAAAAAAGATTTACATTAGTTGATTATGCAATTATAATTTTAGTAATATGTGCGATTGCATTTGCATTTATTCACATTTCAAATGATGATAAAAGCGTCAATGAAGTAACCTCCTATGATTCATCAACATTGAATAAGGTTGGTGAAAAATATCTGGGTTATTACAGACAAGGTTATATCGTAAACACAACAATACACGGTTATAATTCAACCAATGGAGAGCCAGTCACATTACATGGTAACATTAAATGGCTAGATGATGAAAGGGGAAGTTATGTAAAGGCTCTTGTTACATGCAACGGTACTGATTACATCGCAGGACTTTATAATCAAGTCCCTAATGCCGAGGTCTATATTGACACTATGACTTTAGAGATGAATGGAGACAAATATCCTAATTTAGTTGAAATTAAAGCAAAACCAAAAAATATTACTTCACTTAATGATTTAATTACAGGAATTCCAAATAATGCAGAATATGAACTTTCAACAACAATCACTTTGAATTCCCTTGAAAGCAGCAAACTCCAAGAAATTACTAATGCACTATATCAGAATAATGGAAGAATTTCCATTAAAGGTTCAAACTCAGGACTTACTGACCAAATAACTATTGTTAGAGGAACCAATAGTGAATTAACACAAATGAATCAAATTTTAGGCAACTTTAGTGGAATAACAAATGAAATAACCATCAGGATTTATAACTGTAGCGATAATGACATTAACACAATCCAAAATAATTTTAATGTCACAAATATCCAAAAATATTAAGTTGTGTGATTTATGAGTTTCATTTATTCAAAATTAACATCCATTTTAAATATAATAAATGATGAATTCCATAAATCCTTTTTATTTTCAACGATATTTTCGATTATAGCATTTATAGAAAAAGAATGGGTTAATAGCTTTTTTAAAGGATTATATCCCAGTGAAAATTTTTTAGGATTTTTAAAGAAAAATTACATATTAAGAAATCATATTTTTAATCCGCTAATCGTGCTGGTTGTTTTTGCTGCATTTTTATCTCTGTCCCTGAGTTCAGTATCCTTTAGTTTAATCCAAACATTAATCATTGCATTTTTATTCTTCTTTATTGGCGCGGCGATTTTGCCTAGATTTTTTTTAAATGATATGAAAAACGTTTTGGTTTTTAAAAGAAGGGATGTTTATTCAATCGGATTTTGTTTAATATTGGTGAGTATTGCATTTTTCTTTATCAGCATTGCTTCTGTTGGCGGAATTCCTATTTTAAAACCATCAATTAGATATTTATTAAAACCCGCTTTTACTATGCCTGTATTTTTAATAATACCTGGAACATGCATTTTAGCTAGCGTTTATTTAAAAGATTTCCAAGACAAAATAATAACCCGTTCACAGGTCAGATTCAGATTCCTTTTACTGCTCATTATTGATGTTGCACTTTTATTAACTTTAGGCTACAGGACACCACTACTTGCAGCATTACTGTTGCTAATTATCATAGCATATTATGGAAATATAATAGCAGTTTGGGAAGTAGTGCTTGGAGCATTGATTGGTGTAGGTGCAATAATTGGAATTGGTTATTTCAGATCAGTTAAAGAGTTGACAATCAGCAGTGCAATAGATCCTTTCTATACATTGAAAAGCAGAGCCGAATTTACGCTCCATGTTCTGAATTTGCTTGACATTGCCGGAGGGAATTTCGGTGTGACCCATGGCCAAATACTTGCAAACTCAATACCTGGAAGTGAACTTGGACCTAGAATGATGGTAGGCAAGTTAATTGCCTGGAGAACAGAAGTAACTGTCACCCCAACACTGATAGGACAAATGGTAGCTGATTTTGGAAAAGTGGGTGTGGCTGTTGGGATGTGTCTTTTAGGTTTTATTTTGGGTATCGGATTTAAGATAATGAGAAAAACAAAAGACTATTTTTATATTGGACTTTACAGTTTATTATTAACTTATTCAATTTTAGGTGTTGAAACCGGAATACTGGATATTCAGGTTTTATTTTATTTTGCAGTAGCTATTTTTATTTACGTTACAATAATTTTAAAATCCATTTTTAATAAGTAATACAAATTTAGAAAAAGTTATGTCACCAGTATTACAAAAGTAATACTAAATCCAAAAAAATAAGGTAAAAAGTATTACTTTAAGAACCTTTATATAAGAAAAAAAGGAAAAATTCTTAATATCAAGATATATATAAGAATAATTCATTTTTAAATTGAATTTAAATCTCAAATACTTGATAAATATACGAAATAGGTAATACTTTTATACATTTCAGAAGTATTACTTTTGATAAGGGAGGAAAAAATAAATGCATATACCTGACGGATTTATCCCATTCTGGCAATGTATAATCTACTACATCATATTAATAGTAGCATTGTATTTTGCTAGCAAATGGGCAAGAGAAAACCTTGATGAAAAACGTATCCCTCTACTTGCAGTTCTTGCAGCAGGTATTTTTGCTATAATGTCTATGAACATGCCAATTCCATTTGGAACAAGTGGACATATGGTTGGTGGAGCATTGGTAGCAATTATATTCTGTGCCCCTGAAGCAGCAATACTCGTATTTACTGTTGTATTACTTATCCAAGCATTAGTCTTTGGAGACGGAGGAATTACTGTATTAGGAGCTAATGTATTGAACATGGCAATTATCGGAGGATTTACCGGACTATATACATTTAAAGCATTAAAAGACAAAATCGGAATTTACGCATCTGCAGGAATAGGTGCATGGTTAGCAACAGTACTCGCAGCACTTGCATGTGCAATTGAGATGGCAATAGCTGGAACCTTCCCAATAAATGTTGGAGTTCCATCAATGGTGTTATACCATGTATTCATAGGAATAATTGAAGCAGTATTGACCGTTATTGTTATAATGGCTTTAAACAAATTCAGACCTGATCTTTTGGTTTGGAACAAAAATAAAATCGAAGGAGGAGAATAAAATGGATAACCGTGATAAAACATTAATAATAGCTGCAATAGTTATTTGTGTCATAATCTGTTGTCTAGCTCCTTTCATTGCATCAGGAGATCCTGATGGATTAGAAAAATCTGCAGAAGATGCTAAAGTGCCTGAAGAAAAAGCAACTGTAGCAGTCGAACCCCCATTCCCAGATTACACATTTGAACCTCTTGAATCCCTTGGTGAAGTAGGCGTACTTATTTTAGGTGTGCTGCTGACACTATTGTGTGGATGGGGAGTTGCTGAAATCGTAAAAAGAAGAAGTTAAATTTTAACTTCTATCTTTTTATACTATTTTTTATATAATAATTATTATTAATAATAATAAAATTTTTTAGAGAAATATTATGGCTGATATTACAAAGGCACTCAATTTAGATGAACTGGCATCAAAGGATAGTCCGATTCATAATTTAGATGGGAGAATTAAATTAATATCTACAATATTTATTATTGTAGTTGCTGCTTTTTCAAATAACATATTTATACCCATTATTTTAGAAATATTTTTATTGATTGTTCTTAAAATTGCCAAATTATCATATGTTGATTCATTTAAAAGATTGGCATTATTACTTCCTTTTGGAGGAGCGATCATAATCTTTCAACCATTCATACATCCTGGAAATGTTTTATGGTCCTATTCATGGATTACAGTAACCGACACCGGATTGAACTGGGCAATATTATTAATTACTAGGATGATTACTTCCCTAACATCCATCGTAATATTATCTTCCACAAGCCCGATGCAGCAGATTGTTGCTTCATTCAGAAGATTGAAGATGCCGAAAGACCTTGCTATGATTTTAAGTATAATGGTTAGATTCTTATTTGTGTTCATTGATGAACTTGCAGCAATCAGAAAATCCCAGAAATCAAGAAACTTCTATATACATTCCAAATTAACCCCATATAAATGGAGAGTCAAACAGGTTGGATATGCCATTGCTATGATGTTTGTCAAATCCTATGAACAGGGAGAGAGAGTTTATAAAAGTATGATTAGCCGTGGATTTTCAGACAAGTCCGACTTATTCAACGAAAAGACTTCACTTGAAAAATCTGACTACATATACATTATCACCATAATAGTATTAGTTATAATTTTAGAAATAATTGTAATCAAATATTCAAATGATTTAGGATTCTTCGGAAGGAATTTATCTATAAATTAATGAGGGGAAATAAATGAGTGACATACATCTATCGACAAAAAATTTAAGTTATACATACCCTGATGGGACCCATGCATTGAAAAATGT
>JAEIGA010019836.1_pt1 | contig 10245 bp, 15 predicted proteins | sample 9270691 | NCBI WGS metagenome assembly JAEIGA01 (sample SAMN17057246, study PRJNA624740) | gut metagenome | biome: biome; isolation source: fecal sample | host: Bos grunniens | place: China: Xizang | collected 2019
AAGATGATGAAGATGTAGTAGATTTATTTAGCGTTCATTCTAAAGATGATTTACTATTCATAACTAACACTGGTAGATGTCATGTATTAAAAGCTTATGAGATACCTAAAGTAGCTAGAAATGCTAAAGGCAAAAACGTAGTTAATTATCTTCAACTTGAAAGTGGAGAACATCCAGTAAGTATTTTAGCTACAAACATAGAAGAAAATAAAGATAACGCATTGACAATAATAACTAAACAAGGAAGAATTAAACGTATAGAATTAAGTCAACTTTCTAATAAGTTCTCATATACTAGAATAATAGGGCTATTAGATAATGACGGAATTGTTAAAGCTTTATTGGCAAAAGAAGAAGATGAAGTTCTTATAGTAACTAATAAAGGTTTGTATGTAAGATTCCCTGTTAATACTGTTAGACCTCAAGGTAGAAGTGCTACAGGCGTTACAGGTATTAATTTTAAAACAGATGATGACTTTGTTTTAACAGCTACTATTATAACAGACAAAGATGAATTAGTAACTGTATCTGAACAAGGTATAGGCAAAAGATCATCTGCATCAGAATACAGCGCTTCTAAGAATAGAGGAGGAAAAGGCTTCTTATTCTATAAAGCAAATGATAGAACAGGAAATGTAGCTGCTTGTGTTGCTATAAATAACAATGAAGACTTACTAATAACAACATCAAAAGGATTAGTAATTCGTATAGCATCATCTAATGTTAGTTTATTATCTAGAACAGCTATGGGTACTAAATTAATGAATTTAGATAAAGACGATGCAGTTGTTTCTGTAGCTAAAATAGTTCCTAATAAATGTGAGAAGGATGATATAGATGTCGAGTAAATATATGCCTAATCAAGAATCTATTAGAATGAGTCTGCACCAATTTTTGGGCGGACTTCTTCAACTTTGCCCAGACAGAGAATCAGCTATTGCTGTTATATTAGAAGAATTAACAAAAATATCAAGAATCAACCCCGAAGATGACAATTCAATTTTTCATATCGATATGATAAAACCCGTATTAAGATCAGCAGTTTATATATTAACAATACGTTTTAATAATCTATTAGATGATACTATAAAAACATTTGGCGAAGACAAACAATTTTGGCCAGAGCCGGTGAGAAAAACTTTAGATAATGATAGACATTTAATTGAAACATTTAATAAGTATATAGATCAATTATAAGGAGAGTGTTGCTAATGGCTATTAAACAAGAATCTAAAGCAGAAAGAATGAAAAAGTTAAAAAATTTAATCTCTAATATAAATAAAAAAGAAGGATATAATGCAGTTAACTTTGCATCTGATCCTGAAATAAATGAAAGATTAAGAGTTGAATTTTATCCTGTAAAATCATTAGCTTTAAGAGCAGCTATTCAAGGGTTGCCTAAAGGCAAAATGTCTTTAATAGTAGGAAATCCCGATTCAGGAAAAACTTCATTCTTATTGGAAACTATAGCATATAATCAAGAACTTGACCCAGATTTTATAGGTGGATGGCTTGAATCAGAAGGATCTATAAGTGATGAATTACTAGATATGTTTAATATAGATAAAGCTAGATTCATATATTATGAAATTGACCCAGATAATGGAGCAGCAGAAAAAGCTTTAGATTATGCTAAAGCTTTATGTCAAGCAGGTTGTTCTATGCTTGTTATAAATTCATTAAAATGTTTAGTACCAAAGAAAGAAACTACAGATTCTATGGAAGACGCAAACGTAGCTTTATCTGCTAGATTGAATGCCAAATTTATGCGTGTTATAATACCGACTATATCTAAATCAGGTACTGCGTTAGCAATAGTACAACATAAGTCAACAGACATAGGTAGTTATGGAGGCGGTACTACAATAACTGGAGGTAGAGCAATAGTCTACAATTCAGTTCTAACTCTTGATTTTAACAAAATTACAATTAAATCAGGAGATCCTTATTATGATAAAAAGGATGACTTTATGAGAATAAGAGTTAGATGCCTTAAAAACCATGTCACTACAAAACAACCTTACACTGTAACTGATTATACCATAGAATATGGAAAAGGTACAGATGTTTCTGGAGAAATTTTAAACGCTGCATATGATTTTGGTATATTATCTAAAGAGCCAGGAGGATATACAAGAATGTATCCTGAAGGCGTAGAACACGATAAGAAAAATGTTATGATACTAGCAGATGGAACAAAAGCAGAATGGAGAGGTGCAGCTAATTTCCAAGCTTATGTAGATGCGCATCCAGATTTCTTTGAATTTATTAAAGAAAAAGTACTAGGTTTAGACGCATCTGGTTTAGTAGAATCTATGTCAGAGGAAGAAATAGCAGTATTAGAACAAGCCAATGCTGAAGAAATATTAGAAGGCCAAGAATTAATAGATAGTCTTGATGATGTATTATCAACTAATGAAGATTAATCACTTCACTTCGTTCAGTAACATAAATTCTTTTTAAAAATAAAAGGAGTGATGTGTATGTCTTGTCCTTATGGAAATGATGATTGTTTAAATACAGACCAATGTCATCTTTGTTTTAATGGAGGAAAATATAAAGCTCCTAAAAAGAAACAACAAGGACTTCAAAAAAATTATAATAAAAAAACTAAAAGAATGGGCGCTGTATCAGAAAATATAACACAACAACAAAATCAGGCTACTATAGATTCAGTTTGTAGTAGCCGTCTTACTGTAAACAGTGGAGCAGGACAAGAAAAAGGCGATGCATGGATTACAGGGTTAGTAGAAATAGCGCAAGAAGTTAAAACTCAATTACCTGAAAGAGCAAAAGGTTGTAAAAACTTTACTATTTCTAGAGAATGGTTAGAAAAACTCAATAGAGAATCTAAAGCTGCTATGAAAGAATTTTGGTGGCTTGTGTTCTCGTTTAAAGAAAATGATGAACAACAATACGTAGTAGCAGAAACACAAATCTTTCAAGACATGGTTGCTACTCTAGTACACGATAGAAAGATAGCTAAAGAGGCAGATAAGAAAATAGATTTAGCTAATAAACAACGTAGAATTGCTGAAACTAAAAATACTGAATTAGAAGCTAAAGTAGATAGATTACAAGCAGAATTAGACTATTATAAAGCACTATTGGAAGGAGGAGATGACGTATCGACCAACAACTCCTAGAATTATATAGACAGTTTGAAGAATTAAAACACAGTACAAAGAAACAAGAAAAGATAGATTGTCTTAATAAGTATAAAGAAGATAAGCTATTTTGTTTCATATTAGAATTTTTATTGAATACAGATAAGAAAACAGGATTATCTACAGCAAAACTTGAAAAAGAATTTGCTGATAAAGATATACAGTTGTCTCAATTGTCTTTAGAAGAACTGATAGAATATCTACTAAAGAATAATACTGGTAAAGATAAAGATATAATAGTAGCACAATGTTTTATATATACTGTTAAAAATTTTACTTTAAAACGATTTATTAAAGAGCTTGTAACTAAAAAATATAAATGTGGAGTTACTGCTAAAGTGGCTTCTACTATACTACCTGATTTAATTAAGAATGAGCATGAAATAATGTTGGCTCACAAGTTTGAAGGAAAGATATCTGAATCAGTTAATATGAGTCTAAAACTTGACGGTATTAGATGTACAGCTTTAATAGACGATAAAGGTCAAGTAGTATTTAAAACTAGACAAGGTAAAATAATTAAAGGCTTATTAGAAATTAAAATGGCCCTTAAAGCTTATAATTTAACTAGCTGTATGCTGGACGGAGAGCTTATAAGAATAAATAAAGACAATCTACCTTCTGATGAAAATTTTAGGCTTACTACAGAAATAGTAAATAGTAAGCTAGAGAATAAAACAGGTTTAGAATATGTTTTATTTGATATAACTCCTTTAAGTGCTTACTATGAAAAAGAATGTGATATGGATTATAATACTAGAATGATTCTATTGCAACAATCATTTTCAAAATCAAATAAATTCATTAGGACAGTTCCTATGTACGGAGTTACAGATGATATAAATGTGATTTATAAGACGTTAGCTATGGTTACGTCACAAGGTCAAGAAGGACTAATGTTGAATACCTTATCTGGCAAATATAGATTTGGTAAACGTTCTAAAGATTTATTAAAAGTTAAAGCTATGCAAACTTGTGATATTAAATGTATTGCAGTAGAAGAAGGCGAAGGTAAATATGCTGGAACTTTAGGAAAAATAGTTTGTGATTATAAAGGCTTTACTTTAAGAGTTGGAAGTGGATTTACAGATGAACAACGTAATCTTTATTGGAATAACCAAAGCGAAATAGTTAATCAAATAGTAGAAATACAATATTTTGAAGAATCTAAAGATAAAAAGACAGGTGATTTAAGTTTACGATTCCCTGTATTCAAAAGAGTTAGGGATGACAAAGACGAAGTGTCATATGATTAATGGCTATTGAAAAACCTAAAGCAAAACCTATATGTGGCATATATATGATTAAATGCTTAACAAATGATAAAACCTATATAGGTAGTAGCAATGATGTTATGAGAAGATTAAAGACACATAAGAGAGAGTTAAAGAACGGCAGTCATAATAATTTATTATTGCAACATGAATATAATAGATATGGTGCCGATAAGTTTACGTTTAAGATAATAGACCAAAACCTAGAAGAAGAATTATTGCTAGCTTATGAAAAATGTTATATGTATAAATATAATTCTATGGTTAAATATAAAGGCTATAATCATATGAATAGCACTGTTAATCATAAACAATTTAAAGTAGCTTATAATAAACTAAAAGAAAGGGGAATTTTTTAATGTATAGTATAGATGATATTAAAGTAGAATTATTAAACCCAGAAGAGGTTAAAAACTTTATAAAGAATCATGGTGTATTTGCTTGTCAATGTTATATGACTCCTGAAAAATTCGCTGAAAGAGTTGGTATGTCATGTTTAGTAGAAGGTCATACATCAGGATCAAGAGCAGATATGTTTAAATTTAGAATATATTCTCCTAGATATTGTGCAGACCAAATAATGAGACATTCTGTTGGTACAGCTATAAACTGTCAATCACAAAGATATGTAGATATGGATGATAACTTTAGTATATATGTACCACCACAAGTTATGAATGATGAAACACTTAAAGAATATTATCAAGCTTTTGAAGATGATTGTAAAAAAAGATATGATCAAATACGTTTATTAATGACTGCAAAACAAATAACTGGAGAACAAGCTAATGACCTTATGAGAACTATGCTTCCAATAGGTGTTCCTTGTAATCTTACTATGGGATTTACTGTAGAAGCATTAATACATTTTATGAATAAAAGATTGTGTGTAAGAGCAGATGCACCTATAAGACAAGTTGCTAAATTAATGAAAGAAGCAGTATTAGCAGTAGAGCCAAGATATGAAGAATTCTTTGTACCACAATGTCAAGCAGATATGTATTGCCCTGAAAAACATGGTTGTGGAGCTTATCCTAATAAAGAAGAAGTACAAAAATTAATTGAATTAGGAAAGAACTGCTGCAAAGGCAAAAAAGAAAAATTAACACCATTTGATGTGTTTGAAATAGATTTAGGTAAATTAAATAAATAAGGAGTGATTTTGTGGTTTATTTAAGAAAATTTAAGTTTGCAGTAAAAATGACATTTAGAGTATATATGAAAAGCAGTAGAGATTTATTTGAAAAAGGTAATACACCAAAAGACTATTATGAATTATTTAAAGAATTTTATAAAAGTTGTGAATAAGAAAGGAGAGAAGCTTAACTTGAAGATAAGATAATGCGAATAATATGAATACATTATTAAAACCAGGAGACATGATAAGAATACGTAATGATATACAAGAAGGAAAAACATATAAAATGATTAATTCAGATACCGAAAATAGCTGGATAAAAGAAGACATGCTTCCGGCAGGGACATTAGTTAAGATAGTTGATATATCTAGTAATCAATACATTGTTCATTCTATAGATAAAGTAGCTAAATCATTTTCGGATATGGATGATGAATTTTGGCTATATACAGATGAAATGTTTGATCCAGAAATGATAAGATTATTATTAGATTAATTTTATAGAAGAGTTTGCGCCAGACTCTCTATATAGAGAGGAGATGATTGGCGTGTTTTTTAACTCTGATAATCCTCTTGATGAATTTAGAAAACAAAATCGTCAAGAATTAATGATAAAATTAAATAATAAAATTTCTAATTGTTCTAAATGTAATAATAGTTTTTGTCATAAACATTACTTGGGTAATGTTAATGCAGAAGTTATGATTATAAATGATAGTGCAACAAATGATAAAGATGTTTTGAAATATTATTATGATTTAATAGATATGTCTGATTTAGATCCTAATGATGTTATTCAAGTATTTGCTGTATCTTGTATTACAACTAGAAAAGATAAAGATAATATTGTTCAAAGATTACCATCTAAGAAAGAATGCAATAATTGCAAACAATATCTTAATGAAGTAATTGATATAGTTAAACCAAAAGTTATTATAAGTTTAGGAGCAACTGCACTTAATCAATTTATACCAAATTCTAATTTATTAGAATATATAAACACAACACAAGTCTTTAATGGAATTCCGACTTTAATAAATTATTCTATTAAAGACTTGTTTAATTTATGTGCTTATAAAAGTGAAGATGAAATAGATGAAATAAGTTCATCTATACTTACTACTTTTAATAATGCAGCTAAATATATACAAGGAGGCGCTGATGAGTAGTAAATTTATTATAGTAGAAGGTCCAGATTTTTGTGGTAAATCAAGTCAACTTGATATGTTAGAACTTAATACATGGTATTTTAGTCAGCGTATATTCTTTACTAGAGAACCTGGCAGTTATCTACCTGAATCATCTCTTACATGTGAAAAAATTAGAAATGAAATATTAAACAATGAACACACTCCAGAAGAAGAAGCTATATTATTTGCCCGTTCACGTTATGAACATACTAAAGAAATAGTAAAATTATTAACAGAAGATGATAATACAGTTGTTATATCAGATAGATATATTGTTTCTTCTTTAGCGTATCAAGGATATGCACAAGAATTAGGAAAAGAAATGATTTATGAGTTTAATGAACCTTCATTAAAGCTTTTACGTGAGAATAATATAGAAATACATTGTATTAAATTTGATGTGGATGAAGACGTCTGGGAACAACGACGTAGACAAAGATTACAAGTAGAAGAAGCCGACTCTATTGAACAAAAAAATATTTATGAAGATGTGTTATATTTCTTCTCTAATGGAAAAACATTTAATTATTATACAAGTGATCTTGATATGGAAATTCATGAAATAAATGCAAATGGTAATATAATGCAAGTTTATATAAATTTCTTAGAAACTATAAAAAATATAATAAATGATTAATTTTATTTAAGGAGAGTGTTATTATGGCTATAAAAAGACCAACTATAAGCAAACCAGGGATTGTAAAACCGAATATGGGTAAAAAAGCTCCATCAAAGCCTGCGGTGGAAGAATCTAAACTTGTTAAAGAAGACCCAGTTGAAGTACAAGAAGAAGTCGTAAATGAAATAGAAGTGCCTGTAGAAGAAGATATAGAAATACCTGAAGATATGATAGAAACTCCGCCACAAATAACAGTAGAAGAACCTATACAAGAAGAAGTTGTAGTGGTAGAAGAAGTAATTGGAGAAGCAGTTGAAGAATCATCTGCACCTAAAGCTGAAGAAAGTGAAGTAGTAGAAAATAAAGAAGAAGTAGTTGAAGAACCTAAAAAGAAATCTAAAAAAAGATCTTCTTCTAGAAAATCTAAAAAAGAAGAATCAAAAGATGAGCCAACTGAAGAAACAAATGAAGAACAAATAATTAGAGATTATAAAGCGAAACCTTTAGTAGATGCAATGAAAGCAATGATAGGCATTACTGGTTGTACTACTCCAGAATGGGAGCAAACTAAAGCTAATATAATAGAACAAGTTGAAGGTATGCATATAGACCCAGATAGCACTCCTGCAGAAATGCGTTATTTAATAGCAGATATAGATGCTGCATTATCTCAATTAAAAATATATAAAATTAATGCTGATCAACAATTTAATCCATTATTAAAACATATAAATTATGTATCTTTACAAGCTGGAAGTAGAGGTGCAAACTCAGAAGAAAGAAAAGCTAACGCGATTAGAGGATTAATAGAATATAAAACTAATCCAGATGATATAGAATACACTAATTTATTAGATATACAAGTATTTGCAGAAAATCAAATAGCTTTTTATGATGAAATGATAAAAATACTAGTTGATAAGAAAAACATGCTAATAACATTCAGCGGTATAGTTAAAACTGAAACACAATTAGGAGGTTATTAAAATGAAATATAATATACCTATATATAACGAAGAAGGAAAAATAGTACCTCTAGAAGTAGAAGCTGAAGATATTTTTGAAGCTATGGATATAGTTAGAAAACAAAATATACATTTCATTGATAGTTATGTTTCTGTATGTTGGTATAATGGAGCAAATATTGATTAGAAAGGGTGATTGAATGCAACCATTAAATCTTGATAACAAAACCAAATTAGAATTATCTGCACCGATTGATCCATCTTTATTAAAGACTAGAACTATGGGGAAAGAAGAATTAACTTATGTATCACAAAATACCGTAGTTGACTTGTTAAATAAGGCATTTAATTATATGTGGTCATTCGTTATAGATGAACAATGGATGGAAGCAGGAGTACCTGTTGTTAAGAAAGAAAATCCTAAATGGCCATTCAATGAAAAGAATACAGATATGTCTCAAGTGCAAATAGACGCAGAAGGAAAACGTTATGTAGTACTTGAACAAGGACCTGTAGCATGGACTAGAGGACGTTTAAGAGTACCATTTACTCAAGAAGATGGTACTATAGTATGGATAGAAAAATCAGCATGTGGGGCGCAAGCTATTATAGGTAATCAAGCAGTTCAGTCAACTAATGCGTTTAAAGGTTCTATGTCGGATTGCTTAAAGAAATGTGCATCATTATTCGGTATAGCATTAGAATTATATAGAGATGCTACAGAAGAAGAACATTTCCAAACTATTAGAGACTCTTATATGCCTGACACATGGACAAAAGAAATAGAAGAACAATATGCTAAAGAACTAAAAGTATTAAATAAAATGCTTGAAGATTTTGGTTGGGATTATGATGATATAGGTTATTATGTTTCTTTAGCAACTGATAATACTTATAATTCATTTAAGAAAATGCCGCCAGAATATATAGAAGAGCTTATAGATTGTATAAGAAAGGATGTTGAAGAAGCTTAATGTTTTTCTATGATGATTATGTAGCATGTAAAGAATGTGGACACAGATTATTTAAAGCAGAAGAAGTATTTATGATTAAAAAAGTAGTAGCTAATACACCTAGACAAGAAGTAACTTATGTTAGAGAAAAAGCTGAAGAAATTATATGTTGCAAATGCGGTGCCGCATTAGATATAGAATAAGAGAGCCATTTAGGCTCTCTATTTATTTTAAGGAGGAGTTTAAATGGCAAATATATGTAGCAATTATATTACAATACAAGGTAGTCCTGAAATTCTAGATATCATTGCACAAGATTATATAGGTTATGATAAAGAAAAAGATTCCGTAGAATTTAATTTTGGAATAATGTCTCCTATTCCAGATGAATTATTAGGAAATGATTATGAATGGAGAATAAATAATTGGGGAAATAAATGGGACGGCTCAGATTGTTGGATAGATATATGCGATGATCAAATATATCTTAACATAGATACTGCTTGGAGTCCATGTGATAAATGGACTTATAAGTTAATTGAACTATGCCCTGGCGTAGATATATATCATGAATATTATGAACCAGGAGAAGGATATATAGGTTGGATACAACATTTTGAAAATGAAGGCCCAGAAGACTATGAAGAAGTTTGTTATAATTTTTCTAGTAATAGTTATGATTATTGGTTAACAGTATTTGAAAAAGAATATGAAACATTTGAATGGTTATATGAGCGTATTGAAAACTTACTCGATGATGAAACTTTAACAAAAGCTGAAGCAGATGAAGCTATTCAAATGATAGACGACGATACTCCATTAGAAATATTAATAGCACGCTGTATTGAATTAGATATATTATAAGGAGGCTAAATTATGAAATATGTAGATGCAGATAAAGGCTTAAAAGTATTTGATATTAAATTTGATGTAACAACA
>JAEIGA010019837.1_pt1 | contig 10245 bp, 7 predicted proteins | sample 9270691 | NCBI WGS metagenome assembly JAEIGA01 (sample SAMN17057246, study PRJNA624740) | gut metagenome | biome: biome; isolation source: fecal sample | host: Bos grunniens | place: China: Xizang | collected 2019
AAGAGGATCGGGGCATGGCTGGAACCAAAGTTCAAGGATCCGGATATCAATGAATTTGCTGACAACATTTTCCCTGTGACGGCCACAGTGGTGATCCCCGTGTTCAACAGGGTAAAGACCATCAGCGATGCTGTCGCAAGCGCATTGTCCCAGAAAACGGACTTCCAATACAATGTCATTGTCGTGGATAATCATTCGACTGATGGTACGACGGAGATTCTGAATGCAATGGCATCGGATGATCCGCGTCTGAAGCATGTCATTCCGGCAAAATATGACCTTGGAATAGGCGGATGCTGGAATCTTGCTGTTCACCACGATCTCTGCGGAGAGTATGCCGTCCAGCTCGACAGTGACGATGTCTACAGCGGGCCGGACACTCTTCAGAAAATAGTGGATGCATTCCGGGAACAGAAATGTGCTATGGTTGTAGGAACCTATCAGATGACCGATTTCAATATGGAGCCTATTCCTCCGGGGGTGATTGACCATAAAGAGTGGACAGAAGATAACGGTCGTAATAATTCATTGAGAATTAATGGTTTGGGAGCTCCAAGAGCTTTCTGGACTCCACTTCTGCGTACAATAAATCTTCCGAATACAAGCTACGGCGAGGACTATGCTTTGGGCTTGAGGATCAGCCGTGAATACCGCATCGGACGCATATATGATGTGTTGTACTGCTGCCGCAGGTGGGCCGGGAACTCAGATGCGGCTCTTGATATCGAAAAGGTCAATGCAAACAATCAATATAAGGACCGCATCCGTACCTGGGAGCTGGAGGCTAGAATCAGAATGAACAGAAATGCAAAGTAAGACAATATATAAGTTCGTCGGAGACCAGCTTTCCCGCTGGCCTCTTGCCTGCGACAATTTCAGGGCTCTGAAAAATGTCAGGATGCGTGAAATGAATGCAGGTGGATTGACGGTCAAGCTGCAGTTCAATCCAGCCAGGATAGTTTCCTCTGCCGCCAAGTTGAACAAGGAGGATATTGCAGTCAGAAAATGTTTTCTCTGCAGGGAAAACCGTCCTTCAGAGCAGATAATGCTGAAATTCGAAGGACGCAAGAATAAGAAGTATCACATACTTATCAATCCGTATCCGATTTTTCATGACCATCTTGTGATAGCGGCTGCGCGTCATACTGACCAGACTATCCGTCAGCGCTATGTGGACATGCTGGATCTGGCCAGGAAATATAACGGCTTTACATTCTTTTATAACGGCCCTCGAAGCGGAGCGTCGGCGCCTGATCATCATCATTTTCAGGCGGCTCCAAGCGGTGTGATCCCTCTGGAGTGCGATGTGGATACTCTTCTGAGTACAGGTGATGACAAGGACGTGCTGAGATATGTGACCTCGCTTCAGGATGCGGAACTGTATCATTACAGGAAATTTACCACGGGGGTCTTTGTCCTTGAGGCCGAGACGTCAAAATCTATTGCAAAGCTTTTCTACCGCCTGCTCGATTGTGCTGAGACGCCCCAGGGTGACAGTGAACCGATGTTCAATCTCTTTACTTACTACCGGGATGGCAGATTCCGCTCGATTGTTGTCTTCCGCAGCCGTCATCGTTCACATCATTATTTCAGTGAAGGACCGGACCATCTCACGATGAGTCCCGGATGTGCGGATATGGGAGGCGTGTTTATTGTTCCGGTGGAGTCCGAATACGAAAAAATGACGCCGGAACTTCTGGCAGAGATGCTTGCGGAAGTATCAGTGACCAGGGAGGAGGAATCTGTCATAATCAATCGTCTTACCCGTACCCAGCCTAAGATAGAAGTGGGGGTGATGTCTGGAAAAGAAATTGAGTTTGAGATACTTTCAGATGGAGCCGGACCGAGAAAGGCGGTACTCAGGGAGGGCAAGATCGAATATGACGGAGCTTTATATGATGAACTCTTTTTTGACGCGCAGACCCCTTCTACCATGTTTGCCGAACCTTCTTTTGTCTTGCGTGGAGTGACTATCGGAGTGGATTTCCACTGGGAGAGAAAGGAAGACCAGAAATTTGCAGGAGCTTTGAAGATAATTGTGGACAAAGATAAGCTTACGGCTGTGAATGTAGTAGGAGTGGAGGATTATCTGCTCAGTGTCATATCATCTGAAATGAGTGCATCAGCATCAGAAGAATTCCTGAAAGCTCATGCCGTGATATCGCGTTCGTGGCTGATGGCTCAAGTGGCATCATCAGGGAAAGCGAGAAAAGCATTAGTCCCTCCTGGAGTAACAGATCTGCCGTCATTGGTGACTCATCTGGAGATGGCAGGTCATTCAGATTGCGACAAAGTCCGTGAAGGGGAGGGATATAATTGCATCAGATGGTATGACCATGATGACCATAAACTTTTCGATGTGTGTGCTGATGATCATTGTCAGAGATATCAGGGATTGACACGAGCTACAGGCAAGACAGTCAGAAAGGTCATCGACAGTACTTGGGGGCAGGTCCTGACATATGAAGGCGCGCTCTGTGATACCCGTTTTTCAAAATGCTGCGGAGGAAGAATGGAGCGTTTCGGTACCTGCTGGGAGGACAAGGATTATGCATACCTTCGTCCTTTGGCTGACTCACCGGGACATGATCCGGAAGAAAAATGCTTCTGTGATACAGACGATAAGGAAATCCTCTCTCAGGTTCTGAACAATTATGATCAGGAAACTGTCGATTTCTACAGATGGACAGCCGTATATGACAAGGCGGAACTTGCCTCGCTTATCGAAAGAAAAAGCGGAGTGCATATAGGGGAGCTTCTTTCGATAGATCCTATTGAAAGAGGTGATTCCGGAAGAATATGGAAACTGAGAATTACCGGCTCGGAAAAGACAATGGTTGTCGGTAAGGAATTGGAAATTAGAAGAATACTGTCTGAAAGCCATCTGAAAAGCTCGGCGTTTGATGTAGAGATGACTTCTGACAAAGTGATCTTGAAAGGTTCAGGCTGGGGACACGGCGTGGGGCTTTGCCAGATAGGAGCGGCGGTGATGGCTTCGAAAGGGTACACCTACAGACAGATACTTGAACATTATTATCCCGACTCGACTTTGAAATGAAAAACAACATGAATCCATGGTGGTGGATACCCACCTTGTACTTTGCCGAGGGCCTTCCTTATTTCATTGTGAACAATATCTCTGTGATAATGTTCAACAATATGGGAATGCCTAAGGGGGAAATGGCATTATATACAGGCATGCTCTATTTCCCTTGGGTGATCAAGCCTCTGTGGAGCCCGTTTGTCGATATCATCAAGACTAAGCGCTGGTGGATATTGGCAATGCAGATCACAATGTCTGCCGCATTTGCTTTATTGGCCTTCAGTCTTCCACACCCTTCAGCTGATCTCGTTGCAACGGAAGGGACTTCCGTGTCGCTTTTTAAGCTGACATTGGTTCTTTTCTGGATCACTGCTTTTGCATCTGCTACGCATGATATTGCTGCAGACGGCTTCTATATGCTGGCTCTCAAGCCTAAGGAGCAGTCGGTTTTTGTGGGCATCCGCAGTACATTCTACCGTCTTGCCTCGATATTCGGACAGGGCGTTCTGGTAGTTATCGCAGGCATTCTGGAAAGAAAGACAGGAGATATTCCACAGGCCTGGTCTCTTACATTGATGATCAGCGCCGTGATATTCTCTGCGGCGACCTTGGGGCATCTCTTCAGCCTTCCGAAACCTGCCTCAGACTCTCAGCGTTCAAATGCTCAGACAGCCAGTGGCATCATCAAGGAGTTCGCCCGCACATTCGCTACTTTCTTCCGTAAGAAATATGTATGGATATCGCTGCTCTTCATGCTTCTGTACAGACTTCCTGAGGCTTTTCTGGTGAAGATGATGAACCCTTTCCTGCTGGATCCCGTAACGGAAGGCGGCCTGGGCCTTGCTACGGAAACTGTAGGATTGGTTTATGGAACGATAGGCGTGGCCGCATTGACAGTCGGAGGCATTCTTGGTGGTATCGCGGCATCCCGATGGGGACTTAAGAAGTCGCTTTGGCCAATGGCGGCGGCCTTGACCCTGCCTTGTCTTTCTTTTGTGTTTCTGGCGGCCTTTCAGCCTCAAAACCTCTGGCTGACAAGTGCCTGCGTGGCGCTCGACCAGTTTGGATATGGTTTCGGCTTTACAGCCTATATGCTCTATCTGATCTACTTCTCTGACGGAGAGTTCAAGACGGCACATTATTCGCTCTGCACGGCATTCATGGCCTTTAGTATGATGCTTCCGGGAATGGTGGCCGGATACATTCAGGAAACCCTGGGCTATACAAACTTCTTCATCTTTGTGATGATCTGCTGTCTGGTGACAGTCGTCGTTACGATGATGGTGAAGGCTAAGGTAGACCCGGAATATGGCCGTAAATAAAGTTTGGAAAATGAAAAGAATTCTTGTCATGACCTCATTGGCGGCCATTGCGGCCTGCGGTGAGCAGGATGTGACCCCGACAGAAGGGTCCAGAACCGGTTTTGCATTGTCTTTCTTCAGAAATGTAAATGCAGTGACAGACCCGCAGTCAAATATAGTGGTTTCTCCATATAGTGCCGGTGCTGTGCTTTCAATGTTGGAGGCCGGGGCGGAAGGTGAGACCAAGGTCGAGCTGGACAATGCCTTGAACGGAGCCGTTTATGGAAAGGAGGAACTCGGCGGGGGAGAAAATACTATAGTGGAATCTTCCAATGCCGTGTGGATCAGTGACAATTTCAGCGTGCGCAACCGTTATGTCAGTCATCTCGAAAATGATTTCGGCGCGTTCATTGACACACAGAATTTCAGCTCCCCGGCCGCGGCCGATGTAATCAACGGGTGGTGTGCGGAGAAAACCTCAGGAAAGATAAGCAGAATCATCGACCGGGTGAGTCCTGATATGGTGATGCTGCTGGTCAATGCGATATATTTCAATGCACCGTGGGCAGTGGCTTTTGATTCGGAAGTTACACGCGATGGTGTTTTTCATGGACTGGGAGGGGATGCATCAGTGCCGATGATGGCCCGTAAGGCTATGTTCAAATTTGCCGAATATCAAGGTGCAAAAATGATTGAAATCCCATATGAAGGAGGACGATATGCAATGTATGTGGTCCTGCCCCCGTCGGGAATGTCGCCGGATGCAGTTCTTCCGAATATTGGTGAGAATCAGTATAAGGCCGCAATGTCGATGTTGGAACCTAAGGAAGTGGCTTTGAATATGCCGAAATTCCAAAGCGAGACCTCTCTTGTACTGAATAAGGCTTTCGAGAGAATGGGTGTGAATACGGCTTTCACTTCTGCCGCCGATTTCAGCGGCATATCTGTCTCCGGTCCGTTGCACGTGAATCTTATCAAGCAGAAATGCTATCTGGATGTCAGCGAAAAAGGAACTGAAGCCGCGGCTGTGACAAGTGCGCAGGTGCGTATGACATCTGTCCGTCCGGCAGTCTCAATGACGGTGGACCGCCCTTTCATCTTTGTTATTGCTGATATTGAAGACAAGGATATATTGTTTGCAGGAAAAATTGTCAATATATGAAAAAACTATTCTTACTCTGTGCGTATTTGCTGATGATTATGATAGCTCCCGCTTCGGTTCTGGCGGGAGAACCTGTTGTAAAGACAGGTATAGAGGTGCTTAGGGATCGTGGGTTCGAAGGATTGAAGGGAAAGCGCGTCGGACTGGTTACCAATCCCAGCGGCGTGGATAGATTTATGAATTCTACGGTGGACATCCTTTTTAATGCTCCTGATGTGAAACTCGTCGCTCTTTACGGACCGGAGCACGGTGTCAGGGGTGATGTGTATGCTGGCGGCCATGTCACAGATACAAGGGATGAAGCGACCGGCCTTCCTGTATATTCCATCTATGGTGCGACCCGTAAGCCGACTCCGGAAATGCTGGAGGGCATAGATGTGATGGTATATGATATCCAGGATGTGGGCGTGCGTTCTTATACATTTATAAGTACTCTCGGCCTGGTGATGGAGGCTTGTGGTGAGAAAGGGATTGAGGTTATGGTGCTTGACAGGCCTAATCCGCTGGGTGGTAATAAGATAGAGGGGTGTGTCGTGGAGCCTGGCTTCTTCTCGTTTGTAAGTCAGTATAAAATCCCATATGTCTATGGACTTACAGTGGGCGAGCTTGCCATGATGCTGAACGAAGAAGGTATGAACAGGGGGCAGAAGGGTGACCAGACTCCGGCTTCATGCAGATTGACGGTGGTTCCTATGGAGGGGTGGACGCGAGATATGCTTTATGAGGATACAGGACTTCCTTGGGTCCTTCCTTCTCCGAATATTCCGTACAAGGATACGCCGATGTATTATGCGGCTTCCGGAATCTGCGGTGAATTATACGGCTTTATGAATATCGGGGTGGGGTATACCCTTCCTTTTCAAGTATTTGGAGCTGTCTGGCTTGATCCGGAAAAGCTGAAGGCACGTCTTGAATCATACTCCCTTCCCGGAGTGTCATTCCGGACAATATATTTCAAACCGTTTTCCGGCAGTCAGAGCGGCAAGCTGGTCAAGGGAGTCCAATATTTCTTTACAGACTATGCGGAGGCCCGTATGACAGAAACGCAATTCTATGTAATGCAGGCGGTTGCGGAACTCTATCCTGATAAGAAGGCTTTTGAGATCATCAGCGGTTACGGACTCTTCGATAAAGTCTGTGGCACGGATTATGTTAGAAAAGAATTTCAGAAACGATATCAATTTTCTGATATCAGAGACTATTGGCGGAAGGACGAGGAGGCTTTCCGCGAATTGTCGCAAAGATATCACATCTATTAACCCCCTAAAACTGCACGATTATGAGAACAATCTCAAAAGCATTCGCCGCAATATTGACCATTCTGTCAATTGTGGCATTCGAGTCTGATGCAGAAGCTCAGGCACGCAGAGGGGAGTCCCGTTCTTCGACCAGCTCAAGACCCTCAGGCGTTGTTACAAGACAATCGGGGACACCAAGTCGTTCTTCAGGAACAGTAAGAACAAATGACCGTAAACCAAGCACTACAGTTACTCGTCCTGCTTCGAGACCAACCAGCCAGGTCAGACCATCCGGTCAGGTGAGGCCGTCTTCAGGTTCAGCTCAGCAGACAAGACCTTCTGCATCCCGTCCGTCAAATCAGACAAGACCATCAGCGACGCGTCCGGCTGATCAAAGACCATCAGCGACCCGTCCTTCGAGTCAAAGACCTTCGGGGAATGTCAGCGCTCCTGACCGCGACAGACCGGTTTCGGTTACACGCCCCGGTACTCGTCCTGGACGTCCCGCAAACAGCCCGGCCGGCAGACCTTCGGTTAGACCTGATGCCGGACATGCCGAGAGACCTGACAGACCGGTTCATGTACGTCATGACCGCAGGCCGGAACCTCCGCGAGTGCACCCTCATCACAGAGATTTCATTGTATATGACAGACCGTCTCATTTCTGGGCGGGACACAATCACTGTTACGGCCACAGAGTAAGAATCCTTCCATCTCATGTGAGGATGTATACATATTTCGGTGTCACATATTATTGCTACAACGATATATGGTACCGCCCGTACGGAGGATATTACGTGGTCTGCAGACCTCCTCGCGGAACTGTTCTCGCGGCGAATCTTATAGCAGACATGACTTGGGCGGCTGTAAGACTGTCTTATTACTATACAGTGGCCAATACTTACAGCAAGATATCCGAGAATAATGCCTATATCGCTGAGCAGAATGCTATCATAGCTCAGAATAATGCTGTAATTGCCGCTCAGAATCAGACAATTGCAATGAATCAGCAGCTGGCTTCGCAGGCATATGGCCTTGCAAACGAGCTCGGACTTGTTCAAAGCTATGCCGCGGCAGGAAGTTCTTATTACTATCAGGACGGAGTTTTCTACTCGATGGACTCTGATGGCGAATACAGGGTGATTCTTCCTCCGGCAGGTGCGTTGGTAGAGACCCTTCCTGAAGATTATGAGATGGTTACTCTAGGTGGAGAGGAGTATTATAAGGTGGATGATACAGTCTACAGGGTGACAATCAGCGAAGGAAAGCCGTACTTTGAAGTTCTCGGACAGCTTTACGCCTGATCTGGATGACAATGACCGAAAGGGATACTGGTCATCCGCTTGTCAAAGCCTGTCGAATGTGTCTCTAAGAACGGAGCTGTCTCCGGAAGAAAAGAGTTCAATGCTGAAGCCTTCATTATGGATGAGGGCTTCAGTTTTCATTATATCCAGGAGATGTCGTGCGACAGCGGGGGCTGGATCAATGATTTCTATCTCTCTGTCAGGATACAGGGCGGTGGCGGTTTTTGCAATTGTTTCGGAAAGGAACGGATAGTGCGTGCATCCCAGGACAATCCGGTCCGCTCCTTCGTCCAGAAGCGGTTTGACGCTGTCTGTGACAATACTTTCAGCCTCAATCCCTGTCAGAATCCCCTTTTCCACAAGCTCGACGAATCCTTGCCCGATATGCTCGACAATCTTTACTCCTTCCGAGAATTTTTCCCTTGTATGAAGATACTTGTCAGCTTTGAGTGTGCCGGCTGTAGCGAGAACTCCGACGACTCCGGTCCTGGTGCTTTTCACTGCGGGTTTTACTGCCGGTTCCATCCCGATGAATCTTACGGGGAACTCATCTCTTAAGGTTGCTATAGCCGCGGCTGTAGCTGTGTTGCAGGCCACTACGATGATTTCCGCTCCCTTGCTGATGAGGAAGCTGGTTATTTCCCTTGCCCTTCCGATGATATAGTCCACGGACTTTTCACCGTAAGGGCAATGGGCATTGTCAGAATAATATATGTAACTTTCCTCAGGAAGCAGCCTTCGGATCTCCCTGAAGACGGAAAGTCCGCCTACTCCTGAGTCAAATATTCCTATCATTATCTAGTCAGTTTGTCGATCGATCTGATCTCCTCTTCGGAGAATCCGGTGTTTCTGATGCTCTGCATATTGGCCTTCAGCTGTTCTACGCTGCTGGCACCTACGATGACAGAGCTGACACGGCTGTCGTTCAACACCCAGGCCAAGGCCATCTGAGCAAGGCTCTGTCCGCGATCCTTGGCTATCTCATTCAATTGTCCGAGTGTGTGCAGCATTTCAGGGGTGAGAGTCTCTTTCTTGAGCGAGAAATCTTTGGCGGCTCTGGAATCAGCCGGAATACCGTGAAGATATCTGTCTGTGAGAAGTCCCTGGGCGAGCGGAGAGAAGACGATGAATCCGGATCCGTTTTCATGAGCTTGTGCAAGCAGTCCTTCTTCCTCCGGTGCTCTGTGAAGAATATTGTATTTCAGCTGGTGGAGGAGGCAAGGTGTGTCGTGTTCTCTCAGATATTTATAGGCTGACTCAGCCGCTTCGTAAGGATAGTTGGATATTCCGGCATAAAGAGCTTTTCCGCTGCGGACAATATCCACCAGTGCTTGCATGGTCTCTTCCAGCGGAGTGTCCGGGTCGTATCGATGTGAATAGAAGACATCCACGTAGTCAAGCTTCATTCTCTTAAGACTCTGGTCAAGACTGCTTATCAGATACTTACGTGAACCTTTGTCTCCATATGGTCCAGGCCACATGTCATAACCGGCTTTCGTGGAAATGAACATCTCATCCCTGTATGGATGAAGATCGCTCTGCATGATCTGACCGAAAGTAGATTCGGCACTTCCATAGGATGGACCGTAATTATTGGCCAGATCGAAATGGCATATGCCGTTGTCGAATGCGTGAAGAAGTATTTCGCGGCTTCGTGCAAGCGGGGCTGTGTCTCCGAAATTCTGCCATAGGCCGAGTGATATTTCAGGAAGCATAATTCCGCTTTTTCCGCATCTGCGGTATGTCATTGCGCTTTCATACCGTGATTCTGATGCTGAGTATACAGGGTTGATCATAGCTGAATGGTTTTATATGAGTACAAATATACTCTTTTTTGTTAATTTTGTGGCTTATTAAAGTATATGCGTATGTCGCTTGTGATTCCTAAGGGCTACCGCAATGTGTTGGGTAGTGTAGAAAATACAGAAAAGGCCATCAAGGCTGTCAAGGATATGTTTCAGGATAATCTGTCCGCCCAGCTGGCTCTTTTAAGAGTTACAGCCCCTATGGTGGTTATGAGCGGAATGGGACTTAATGATGATTTGAACGGAGTGGAAAGTCCTGTGGCCTTCCCAGTGAAGGGCGTGGGAGGTGCTCAGGCAGAAATCGTCCATTCTCTCGCCAAGTGGAAAAGAATCAAGCTTGCGCAGATGAATGTTCCTGCAGGACGAGGAATATATACTGATATGAATGCATA
>JAEIGA010019838.1_pt1 | contig 10244 bp, 9 predicted proteins | sample 9270691 | NCBI WGS metagenome assembly JAEIGA01 (sample SAMN17057246, study PRJNA624740) | gut metagenome | biome: biome; isolation source: fecal sample | host: Bos grunniens | place: China: Xizang | collected 2019
AATGCCAAATGAACTTCGCCCTATTTTTACTGAAAAGACTGAGAAAGTTGTTTTTGCAGAAGACAATGATGCTTCAGACTATGAATTTGAACTAAAAGGTTATTGTCAAGAAAAGAACAAGAAGACTATACTTGCTGCGGCAGAATTGCTAAAAAATGAGTTTAACATCACAGAAGAAAATATTGTAGAAGGTCTAAAGAATGTGGTAGAGCTTACCTCACTTATGGGTCGCTGGCAAAAACTTTCTTCTGCACCACTTGCAATTGCAGACACTGGTCATAATGTGGCAGGCATGCAATATATTGTTTCACAAATAGCTGATATTAAAGCAGATAACAAGCGTTTAGTTATTGGTATGATTGGAGATAAAGACATTACTTCTATGCTAAATCTCCTACCTAAAGATGCTATTTACTATTTTTGCAATGCTCAGATACCTAGGGCACTTCCTGCAGAAGAACTAAAAGCAAAAGCTTCTGAATTTGGACTTAAAGGCAACGCCTACCCTTCTGTAGCAGAAGCTCTTGAGGCAGCAAAACGTGATGCTTCTACCAACGACTTTATATTTGTTGGTGGTAGCAATTTTACAGTAGCGGAAATAATATAAAAGTTAGGAGTTAGGAGTTAGGAGTTGCTTGCAGCCAGAATAATTAAAATTTATACAAACTAGATGAAAATAAAACTATTATTATTACTATTCTTTTGTGTGGCAACTTGTTTTGCTACACCAACTCAAAGGTATAAACAGTGGACAGAGGATATAAGTAACACAGAAATTTCTGTACTTACTTGTTCTCCTGGAGAGGAAATATATTCTATTTTTGGACACACCGCCATTAGAGTATACAATGAAAACATTGGCTTAGATGCAGTGGTAAACTATGGGCTATTTGATTTCAATCAGGAGAGTTTCGTTTACAGATTTGTAAAAGGCGAAACAGACTATCTGTGTGGAGTAGAATCGACAAGTTCTTTCCTTTATTCTTATGCATGGAGAGGAAGTGGAGTAAAAGCCACAGTTTTGGACCTAACAGATGCAGAGAAAGAACGTATTATTAGAGTCCTGACAAACGACTTAAAACCACAAAATAGAGAATATCGCTACAATTTTGCTTATAATAACTGTGCAACAAAGATTAGAGATATAGTAAATTATGCTTATTCTGGCAAATGCGAAAGTCTGCTCCCTTCTGAATATACTTTTAGACAAATTATTGGAAAGTATGCAGAAAACTACCCTTGGTTTATGTTCTCATTCGATGTTTGCCTTGGCGGAAAGGACTATAACACTTTGATAACTCCAGAGGAAGCTCAGTTTCTTCCTGAGCACTTAGACGCAGCTCTAAACAATAGTTTGATAAACAGGGATGGAGAAGAAATAAGACCAAATACAAGACAAGAAGTAATTCTTACACCTGATAATAAAACAATAGAAAGTACATTTTTCACTCCTATAGTAGTGGCATGTATTTTGCTTATTCTTTGTATTTTAAACCTTATATTTGGTAAAAAATGCCGCATTGTAAGCAATATTTACAGCTGCACTTTACTTTTCACATATACTATAGTTGGACTTGTTATTACATTTTTGATATTATTCTCTGAGCACCCATTCACCACATGGAATATGAATATTCTTATATTCAACCCACTACTTATTATTCCATTTATTGGTTTAATAATCAAAAAGAAAAGTCTAGTGTTCAAAATTGTAAATGTGGCACTTGTAATACTAGCAGTATTATTTATTCTCTATGCAATAATATTCTGGAACTTCACAAATCATGCGTTTATTATACTAGCTCTCTCGCTTATACTTGAACTAAATAAACAAATAATTAAGGGAGCCTAAAAGCTCCCTTAAATTATTTATATAGTAAAAATATTGTTGGTCTCTTACCTAAATCTGGTAGATTTGTTTTACGCCACTGTGCCACTGTCTGAGTTTTGATATATTCTGTTTCGAGTGTAATGTCGCAAGCAATGCAGAGTTTGGTAGTATTTTGACAGTTTTTCAAAATATCTTCTACCAATTTCATATTTCTATATGGAGTTTCAATGAAGATCTGAGTTTGATGCTCGGAATAAATTCTTTGTTCCATCTTTTTGAACATCTTGTTTCTCTCTGCTGCATTTATTGGCAAATAGCCTAGAAAAGCAAAACTTTGCCCGTTGAATCCCGATCCCATAAGAGAAAGAAGTATAGACGAAGGGCCTACAAGTGGTTTTACTGCGTAACCTTTGCTTTGAGCAATGCCCACTACATCGGCACCTGGGTCTGCTATTGCAGGGCATCCAGCCTCAGAAATCACACCCATACTATGTCCTTCTGCCATAGGTTTTAGGAAAGATGAAATCACCTCTGCAGGTGTATGTCCATTAAGTTCAAAAAACTCTAGTTCGTCTATATTAATATTTCTATCTACTTTTTTAAGGAAACGACGTGCAGTGCGAATATTCTCCACTATAAAATACTTAAGTGAAGTAACAATATTTGCATTTACTGCTGGCAATACATTGCTAAGTTCTGTATCGCCCAATGTACATGGTATTAAATATAAAGTAGCCTTATTCATTCCTAATTGCTTAACAGCGATTCTTGGCTGCACTCGGCATAGCCTAAATAAATTTAGTCTCTGCTCTCATTTGCACAAGAATTCCTAATTTCTAATTAACATAAACACAAACGTTAATACATACACCCCAAAAATACATAGTACTTGTTTGTTTGTGATTACACCTTTGTCGGCATTAAAATAAATAAACTTGTTTACTACGTATTTGTATATATAATATGAAATAAATCCTGCTGCCACACCAACAAGTGCTCCGCAGATAATATCTAGTGGGAAGTGCACTCCCAAATACATTCTAGAATAGCAATTTAGCACAGCCCAAGAATAGATTAATGCTGCATACCATTTGTTTCTAAATAACAAACAGGTAAGTGTTGCAATACCAAATGTATTTGAAGCATGAGAAGAACAAAATCCATAAAGTGCGCTTCTATAATCATTTACAATATGAATAATATCCTTTAGCTCAGGGTCGTGACTAGGTCTTAATCTTTCAAAAAATGGTTTGCAAAAACCAGATGCTACTTGGTCAGCAATTAAAACACAGAGTCCCACCGCAAGTGCAGCTATCATAGCATCTTTCCCTTTTACCTTGAATAAGAAGAATACAATAGAAAGATAAAGTGGAATCCAGACAAAACGGTCTGAAATCCACCACATAATGTTATCCCAAAATGGAGTATTAAGAGAGTTTATATTTACAAGCAACTCTCTATCCCACTCTATTAAAGCACTCAATATTTCCATTAAATAATTTCTATTGCGTTAGCTCTCATCCAACCAGAGTTTCCATCTAGAGTGCTTATTTCAACCCATTCTCCAAGTGTAGATTTAATATTAACTTTTGTACCCTCGTGAAGGATAAATAGGTCGTTGCCACTACTATCTGGAGAACTTTTAATAGTTACTGTTTGAGCAAAAACTATAGCCTGAGAATTTGAAGTTTCTAAATTGTAACGAGTATTGGCTGAAAACAATGAAATTATTGTAAAAAACAACGCTATAATTGAAACTGAGAAACCAAGTTTTTTCACCCAAATCTTGCGAGTAAAAATATAAAAAGACAATGCAGTTAAGGTGAGAATAAACAATACTATAGACACCACAGCCCAAGCATCTGCAGAAGCTATATTACATAAAGCATTCCACCACTCAACAAGGAATACATTTCCTATCACATTTATATTATCAACAGTTTTTGTTTCAACAAAAGCAAGATTATGTTTTGCATCTTCATGTGAAGGGTCCAACTTAAGAGCGCGTTCATAATTGAGAATAGAAGCTGCAAGTTCACCTTTTCTGTAATAACAATTGGCCACATTATAATACAAATCTGCAGATTCAGAACCCATTTCTAATGCTGAATTATAAATTCCCAAAGCAGTTTCATATTCACCTGCAGTATATGCTTCTTCTGCTTTTTCAAAATTGAAGAAACCTACAGCCTGTACATTTAAACAGAAAATTAATGATATTATTAAACTATATATCTTATTTTTCATATTATTTTAAAGTATTATCAAGTTTACCTATTAAATCTGCAGCTCTATTATAAATGTTATCCATAGACAAGCTATCATCCACTACAGGTGAGAATCTAGCAAATTCACAATCAGAAAGACAAGATAAAAATTCTTTTATCATATCCTCATCACAATTGTGTGATAATAGTTTTTCTTGAACATTATCCTTGGTTAATTCAGATACTGGAATGGTAAGTTTGTCGGCAATGTATCCCCAAAGAGCACGCATTGTTTCTTCATAGAATTTTGATTTCTCACCTGCTTTTAGGCATTTTTGAGCTTCTTTTAAGCGTTTTTTAGCCACCTTATTTGCTCGTTTTGTATTTCTTAAAGCCACGTTAGCATTTTCTTTTGCTTGTTTTTGCAGTAGCAATAAGACAATAATAAATATGAATAAAGGTGTTAAAAGATATACATACATAGAAGTTGAGAATGCAAAATGAGCAGACTTTTTATCTAGATCCTTTTCTATGTCTGTATGAATAAATCTAATATCGGTAGATAATTGTTTTACATCTTCTTTATTAACTGTAGGACTTACCATTGCCACATCAGAAGAAGACTCTGCATTACCATCTACCTTTATTTTGTAAACAGGAGTATTTAATGTTTTATAAGAACCTTTGTTTACATCAAAATATACAAACTTAACAGAAGGAATTTCAAAATTACCTCCATAACGTGGTATTGCCACATATTCTATAGATTTAGAACCTGTTTGACCATTTGATGCAGGTTTTACCTTTACATCCAATTTTGGGTCATAAACATCAAAGTCAAGTGGGAATTTTACCTCTGGAGTTTTAAGAAGTTTAATATTTCCAGTACCTGAGATTTTTAGTTTTAATGTTAGTGCATCATTTACCTTAATGTCTTCTGAAGAAATAGAAGAGTTCAAAGTAAACGAACCTACTGCACCATTAAATCCTGCAGGAGCATTTGCTGGTAATTCCTTAACAGTAATGGTATTTCCAGAAAATTTTAAATTTCTCTTAACATCTTGATATGATTGGAAGAAATCGTCGAATATACTTTGATTACGAGAAGAAGATGTGCGCACTCGTAAAACAACCTCTACATTTCCGCCATCTATATTAAATTGACCAGAATGTTGTGGGAAGATGATACATTGTTTTAGAACAATAGTATTATAATTGTATCCATCAATGTGTTCTACTTGCCATGAACGATTGTGATCCAATTCCACATCATGCACATAAAAATCTTTAAATTCAGGGAATTTCACACCACCCACTTGTACCACATCTACACGTGTGTAAAGTTTATAAACCACTTCAATGGCTTCTTGTTCATAAACTTTGATCTTAGAAAAATGTTGTTTTACAAAGATTTGTTCGTTTGAAACCTCTGTAACAGACGAATTATTTACAGTTTGGTTTGAAGAAGATGTTGTAGAAGAAGATGCAGTTCTATCTTGTGGAAGCACCTCTATTTCAACAGAATTACTTGTATATTTATCTCCACTTATAATAATAGTTGCTGGAGCAATAGTATATTTTCCAGGTTCTTTACCCGCTAACACGTAAGTGTATGTAATCTGGGTATTACTTGAAGCCTTTCCATTTACGATTTGAAAACTACTACTATGTGAAGTAGATGGACCAAACAATACATCAAAATCTGACAATTCTGGAACCCTAAGGTCTTTTCCATCTTTATTTAAAGTGTAAACAAGCTTAAATTGTTGTCCTATAACAACAGTACTTGGGGCTTTACAGATGAAACTAATCTCTTCTGCACACAATGAGAGTACAGAAAAACATAATAAACAAACTATAAATATCTTTTTCTTCATTTTACCAATCTTTTTCTAAACTTCTTTGACCACCTTTTCTGCGTTGCATTTCTTCTTGAAGTTGTTTTTCATCTTGCGAATATGCCTCTAAGATTTGCTCAGCTGTTTCTTGAGACATTTCTTCTTTATTTTGTTGTGGTTGTTGTTCTTCTTGTTGTTGCTCTTCTTGCTCCTGTTCTTTTTTATCTTGATTTTGTTGTTGCTCTTTTTTGTCCTGATTTTGGTCTTTGTTTTGATCATTTTTCTGATCTTGTTGTTGCTGTTGTTGAGCCTGTAATTTCTTTTGAGCTAAAGCCAAATTGAATCGAGTCTCCTCATCTTTTGGATTGTATTTAAGAGCATTTTTATAAGCTTCTATACTATTGGCGTAATCCTCAGATTTGTAAAGAGCATTACCCATATTATGGTAAATAGACGATAATTTTTCTTTATCATCAGTTAATTTTGATGCCTTTTCATACTCTGCGACTGCTTCTTTATATTTCTCTTGTTTATAAAGAGCATTTCCCAAATTATATGCAGATTCTGTCGAATATTGATCTGCTTGAAGACCTTTTCTATATTCTATCTCTGCATCTGTATATTTTTCATCTTCATAATCACTGTTTCCACTTCTGATAGAAGGATTTGCCTTGTAGGCAAATGCCGACGATACAAAAAGCAAAGTTAATAAAGAAATCGCGATTCTTAACATTATTAGAATAATTTTATGTTTTTAAATAACGGATTTTTTCTCTCTAAGAACAAACATTCCACCACAAGAAGCGCCAACACTATCCATGCTATGACAATATATTGTTCATTATACTGTGTATAAACTTGTGACTCAATCTCAGATTTTGATAGTTTTTCAAGTTCAGAAGACAAAGCTCTCACTGCTGCAGTAGTATTATCTACTCTCACATATGCTCCACCACCTGCCGCTGCAATTTCTTTACACATAGACTCATTAAGTTTGGTTACTACCACATTGCCATTTCTGTCTTTTCTTAAACTTTGTGTTCCAGCAATAGGAATTGGAGCGCCTTCTGGCGTACCCACACCCATTACTTGCACAGTAATACCATTTTCTAGTGCCACTTTAGCCATTTTCACAGCATCATCCTCGTGGTTTTCACCATCGGTAATGATAATAATACTCCTTCCTGCACTACTTTCATGATTTGAGAACAACTGCATTGAGCGTTTGATTGCCATACCTATAGCAGTCCCCTGAACAGGAACCATTCCTGGATTTATATTAGAAAGGAACATCTTGGCAGAAGAAACATCTGTGGTAAGTGGCATTTGCACATAAGCATCACCTGCAAAAATCAAAAGTGCCACTTTATCATTTTGTAGATTGTCCAATAAAGTAGTCAAAACACGTTTTGCACGAGACATTCTATCTGGCTTAAGATCTTGCGCCAACATAGAATTGGAAACGTCTACTGCAATAACAATTTCCACACCTTCTCTTTTTTGTTTTTCTAATTTCGAACCAAACTGTGGCCCTGCCATCATAAAAACAGAAAGAATAAAGGCCGTTAACAACAGATAAAACTTAACTCTAGGTCTTATATGTGAAGCCTCTGGCATTAAAGTTCTAAGTAGAGCTTTATTACCCAAAGTTTTAAGTCTTTTTGACTTTATAATTAAAGCATAGTAAAAGAATCCTATTAATAAAGGAATCAATGCTAAAAGATAAAGATAATCTGGACGAGCAAATCTGAACATAATACGTTATGGAATAGATTTAAACACTGTATTTCTTAATGTGATCTCACCTATAAGGCAAATAACTAATGCCAATATAAACCAATGATACAATTCTTCTTTCTTGCTAAATTCTTTTACTTGAATTTTAGTTTTTTCCAATTGGTCTATTTCTTTATAAATAGAAGCTAAACTCTTGGTATCTGTTGCTCTAAAGTACATACCTCCTGTTTGCTCTGCAATGCTTTTTAAACTTGTTTCGTCAATATCCACTTCTACATCTTGATATTGCACACCATATGGAGTTTGGAATGGATATGGTGCAGTACCACGACTACCTACACCAATAGTGTAAACCCTAATGCCAAAACTTTTTGCTATTTCTCCAGCTGTGGCTGGTGATATTTGACCACGGTTATTTGAACCGTCTGTAAGCAAGATAATCACTTTTGATTTAGCTTGGCTATCTTTAATTCTATTTACGGCTGTAGCAAGTCCTGAGCCAATAGCAGTACCATCTTCTATCATACCACTTTCTATACCATTTAGCAGGTTGATAAGTTCTGCATGATTAATGGTAAGCGGACATTGTGTAAAACTTTCGCCAGCAAATACCACAAGACCGATATTGTCATTGTTACGTGAAGAAATAAATTCTGTTGCCACTCTCTTTGCTGCAATTAACCTATTAGGTTTTAAATCTTCTGCTAGCATACTAGAAGATATGTCCACAGACATAATTATATCAATACCCTCTATGGTTTGATTACTCCAATTGTCATTCTTTTGTGGTCGAGCAATAGCAATAATAAGTGCAGCTAAAGCCAACATATGCAGAATAAGTGGCAAGTGGCGTAAATAATGTTTGTATGTTTTTGGCATGGATTTAAAGACTTCTACAGAAGAAAATCTTATTTCTGCAGTCAATCTTTTTCTGTTATATACATAATATCCTATAATGGCTGGAATTAGCAACAACAGCAAAAGGTACCATGGATTTGCAAATGTTATCATTCTTCAGATATTTTTTCTATTTCTTGGATTTCTTCTACTTCTGGCTCTTTTGTAGTTTTTTCTACTATCATAAAGGCATCAAGAACCATTTTCTCGTTATCATTTTCTAGAGGTACAAACTTAGCAAACTTAACCAAATCTGATAACTCTAGCATTTCTTTTAGAATTATTCTTATCTCATCTAAATCTTTATTTTTCTTAACCAATGCAACAATCTCTTCTGTTGTCATTTCCATTGCATTAATTTGATATCCATTTTCTAGATATTCACGAATAACGTCGGTGATATCGGTATAAAACTGTTTAATCTGACCTTGTTGCCAAATTTTCTCAGTTTTAATTTGTTCCAATTTTTGCAAAGCCACCACATGAGCAGGAATAATCACTTCTGGTTCTTCTGGCAGTATTTTTACTTTCTTTTTGAAAACAAATTTCATAAGAAGCAATACTATAATAGCAATTATTAAAATAATAGCCAACCCTATTCCGGTCCACTGAGCTAGTTCTATCCAAGAGAAAGGAGCAGACATAACATCCTTTTCTGCATGAATATCATCTGTTTGTTCGTTTACTTGAACAGTATTAACTGTAAGTCCAACAGGGTTTGAAGTAACCTTTTCTGTGGCTGTTTCAAATACAAATTCTGGAATATAGTAAAAACCACTATCATATGATGATACTAAATATTCTGCAGTAATAGAAATTTTATCATCTGGCAAAGAAACAGTATCTGTAGCCAACTTTTCTATTATTGAAACTTTTGTTGCAACGGTATCAGAAAACTGTGGCCAAGAAACCTTATCGTCTTTTCCTTGTGTAAGTTGAAATTTCAAACTAGCTTGTTGACCAATTAAAATCTCAGAAGGCTCAATAGAAGTTCTAACAGAAATTTCTCCTGCATAGGAAAAATTTATAGCTACAATAGATAATATAAACAATAAAATTTTCTTCATATTAACCTCTCATTCTAAATAAGTTAATAAGTGCTTTCACATAATCATCCTCTGTGCTAATAGAAACCATATCAACATTGTTCTTTTGGAAATTCTTCTTGATTGTAGCTTGTTGTTTGTTCCATTTATCTTTGTAATGCATACGCACATCGCTGCTTGAAGTATCCACATAAACAGTTTCACCAGTTTCTGCATCTATCATTTTCACCCAACCCACATTTGGTATTTCAGTATCCTTAGGGTCGTAGACTTGTACTGCCACAAGGTCGTGACGGTTTGATGCCACCATAAGTGGTTTTTCAAAGTCTGGCGAAATAAAGTCTGAGATAAGGAATGCTGTGCAACGCTTCTTGATAGCGTTTCTAAAGTATTCCAATGCCACAGACACATCGGTTTTGTTGCTTTCTGGTTTAAACTCTATAAGCTCACGAATAATGTATAAAACGTGTTTTTTACCTTTTTGCGGAGCAATAAATTTCTCTATCTTGTCTGAGAAGAAAATCACCCCTATCTTGTCGTTGTTTTGAAGAGAAGAGAATGCAAGAGTGGCTGCAAGTTCGGTGATTACAGAACGTTTTGTCTGATTTGTGGTACCAAAATCGCTACTTCCCGACACGTCGATAAGAAGCATAAAGGTAAGTTCTCTTTCTTCTTCAAAAACCTTTAC
>JAEIGA010019839.1_pt1 | contig 10244 bp, 6 predicted proteins | sample 9270691 | NCBI WGS metagenome assembly JAEIGA01 (sample SAMN17057246, study PRJNA624740) | gut metagenome | biome: biome; isolation source: fecal sample | host: Bos grunniens | place: China: Xizang | collected 2019
GATATCGACCAGACATTCATCGCAGCTATCCTTACTATCATCGGTTACGCAATCAACGATACAGTGGTTATCTTCGACCGTATCCGTGAGTACAAGGAGCTTCATCCTAAGGCTGACTTCCGTCAGAACGTAAACGAGGCGCTCAACAGCACACTCTCACGTACTATGAATACATCACTCACAACTCTCATCACAATGCTTGCAATCGCAATCTTCGGTGGCGAGGTGATCAGAGGTCTCGCAGTAGCCCTCATCGTGGGTATCGTAGTAGGTACATATGCATCAATCTTCATTGCAACTCCGATCATGTTCGACGTTACAAAGAAGATCGCTGACAAGAAGGCAAGCAAGTAAGTTTAGCTTACCACAATTTAATAAGGACGGTGACTGGTTCATTTCAGTTACCGTCCTTTTTTTAGAGTTATTCATTAAGTCGAGGATTATAGGGATTGCGGAGGACTCCGTTCGCTTCGCTCACTCCGGCCCCTCCCACAATCTCCTTCGTCCCGCTTTCGCGGAACTCGTATCTTGCGGGCCCCTCCCCCTGCCCGTGTCCGGGGGTGGACACGCCTCCTCAATCCCTATAATCCTCACTTTTCTATAATATTATAGTGATATAAAAGCAGATATCTGCCCCTCATAACTATATACAATAAAAGGATGACTCATCAGTCATCCTTTCATATGAAGAAGTATCGCCAAAGCTTAGAGCGAAGCAATCTCGGAATTTACCTTGCTGACTTTGCTCTTGGCGTTGGTATGTCCCATCTTCTCGGCCTGCTCGTAGCAGTCTTTAGCCCTGTACAGGATATATAACTTGGTATTCTCCATGTTATTCTTGTCCTTCTTACCCTTTACCACCGGAAGCACCTGAGCGATGTTATAGAGCTCTTCACCCATCGAGTACCATGCCTCCATCTGCTTGATAATCATATCCCTCTGCTGCTGGATGATGGTCTCCTCCTGCGCCTTTATCGTCTGAGCTTTCTCTCGGATTTCTGTATCCTTCTGCTGGATCTCGACCTTCAGAGCATCAATCTCCTTCTCCTTCTGGTCTATGATCTTCTGAAGGTTCTGGATCGTCTCGATGTAGTGCTTTGTATTGTCTGAGGATTTCTCCTTTCCCGCAGCAGCGAGTTTCTGACGAAGCTCCTTGAGACGCATCTTGATCTCATCCGGCTTTTCCATCGTAGCTGTACCAGATTCCACGTTGAGCCTCAATGTGTTAGTCGCAGTTGTAAGTGTTCTGAGCTCCTGGACAATTTCACTCAGCACAGCATCGTTCTCGATATTCTGCTGGATGATTGCCGCCTGCTTCTCATTGAGTTTCTTGTATTCGTTTACCTTGGATTCATACTCCTCCATTGAGACCATATTCTGCATGTCCTGGAAGTTCGTGTTGCCACATGCCTGAATCGATATGGCCAGCGCGCATATTGCCGCAATCCTTATCATTTTGAAAGTGTCCATGTCGTGTACTCGTTAAATTTGAACTTTATCTTGGTGGTATTCAGCGTCTTGTCGTAGTGGACGGTGCCGGTATTCAGCTCGTCGCATGTCAGACACATGTTCTCCGTATCGTATGTAAGAACGAAGATTACCGGATCGCTTTTCGTTGTGACCAGAAGCCTGTAGGTGTTGTCTCCGATCTTTTTGACCGATGCGCTTGAATATGTAGTTTTGCCGTCGGTCTCGGACTCGAATGTGTAGTTGCCTTCGATATTCACAACCTCCGTAATCTCTGTCTTCACCGCTTTATAGTCTACCTCCTCTCTCTTCGGCCTCGGATCGAGGAATGGAGATATGCAGAGCGACAGCAGGCAGATGCCTCCGATGACAGCGAACTGGATGCCCATATTCGTCTTCTTGCCCTCGGCGTCACCGCTTGAGAAGTATCCGTTTACCCACAGACAGAGAAGCTTGTAACCGCTCTGGCATACGCTTTTCAAGGCAATTGCGATAGCAATCCACAGAATCGTCTTCGGCAAAAGGAAAAGTGCCGCGATTGTAAGTCCGAATGTCGTCTGTGCGACCTTTTCTGACATTTGGTGCAGAGTGTAGTCGGTATATGGCGCTTCGCTCTTCGTCAGGTCAGTGTCGCTGTTGGAGACCATACCATTATAATATGTCTGCCAAAATGTCGAAAGCTTGCTGAAGTGTGCCTTCTGCTCACTGTCTGGCAGCAGGCTGAGGAAGAACATGTCGTTCACGCTGAGCTTCAAGGTCCAGAGGATGGTGAAGATTATCGCCAGCCAGATCGAGTTTCCAGCCTTGAAATTCTCAGGGTCGATCGCCAGATTCTCGACAAATGGCACTCCAAGAGCATTCAGGGCTATGAGGTCTTCCATCCTACCCTTGGACAGGATAAATGCCGCACCTGCCGCCGAAATCGAGAAGAAGAGTCCGAACACCAGACCCATGATGAACTTTGTAAGGTTCAGCGCCACCGGGGTATCCCTCATGAATCTCTCAAGTCCCTTTTCATACAGGTACTTGATTCCGAAGCCGGCAGCGAAGAGGAATGCCAATGTCCATCCCCATCCACCTATAATATTATATATGGAGGCGATGAGTACCAGCATAGGCTTCAGGATGGCCTTGCCGTAGAAGTTCTCGGACGGCGTACCTACGAAATCGAGTGTGTTGTTTACCGCCTGAAGAGCGCTGTTTATTCGTGACTTCTTCATTAATGACAGGCCGTTCCTTTCCTCGATTCGCTTTGAAATCATCGTAAGGAATGAGGTCATGGCCTTATTGACTCCGTCAGTCGCGATACTCTTCTGAATCTGCAGATATTCCGGTCCAGCAGTGATTCCGGTCAGGTTACAGTACGAATTGTACTTCTTTCCCATTCGTACCTGGATGAGCTCCGGCTCATCGGAAATCACGACGAGGAAGCCTACTTTCTTGAAGTCCCTGTAGTTCTCTTTGTCTTTTGCGAAGCTCTCGAACAGCTCGTCGACGCAGCTTCCCGTCTCGATAAGGTTGTCTACTTTGTCCATGTGGTACAGGATAGGGTAGACTCCCAGCGGGAATTCGAAATTGGTGAACAGCTCCTTGGTCTTGTTCGAGAGTGTTCCGCTCTCATCGATGACTTTCGGATGGTACAGACAGACTTCAGTACGGTCTGTCGTACAGCTGATGAGCGCCAGCATTGCCAGCATCAGCAGGAATAGTTTTTTCATGGTTGTAAGTTTATTTTATTCGACTGTCGCTTCGAGGATTCCGACGCATGCCTTCTGCTGGGGAATCATGTTGATGCGGATGGCATCTCCCTTGATCGGTCTGTCCGGATGCACCATATTGAACTGGTCCTTTGCGACGCCGAAGCGCTCAGTGTTATAGATGTTGAATTTATGCCACTCGCCGTTGTGACGGTAATCCAATGTCCATGACTTCGGAACCCTTACGTCGTCGTTGTTGTCGTGCCAATATACATTGACGCATTTGATATCCTGCTCTGCAATCAGCTCGATTGTGTACTGCTGAGACTCGCCTTTGTTGTTGTAGCTTGTCCATCGTGGCACGTTTTCGTCAGCGGAACTTGACGGAATCTGACCATCTACAGGAGCGAAGATGTCATCGCATATTTTAGTGGCAGCAACATCCTTGACGTTATTATTGACCTCCGGAAGGTCTGCAATCACCATATCTTTCTCACGGGCGAACCATACGTTCATGTCCTTCCAGTCACCGCGGTTGTTCCATGCATAATAAGGGATAAGGGTAAGGGACGCTTCTGTCTCTGTCTCATCTATTCTCAATGCCGGGAATTCAGATGTAAGAACAGGAATGCCTTTGAGTATTCCCTCGCTGATACGATCGGTTTTGAACTCCTTGCCGATTTCGTCGACGATGAAATATCTTGGATTTTCCTGATTATCAGGCTCTTCTGCGCAGTAGAGGATAGGTCCTCTTGTTATGCAGACACGGTTTATATCCGCTTCGACACGCTCGTCTGCGACATTGTATCTGACTGGCATATCAAGTGCGATTTCCACTTTATCGCCTGTATTCCAGCTTCGCTTCAATGGTATGTATCCGTCCACAGCAGCTGTACGGACCTTCTGTCCGTTTACCTTTACGCTTACGGATGTCTTCTGACTGTCAGCATATCTGTAGAGTTCTCCAGGAATGAATCTGTCAGATGTCCATGTCGGGATTCGTACCCACAGGGTGAATTCCGCTCCCTCTTTTTCCGGATCTACCTGGATGCCTATGTTACCGTCGAAAGGATAACCTGTCTTCTGGTCGAGCTTTACCTTGGTGTCTGCAAGATCGATTTCGACATTGCTTCCTGCATAGAGGCCGCAGAAGATATCATTGTCGGTCTGTGAGTAGATCATGCCAGGAATCTGCGGAATAAGTCTCGCGATGTTTGATGGGCAGCATGCGCAGTCAAACCATGGTGAACGTCCCGCATTGCCATGATTGAATCCTCTTTTTGAGTCGGTTTCAAGCACATTGACATAGAAGAACTTGTTTCCCTCCAGGTTGACTCCAGCAAGGACGTTGTTGTAAAGGGATATCTCCGCCATGTCCACGAATTTAGCATCACCGGTCGCAAGGAACATACGGTAGTTGAAGAATACGTTGGCTACGGCTGCGCATGTCTCGTCGTAAGTATCCTTGTTCGGAAGCAGATATTCAGGGCCGAATCCTTCTATTCCAGGAACGGAACCGAGTCCTCCGTTGATATGTATCTTTGTATTTGCGATGTTCTCCCAGATGGCATCGAGGGCCGGATTGAGACTGTTGTCGCCGCAGTTCGCCACTATGTCTGCCATTCCCGAATATAGGTAAAGGGCGCGGACAGAATGACCTTCCGCTGTGCGCTGCTCGCGTACAGGCATGTGCTGCTGTGCATATGATGGTGCCATGACGCCTTCTCCATCAGGAACATAAGTCACACCTCTGATGTCAATGAACTTCTTTGCCATATCGAGGTAGAGTTTCTCTCCAGTTGCCTGATAAAGCTTCACGAGGGCGATCTCTATCTCCTGATGGCCGGGAGCCTGATTCACTGGCTTGCCGTCATTGTATGCCGGGTCACCTTCGAAGAAGACCTTGTTGATGTGTCTTGCATTCTTCTCAGCCATGTCAAGCCATTTTCTCTTGCCGGTAGCCTTGTAGTATGCGACTGCAGCCTCATACATATGTCCCATGTCGTAGAGTTCGTGGCTATGTACGACGAATGAGTATTTATCGGTTCCGATAAAGCTGTCCCATTTTCTCGGATACATCGAATCCGGAACAGTCAGAGGCTCATAGTAATATCCGTCCTTGCACTGGGCTGCGATGATGAGGTCGATTATCTCGTCCATCTTCTTTTCGAGCTCCGGATCCCTTTCGAGCGAGAGCAGATATGCGGCTCCTTCCATGACTTTGAAGAGGTCCGAACCTACGAATCGTGCAAGCTGGAGCATCGGCTGCTCCTTTCCTGTTTTCAGATACTCGCCGATACGTCTGATGTTTTCTACGGCAGGTTCCATCTTCTCGAAGGAGAATGGAATGAGAGTTTCCTTCTGGAGTTCCAGGCGCGGAAGCCAGAATTCGTCTTGAAGAGTGACGTTTTCAAATGTGATCGGTTTCAATGCTTCGTCCGACTTCTGGCTTGAAGCAGAGACGCATCCATTAAAAACCATGGCGGCCATTAATCCGGCCGCCACAATTCTGAATATTTTCATCTAAAGTAGTGATTTTTAGTGTCTTATGCCTGTTCCCACTGAGAGCGGAGAAGCTCTACAGCTGCCGGAACGAGGATTTCGCGGTCTCCGTCGCATCCGCACTCGAAGCTGACATACTTGTCGTATCCCATCATCTTGAGGGCGCGGAATCCGTCAACATAGTTGTCGAGTTCGCCGTCCTCTGTTGGCATTCTGCGCTTTCCGCGGCTGGCGATATGTACATGCTGGAGATATTCTGTGCCTGCAGAAAGGAAGGCAGCAAAATCTGAAGTCTCCTCTGACATGTGCCAGAAGTCACCCATGCACTTTACACCTGCGCTCTTCGAGTCGCGGCAGATTGCTGCAGCGTCTGCAACCTGACGGAGGTAATGTGCCTCATTGCGGTTGAGCGGCTCAAGAATTACAGTCGTGTTGTGCTTGAGGGCGTATTCTCCGAGTTCATGCATCTGCTCGCAGAGGAATTCGCGTGTCTCGCGTGTGTGAGGCATGCAGTTCTCCTGCCAGTTGAATGCCGGTACCATGATCACACCAGTAGAACCGAGCTCTCCTGCTGCTGCAATGATCTCTCTCATCGAGCTGTCGAACTCAGCCTTTACCTTAGGGTCGTTTGCGAGGATGAAGCCGTCAAAGCCCGCGCAAATGGCAGATAGCTTGATGTTACGGCCTCTGAGAGCCTGCTGGAATTCGTTTACTCGGCCTGCAAGTCCTCTACCGCCCGGCTCGAAACCGGTAACGCCAAGGCTTTCCATGTAGTCGAACTTCTCGTCAAGGGTCTCGCGAGGTGCTGTTCCCTCCTGGAATGAGATGTTGAGCTGGCCGTTTCCGTGGCCGCAGCAGCTCTTTCCACATCCTTCCTGCTTAGGAGCGCAGCCTGTGAGGCCTGCAAGCGGAGAAGATGCTATGGCAACGCCTGTGGCGCCGACCATAGTGCTTTTAAGAAAGTCTCTTCTGTTCATATTCCCGATCGATTACTGCTGTTCTTCTCCTGGAACAGGAACTTTATATTTAGACATATCCATAGGTCCCATTTCCGGATTTTCCGGTACAAGATCCATCTCAGACTGGCTTACCTCGTCCCATGTCACTGTCTTACCTGTGTATGCAGCTTCGCGTCCCATGATTCCGGCGAGTGTTGACATTGCACATGCTGTTGCTTCGTCAAGGCTCTCGCCCTTGCGGATATGGTTGATTGCGTCTACATGCTCGAGTGTATAAGGGTCGAACTGAGGATGCTTAGCCCTTTCTCCATCCCAGTCAAATGCCCAGAGTACATTTCCTTCGTAATCGAAGATTGAGTCCTCCCAGCTCTTCCAGTAACCCTTGGTACCGAATACTTCTTCACCGATCATGGTGCTGCAACCATCGATCTGGCGGCACATAGAGTGGAAGTGAACGCCATTCTCGCACTCGAAGTCAACGCTGAAGTTGTCGTACTGGTCACCTGTAATACGGCGCTGGCGTGAACCTACAGCTGTTGCAGACTTAACCTTAAGTCCTGACATCCAGAGGAATACGTCGATGTTGTGGACGTGCTGCTCAACGATGTGGTCACCTGAAAGCCATGTCCAGTTCACCCAGTCACGGATCATCCATTCCATATCGCTCCAGCCCTTCTGGCGGTTCTTGTACCAGAGCATACCCTGGTTCCAGTAAACGTTACCTCCAGTTACCTCTCCGATCATACCCTCGGAAATCTTCTGGAAAGCCTCCACGTATTGACGCTCGTGGTGACGCTGTGTACCGCAGACTGTAACGAGGTTCTTGGCCTGTGCCTGCTTAGCTGCTGCCATCACTGTTCTGTAACCCTTTGCGTCAACTGCTACCGGCTTCTCAAGGAAGCTGTGTACTCCCTTCTCGACAGCATATTTATAGTGTACCGGACGGAATGCAGGAGGTGTAGCGAGGATTACATAGTCGATACCTGAATCGATAACCTTCTTGTAGGCATCAAAGCCGATGAAGCGGTTTTCCTCAGGAACTTCCTGACCATGATTGTTCTTGATTGCCTCGACAAGGCCATTGAGACGGTCAGCACAAGTGTCTCCCATGGCAACGATCTTGATGCCGTCTGCTGCTGCAAATACGTTAGCGATGGCGCCGCTTCCACGACCGCCACAACCGACGATACCTACCTTGATTTCTCTTCCATTGTCTGCCTTGTCTGCGAGATCCGGTACATAGTATGTGCCAGCTTCACGAAGAGGGGTATTTACAGTCTTCTTGCCACATGATGAAAGAAGGGCTGATGTTCCGACGAGTCCTACTCCGAGCATACCCGTAGCATGGAGGAAGTCTCTTCTGTTCATTTCCTGTTTTGCCATAGTTTTATATCCTGTTATAATCCAAAAATTGGATGTGGTTTTTAATAGAATCTTAGAAATATCTGATATTTAATGCTTTACGTAACGGCTATGCCTGCTCCCACTGTTCGCGGATAAGCTTTACTGCAGCAGGGACAAGAATGTCACGGTCGCCGCCGCATCCGCACTCGAAGCTTATGTATTTGTCATAGCCCATCATCTTCAGGGCGCGGAATCCGTCGACATAATTGTCGGTCGCTCCGCATTCGCCCGGCATCTTGCGGTTTCCTTTGCTGGCGATATGCACGTGCTGAAGATACTCGGTGCCTGCCGAAAGGAATGCTGCGAATTCAGAAGTCTCTTCCTTCATATGCCAGAAGTCTCCCATACATTTCACTCCTGCACTCTTCGAGTCGCGGCAGATGGCTGCGGCGTCCGATACCTGACGGAGGTAGTGTGCTTCCTCGCGGTTAAGCGGTTCGAGAATGACTGTAGTGTTGTATTTGAGGGCATATTCACCGAGCTCGTGGAGCTGCTCGCAGAGATATTCGCGTGTTTCGCGTGTGTGAGGCATGCATGGTTTCTGGCCGTTGAATGCCGGAACCATGATCACTCCGGTCGATCCGAGCTCTCCTGATGCAGCGATGATCTCTCTCATCGAGCTGTCGAATGCCGCCTTGGTCTTAGGGTCTTGTGCCAGGATGAAGCCGTCAAAGCCGGCGCAGACTGCAGACACCTTGATGTTGCGTCCTTTCAGTGCCTGTGCGAACTCGTTTCCTCGTGTGACTACATCACCTCCCCATGGTTCGAAACCGGTCACGCCGAGGTTCTCCATATAGTCAAGAATATCGTTGATATCCTTGCGTCCAGGGATATCATCCTGGAATGAGATGTTGAGCTGGCCTTTTCCGTGGCAGCATCCTTTTTCACATTCCTGCTGTTTTGGAGTGCATGATGTGAGGGCTGCGAGAGGAGATGAGACTATGGCGGCGCCTGTTGCGCCGACCATAGTGTTTTTAAGAAAATCTCTTCTGTTCATGCTCCGGAGAATTACTGCTGCGCTTCGCCCGGTACTGGAACCTTGTACTTCGCCAGATCCATAGGACCCATTTCGAGCTTCTCAGGAAGGAGATTCTGCTCCGACTGGCTCATCTCGTCCCATGTGATGGTCTTACCTGTGTATGCAGCCTCGCGTCCCATTACGCCGGCAAGGCATGACATTGCGCAGCCTGTAGCCTCGTCATGGCCCTCGCCTCTGCGGATGTGGTTGATACCGTCAACGTGCTCGAGAGTATAAGGGTCGTGGAGCTGGTAGAGCTTCTCCTGAGCCTCTGCGTCATATTTCCAGATAACGTTTCCGTCGAGGTCCTTGATCTCATGGTCAAAGCTGTTCCATGAACCCTTTGTTCCGAAGATTTCCTCTCCGATCTTGTTGCTGCAACCGTCGATCTGGCGGCACATAGAGTGGAAGTGTACTCCGTTCTCGCACTCGAAATCAACGCTGAAGTTGTCGAACTGGTCACCTGTGATACGGCGCTGACGTGAACCTACAGCTGTTGCAGACTTAACCTTAAGTCCTGACATCCAGAGGAATACGTCGATGTTGTGAACGTGCTGCTCTACGATGTGGTCACCTGAAAGCCATGTCCAGTTCACCCAGTCACGGATCATCCACTCCATATCGCTCCAGCCCTTCTGGCGGTTGGTATACCAAAGCATACCGTCATTCCAATATACGTTACCTCCGGTAATCTTTCCGATCATACCCTCAGAGATCTTCTGGAATGCCTCAACGTATGGACGTTCGTGGTGACGCTGAACTCCGCAGATGGTCACGAGGTTCTTGGCCTGTGCCTGCTTTGCGGCAGCCATCACTGTTCTGTAACCCTTAGGGTCAACTGCGATAGGTTTCTCGAGGAAGCAGTTCACGCCCTTCTCGACAGCATACTTGTACTGCTCTGCACGGAAGCCCGGAGGGGTTGTGAGGATGGCGTAGTTGATGCCTGAATCGATAACCTTCTTGTATGCATCGAAACCGATGAAGCGCTTGTCTTCCGGAACGTCGATATTGTACTGCTCCTTAAGGTTCTTTACAACCTCCATGAGTCTGTCTTCGCAAACATCAGCAAGAGCTACGACAGTTACATTGTCAGCTGCAGCGATTGCATTGCTGACTGCTCCGTTACCGCGGCCACCGCAACCGATGAGGCCGATTCGGATCTCCTGACCGTTGTCTGCCTTGTCAGGCATTTCTGCA
>JAEIGA010019840.1_pt1 | contig 10244 bp, 7 predicted proteins | sample 9270691 | NCBI WGS metagenome assembly JAEIGA01 (sample SAMN17057246, study PRJNA624740) | gut metagenome | biome: biome; isolation source: fecal sample | host: Bos grunniens | place: China: Xizang | collected 2019
GAATTTTTTCAGTATTTTTGTTAAACCTCGAGGTGTCTGCGAGGTCAAAAACATGATGCATGACGGACATATCATAAATCTATGCCACAAGGGCGAGTATGAACTCGCCTTCAACGGCATTGTGGAGACATATGACGAACGTCTCTACTGGCATGTCAGTAGTTTCATATGGTCCCATGAGGATACGGACGACCTGATGCAGGACATATTCATAAAGATATGGTCCGCCCTTCCCACTTTCCGCGGAGAGTCCCAGCTTTACACATGGCTATACAGGATAGCCACAAACGAGGCACTCAACCGCCTGAAGAAGTTCCAACGCGAATTCGCCCTGAGCCTTGACGCCGTCGGTGAAGCCCTCGCCGCACGTATCGATGAAGACCCATACTTCAACGGAGACGCCCTGCAGAGGGAGCTGCACAAGGCTATCCAGAGGCTGCCGGAAAAGCAGAGGCTGGTATTCGTCATGAGATATTTCGACGAAATGAAATATGAAGACATAGCGGAAATCACCGGAACGTCAGTCGGAGCCCTCAAGGCCTCATACCACCACGCATATAACAAGATAAAGGAAAGCCTTGAAAACGCGGACCTTTAAACCATCAGGATAAACCATTGTCTAATACAGCGATGAAAGATTCAGAAAGAAACATAATGTATGACGATTCCCTCAGGAAATGCCCTTACAGCGTGCCTGAAGGATACTTTGACTCCCTGAAGGAGAGGGCGATGAAGTATGCCCAGCCGGCACCGGTCTTTCAGTTCAAGAGGGTGCTGTATACGGCCGTATCGATGGCGGCGATGTTCATCCTCATGGTGACGGCCGGCACATTCTTCCTGAAAGGCGTCACGCCGGCAGAGGATTTGACCCAGGAAGACTACATGGTGTTCACGGACGGATACATTGACCTGGAATTGTATGATGACGGATTGTCGGAGCAGTATGCTGATGCGTCGATCAGCAATGAAGACATAGTGGAATACCTCATATACACAGGAGTAAGCGAGGAATTAATAGAGTTATCAAAATAAAGAAGACATGAAGAAGATTATGACAATATTCGCAATCGTTGCGACAATGGCATGCATGAGCGTTTCTGCTCAGGCGCATATAGGCAGAGGAGAAGAGTGGAAGGAGAAGATGATGGCGGAAAAGATCGCTTTCCTTACGCTTGAAGTGGGACTGACACCAGAGGAGGCTCAGGCTTTCTGGCCGGTGTACAACCAGGTGGAGAAGGAGAAGGACGAAGCAATGTTCACCATGATCCACGCATACAAGGAGATGAGCAAGGCCATGGACGAGAAGAAGGGCGAAAAGGAGATTTCAGCATTGCTGGACAAATACCTTGATGCACAGAAGAAGGTCAACGAAGTAGAAAACGGCATTGCAGCGAAATACAAGGCAGTTCTTCCGGTCGAGAAAGTGGCAAAGCTGTATGTCGCTGAGGAGAAGTTCAGAAGACAGCAGATACGCAAGCTCCACCACGGAGGCGAAGGAAAGCCACAGCCGAAGAACTAGATCCGCTCCGAAAATCAGGCAAACAGATAAAAGTCATGTGTGAGGGACAGATACTCTTGAGTATACTGTCCTTCATTCTGTATTGTAAGGAGTTCTTCCTTTACGGCCTCGCACCTATGCCTTGAGAATTCGGCGACCATTCGGTTCGGAGCCTTGCGCGGAACAGTCCTGACGCGGAGGATGCGGAAGAGGTGGAGCCCGCACATGCGGGCGTAACGGCACAGAGCCGCCTCCTGGTCGGCAGGGAGCACGAGCGAAACGCGACCGTCGCCGGTCAGCCTTTCTTTCGCGAACTCGAAGATGTCTCTATATGAAAGTCCCTCGGATGTGTGCCTGGCTGTGCGTTTCCTTTCGTCCGGAGCGGTCAGCGAGTCTTCGAAATATGGAGGATTGGAGAATATGAGGTCGTATTTCTGCACCAGAGCATGTCCATCCATCTGGTCCGTAGCAGCAAAAGCGTCGAGGGACATGTTATGCGCATGAAGACATTCCGCCCAGGGGGAATTGGCAAAATTCTTAGCCGCTTCAGTAGCTGAAGGTTCATCGATGTCGACCGCATCGATCCTGATGTTACCGTGAGAGGCTTCCATTCCCACATGATCAGCCACCCTCTGCGCAGCCATAAGCGCAATGGTGCCGGTACCGGTGCCAATGTCAAGCATGCACCTGTCTTCCGGCCTTATGGTCATGGCAGCACCAAGCAGCACGCCATCGGTGTTCACCTTCATGGCGCTACGGTCGTTGACGACTTCGAATCTCTTGAATCTGAATGTACTCATGCTACTGCGAGACAAACTGTCCGTCGACCATGTAGAGGGACCTGTCACACATTTTTGCGAGATCAGGGTCATGAGTTACTATGATTATGGTCTGACCATACTTGTCCCTGAGAGTGAAAAAGAGGTTATGGAGTTCCTCCTTCGTCTTTGAGTCGAGATTACCGGAAGGTTCGTCGGCAAAAAGGACTGAAGGGTTGTTTATCAGAGCACGCGCTATGGCAACCCTCTGTTGCTCTCCTCCAGACAGTTCGGAAGGCTTGTGGGTGAAACGCTCTGCAAGTCCGAGGTCAGTCAGCAAGGCTTTTGCAGCCTCTTCAGCATCCTTCTTGGATCTTCCGGCTATGAATGCCGGTATCATGACATTCTCCAGAGCAGTGAACTCAGGCAACAGATGATGAAACTGGAATACGAAACCGATCTTACGATTGCGGAACTCGGCCATGGCCTTACCCTTCAGAGAAAGGACATCAATTCCGTCAATCACCAGCGATCCCGCATCCGGAGTGGAGAGAGTGCCAAGTATCTGCAGCAATGTAGACTTGCCGGCTCCCGAAGCACCCATGATCGAAACAACTTCCGACTTCTCCGCACCGAAATCAATGCCCTTAAGCACCTTCAGCGCCCCAAACGACTTCTCTATTCCCTTTGCCTGTATCATATATTTTTATTTGCGGCCCAAAGATATACAAAAAAAAGAAGCAATCCTAAGATTGCTTCTTTTGTCGGGGTACTGTGACTCGAACACAGGACCCTCTGGTCCCAAACCAGATGCGCTAGCCAACTGCGCCACACCCCGATTATTGGTTTCCCTTTCATTTGGGACTGCAAATATAGAGACAAAAAATTAAAGTGCAAAACTTTTTTAAGAAATTTTGCACTTTTTTTTAGTTTTTCCCAAAATTGAGAAAATATCCGCAGTTAGTAGCCCAGATTCTGCACCAATTTCGGGTTATTGTCGATGTAAGTCTGTCTGATCGGCCAGAGATAATTCTTATCCTCGAACGAGCGCGTCATGAAATCTCTCCGGGTAAAGAAGTACGCATCATCGGTCTTGGCCTTGACATCAAGACCCCTGATAGGCTGCCTGAAGACAGACTTCGAAAGAAGCCAGCGGCGAAGGTCAGTGTAGCGCTTGCCCTCGTCAAGAAGCTCGATACGGCGCTCCATACGGATCAGCTCACGCATCTTCTCCTGAGTATATGAACCTGTATAAGCAGGGATGCCTGCCCTCTCGCGAATCGCATTGACATACTGGAGGACCTCCGTCTGAGCCTCAACTCCATAATACTCGTTTAGTGCCTCTGCATAGCTGAGATAGAACTCTCCAAGGCGGAAGATGATTCCATGACGGTAAGGGTGGTTCTGCTTGCCGATCTCGGTAGCCTGCGGGTGCTGACGCTTGCGCATCAAGTAGCCGCACTGAGGAGAGTCATATGTAGGGCCACCGTTTGCTCCGCCGTAGAGGAAGTCGACATAACCGTCGAGCTGGGTAGACCACTCTCCGTGCCACATGATGGAAACATAGAAACGAGGTTCCCTGTTGCAATACATGTTTGGCGTACCGGCTTCAGTAACAAGGCCCTGTTCCCCCTTCGAGTTCGAACGGGTCCATGCAGTTCCCTCATAACGGATATCCTCGGTGCTGTAGCCATCTGCCACATATGAAGGATCTTCCGATACAGGAAGACCGTTGCGGGTAAAGAACGCATCCACAAGATTCTGCGTTGCTCCATATGCGCCGTTACCGTCGCCATAGCCGTGAGGGGCCATGTTCTGATCCGCCTCGGCATAGTTGCAGTTATTGTTGATGAAGATAAGCTCAGGGTTGTTGGCACCGGTCGCAAAGTGGATGTTCATATATGAGAGGAACGGGTCGACAGTACCTGCCTCATTGTATTCCTTATATAATGAATACACTCCCAGATCGAAGATATCCTTTATGGCATCAGCGGCTCTCTTCCACTTGTCCTTCTCATACTTCTGAGGGAACAGAGGCGTTCCGTCCGCATTCGTGATGCCGGCATACATCTGATTGCCGTTGAAGAGAGGGCTGGCTGCGAGCATGTGCACATGGGCACGCACCGCAAGGGCCATACCTTTGGTCGCACGGCCATAATCCTCCGTCATGCTCGGACAGTGAAGAGGCAGCTGCTGGGAAAGAGCATAAAGTTCCTCATCAAGCCACTCGACGATCTCCTCGAAAGGAGTACGCTCAAGCATGAGTTCCTCATAGGTAGAATCTATGCCGTAGTACTCCGTCACCAACGGGAACGAGCCATAGAATTCAAGCAGCTGAGAGTAGTAATAGGCAACCAGGAAACGGGCCTGGAGCTTCATGTACTCCACATCGGCCGCAGTCTGCTCCGATCCCAGAGGCTTCACCTTCTCCTGGAAGATGTACGCCGCACGAACCGCCTTGTACACATCTCCCCATAGGTCGAAATAGTTGGAGGTGGCACTCCAGTTGCCCTTCATGGCAGAAGCCGACCACCATCCGAATCCCGACCACTCGAGAGGGATCTGGACGTCGTCCACGAGTGTATTGAGCCCGTATTTCATGTTCCAGCCCATATATGGGTCCGGAAGGTAGCTGTAGATGTTGGCAAGCCATCCGTTGGTCTTCACCACATCGTTGAAGACCATGTCCTCGGTAATGAGGTCGTCAGGCTCCTGATCAAGATAGCCGCAGCCGGCAACACCGGCAAGGGCGAATGCACATACTATTATATATAATGTCTTTTTCATGATAGCCTGATTTAATTGAATGAGATGTCAAGACCGAGCGATACCACTCGCGAAATAGGGTAAGCTGCGAATCCATAGCCCGAAAGCTCCGGATCCCAGAGCTTGAAGTCCGAGATGGTGAAGAGATTGGTTCCACGGACAAAGAGACGCAGGTTATTCACCGTACGAGGCTTGCCCATGCCTCTTCTGAGGAAAGTGTAACCCATCTCGAAGTTCTTCAGACGCATGAACGAGCCGTCCTTGAGCCACCAGCTTGAGGACTGGCTGTTGTTCTCGTTCACACCGAGTGAAAGTCTCGGCCAGAACACGTCCTGCGAAGGATTTTCCGGAGTCCAGCGGTCATCCACATTGGCGAGGATGTTGGCTACCGCACCTGAACCGGCACCAGGAATATAATACTGGTTACGTGCGTCATCATAGTCGCCACCCACGACAAAGTCCGTAAGGGCTACACCCTGGAAGAGGGCGCTGATGTCGAATCCCTTGTGACGGAACGAGAATCCGAATCCGTAGACAATCTCCGGAACCGAAGAACCTCCGATTGCAGTCACGTCCTCATCGTTGATCTTTCCGTCATTTGTAAGGTCAGCATACTTGATGTCTCCAGGCCTTACCTTGCCCCACGATGGTACAGGAAGACCGGGCTTGAGGGTACCTGCAGAAGGATCCAGGAAGTCATCATCAGTGTAAAGTCCGAGCGACTCAAGTCCGTAGTTCTGGTTGATGCTGTTTCCTGTGCGGGCACGTGTGGTGCCCACGATTCCTGCCGCCTCGTCATATTCGAGGATGGTGTTGCGGGCATATGTGAAATTAGCCATCACCGACAGATAGGTATCCCGGCTGAACGCCTTGTTGACGGTCAGCGATGCGTCTATACCCCTGTTGAACACCTTTCCATAGTTTGCATAAGGGGCATTCTGGAAACCAGAAGTCTCAGGGAATATCTTTCTCTGCATGAAGATATCCTTACGCACCTCGGTGAAGTAGTCCACGGTGAGGTTGAGGGCATCGAACAGACCAAGGTCAAATCCGACGTTGGTCTTGGTCGCAGTCTCCCATGTAAGGTCAGGCACACCGAACTGGTCCTCGGCAACTCCCGGATACGACACGCTGTTATTGTCTCCGAAAGCATGTCCTCCGGCATTGCCGTTGATTGTGGTCAGATAGCCGAAACGGCGGCCGCCGGAAATCTGGTCATTACCTGCGATACCCATCGATCCGCGCACGCGCAGCTGGTTGACCACATGCTTGACGCCATCCATCCAAGGCTCGTTGGACACCATCCATCCGATGGCTCCCGACGGGAAGAATCCGTAGCGGTATTTCTTGGCGAAGTTCTCGGAACCGTTGTATCCGAAGTTGAACTCTGCGAAGTAGCGGCTGTCATAGTCATAAGCCACTCGACCTGCGAGACCGGCATGGCGGTATGGGAACGAATATATGGCCGAAGAGGCGTTCTGGTCCACGTGGCTGCGCATGTTCCAGAGCAGGAGGGCATCCACGCTGTGCTTGTCGGCAAATGTCCTGTTATATGAAACCGGCACCTCGAAATAAGTGCTGCGGCTGCCTCCGAACGATTTCGAGAAGCCGAGGAACTCATCACCTGTGGAGACGATCTCCATGAGCAGCTCACCGGTCTGAGGGTCACGGCCTGTCGCATAGTAATAGGTCGGCTTCCTGGTGCGTTCCGACCAGTAGTCCTGATACACATCGAAGGAGAAGGTGACCTTTGCATGAAGACCTTCGAGAGGGGCCCAAAGCATGCCGAAGTCCTGATCGAGGGTCGCGACACTCTGAAGCTGGGACTTGTAGTTATCCTTGTATCCGGTCTGAGTGGCCATCACGTAAGGGTTGGCACGGTTGGACTGGATCGGGAACCTTCCGTCAGAATAAATGTGCGGATGCACGATAGGCGGAATCTCCAGAGCATACTGAAGGATACTGCTGACGTTTGAGCCAGGGGCATGCCTGTCCTGCATGTAACCTCCGATACTGAAGGTGAACAGGGTCGACTTGGTCAGGTTCAGGTCTATGTTGCTTCGCACATTATACTTTGTCAGCTTGAGCTCGGAGTCAAATGCCGCAGAAGGGTCTGTGGCTATGATACCGGACTCATTATAGACTCCAAGGATGAAACGGTAACGCAGGAGCTCCGTACCTCCGCTCACATCGGCACTGATGTGGGAGTTGGTTGCAAAATCATTGGTAACCAGGTCAAGCCAGTCGGTTGAAGGAAAGAGGTCAGGGTCCACACCGTTGCGCGTATTCTCGATCTGAAGCGGAGAGAACTGCTCCGGCATGCCGGAAAGGGCTGCCGCGGCATTGATCACCTCCATATGCTTGGCTCCGTCTACGAACTCTGCAATCTTCAGAGGTGCCGTCACACCGTAGTCAGCCTTGATGTTGACCTTGGCCTTACCCACAGAGCCTCTCTTGGTCTTTACCACGATGGCTCCGTTGGCTCCGCGCACACCATAGATGGCGGTAGCGGAAGCATCCTTCAGGACAGAGAACGACTCGATCTCCTCAGGAGAGAGCTGGTCGAGCGAACGCTCCACGCCATCCACGATGACCAGAGGGTTAGAACTGGCTCCGAAGGTGTTGATACCACGGATCCAGAAGTCCGACGCATCGTAGCCCGGCTCTCCGGAACGCTGGACGCCGATCACACCGGCGATCTGACCGGCAAGGGCGTTTGAAAGGTTGGCGGTCTGGTTCGAAGCGAGAGTCTCAGGTGCGATTGAAGCGATCGCTCCGATGACACTCTCCTTCTTCTGTGTTCCGAATCCGACAAGGACAGCTTCCTCAAGCACGGTGTCCGTCTTCATCTTGACCAGAATCTCGGTCTTGCCGTCAAGAACCACCTTCTGGTCCTGATAACCGATACCGGTCACAGTCAGCACATCTCCTGCAGGTACTGTTATGTAGAACAGACCCGCGTCGTTGGTTATTGTTCCGTTCGACCCGTCTGAAGATATGATGGCGATACCGATGACAGGCACGCCGGCCTCGTCGATGACCTTACCTGAAACCTTCACTTCATCAGGTCCTTCTGCCGCGGAAGCGGAAAAAGCACCGGCAAAAGCAAGTATCACAGCTGCCAGGGCAGCCAGATAATGTCTTGATTTCATAGGGTTTTAGTTGTTTGTTACTTTATACGTCTTTTTCTCAGGACCTGCTCCGGTCACTGTCAGTGACTTCCAGTGGGCTGGAATCCTTGTAGGAAGCTGGATTATACCATGCTCGGTAACCTCTATACCCGCAAATCCGAAGATCACACTCTGAAGGATGCCGCCAAGACCGGTCGCGAAAGACACACGGGAATTGTCGGCGTTTTCCGAGAGGACTCCGAAAGGAGGGCGCAGCTTGTCCGTGTAACTCTTCTTGAAGACCTTGAATGCTGTTTCAGGATCACCAAGACGGGCGTGAAGCACAGCTATGATGGCATTGCTCATCGCAGGGCCATTGGGATCTATCCTGTCGAAATAATATTCTATATCACGCAGGATCTGCTCCTTGTCCGTGATGACTCCAAGCGGATAGGCAAGCATGTTCACATCGGTCTGCTTGATCAGGCGTCCGTCGTAGCCTGTATATTCCATTGTCACGCCGTCGGTGTCATAAGTGAACACAAGATTGTCGGAAATCTCCATCCAGCGAGGGTCAACAGGCTTGCCGAGGACCTCGGCCGCCTTAGTTACATCACGCAGAACGCGTTTGGCCGCACCATTGGTGAATGCATTGTCATCCACATTCTCGGCATATTCATCCGCTCCCACGACATTGATTATCGAATAGCTTCCGTCTGAGTTCCCCTGCACACGGCTCACCCAGAACTCGGCTACCGACCTGAGCACAGGCCATGCCGTCTGTTCAAGCCACTCCTTGTCTTGGGTAACGCAGTAGTACTGCCACATGGCTATGCCGACATCAGCCGTGATATGGTGTTCATATGTACCCGTCAAAGCCCATACTGGAGTACACTCCTCTCCCGAAGTATCGGCCTCCCATGGATACTGGGCCCCCTTATATCCATGATTCAGAGCATTCTGACGGGCCTGCGGCAGACAGTTTGCGCGATAATCCATCAGCGAACGACCTGCCTCAGGGTTCATAAGCAGGATCGGTGGATACATCCAAAGCTCCGTATCCCAGAAATAGTGGCCGTTGTAACCTTCGCTTGAAGAGAGTCCCATCGGAGCAATGCCCACCGGACAGTTGTCACGTGTTATCGAGTACAGCTGATAGAGCGCATGGCGGATGTCAAGCTGCGACTCCGGATCACCTTCGATGATGACGTCTCCCTGCCAGAGTTCTTCCCACGCAGCGTAATGCCTCTCCAGAAGATGGTCAATGCTTGACTTGTAGGCAAAAGTGGCAAAGCGCTTCGACTCGTTTATCGGATCCTTGAAGTCCTGGGTCGAGCAGACAGCTCCTACAAGGGCAAATCTGTAGGACTCCCCTGCCTTCAGCTTCACGGAAAACCACATTCCGTCGCGGTCCCCGTCACTGATCCTGCGCACCTGCGGTTCCTTCCCGTCAAACATGAACATCGACGAAGAACTGACGCGATGCATCTTCGTACGGGTCGCGGCATTGAGCTGATATACCAGCTGCGCTCCCTCGCCGAAGCTTGCCTGAAGGTCGCTCATCTCCTCTGGAATTCCGTAGACATTCTCCACCTTGAGGGTGATGTCCTTGTGCGGAGTGACCTCGACTACAGACATCGCATTATATGGAAGATGCCTCAATGCCAGCACAGTATACTTGAACGATGCCTTATCCTTGAGTTCCACGTTTGTGGTCAGCCGGGCCTTCTTCATGTCGAAGACCTGACTCCATCCCGCAAAGTCCCTGTCCTGGACCTTCTTCCCGTCCACGGTCAGTTCCATGTTCAGGAACACAGGACCGCGGGCTACACGGCTCACACCATTGTATCCCTCCTTGTCAAAGACTCCCGCCAGCACTATCTCACGGGCGGTGAACGGGCGGTCATCAGTCACCACGCCAAGACGTCCGTTGGCCATGGTGGCTCCGTTATAATCCTTGCGGGACGAAGTCTCCATAACCCAACCTTCCTGAGCCGCTGCCGAAAGGGCAAGACTCAGGAAGGCCAGTATAGATATAAGTTTCCTCATTGGAGAGACTACATAAGGTTCTGGTCAGTCACATTCTCTGCAAGCACTACGATCGCCTGAGGA
>JAEIGA010019841.1_pt1 | contig 10244 bp, 7 predicted proteins | sample 9270691 | NCBI WGS metagenome assembly JAEIGA01 (sample SAMN17057246, study PRJNA624740) | gut metagenome | biome: biome; isolation source: fecal sample | host: Bos grunniens | place: China: Xizang | collected 2019
CTGTCGAATAGTAATAAACGCCGATAAGAAGGCCTGCAGCCTTGGCATCCGCATAGTATTCTTCGAACTTTCTGTCCTCACCCAGCTCACCGTTGTTGTAGATCATGGCTCTGAGCATGACGAAATCGCATCCTGCAGCCTTAACCGCATTAAAGTCGATATCTCCCTGATATCTTGAAACATCGATACCGTATGCGATATCCGCATCAGGATACCTTGCCATAAAATCGTTGTAAGCAAGTGTCGTATGTTCGGAAGATCCTCCGCCTCCACCGCCGCTTGAGCTCGGTGTATAGACATTAACCGTCATGCTTCCGGACTTTGTATTGCCCGCATCATCGGTCAAAGTCAATGAGAGCGAATAGCTTCCGTCTTCGGAAGTATCAACCTCACCGTCTACCTGAAGATCGACGTCACTGTCGCAGTCATCGATATATCCGATATAACGCTGGATATCAAACTCGTCGCCATTTTGAACGCTTACGCTGTCAGGCAGGTTCAAAAAGAACGGTGCCGTCGTATCCACATCAGGCTTATTCATGTGCGGAATGGAAGGCGTGGGGCTCGGTGTCGGCGTAGGCGAATTTGTAGGAGTCGGAGTATTTTCCGGCTCTGTCTCTTCAGTCGAAGCATAAGTATTGATGTCGTTGCCGTCGCGCATGCCGTCCGTGGACTGCTGCGTTTCAACGGGAGTACAACCCGTTATCGATGCGGCAACAACGGATGCCGTCAATACAGCACCGATCATCGCTCTTACTGTTTTATTAATCTTACTGTGCATAATCTCCGTTTCTCCGGCATGTAGCCGGACCTTTCCTATTTTTCCCATATATGTCCCATATACTCACCCGATTATAACAAACAATGTCTGAAATCTAATGGCCTTTATGGGACAAATTACGGCAAAAGCTAATACTCCAGCATCACCGCCCCTTCCAGATCGGTCCTGAAAACTTCACAACCATAGGATTCAAGGCGTTCGAGGGTGTCCGGAGACGGATGGCCGTAGAAGTTATGTGCGCCGACGGAGATTACGGCCACTTCAGGTGAGCATTCTTCCAAAAAGGCATCAGAAGTCGAGTATTTCGAGCCGTGATGAGCTACTTTGAGGATGTCGCAGTCAAGATCAACATCTGAATCCATAAGGGCTGTTTCAGATTCAAAACCGATATCACCCGTGAAAAGGATCTCCTTCTCTTCTTCACCGCTGACATGCAGCATCAGGACAAGACTGTCTTCATTGCCTCCGCCCTTACATTCAAAAGGATAAAGAACATCCAAATAAACTGAATCAGACAAAGAAATCTTGTCGCCTGCATATACAGGCTGAAGCTGAGACAAATAAAGTGAATTATCGGAGCCGCTTAAGCCCGTGGATAAAAAGAATTCCTGAACGTCTTTATCACTGTCATTAGGCAAAGGAACATAGGAAGTCAGTATGCTTTTAGTCCTGCCCTGATCACATAAAGCTGCTATGCCGCCGGCATGGTCGACATCCCAATGACTCATGACACAAATATCAACCTGGTAAATACCATAATAGTCAAGCAAATCTGTTACTGTTGAGCTTCCTTCGTCATATGTTCCGGCATCGATAAGACATGTCTTTTCAGGCGTCATTATCAGGCAGCAGTCTCCCTGCCCGACATCGGCAAAAACAATACGGCAAGCGGGCTTGTTAATAACGGAGAAAGACTCAAATCCAATAAATACAGCCAAAACTAAAACAACGGGTTTAAAGAACTGTCTTTTTAGTACACAAGGCGGGATCATGAAAAGAAAAACGGTTATTCCGAGAAGCAGTAATAGAAGATTACTAAGATTAACAGGACTTCCACCCTTCTCACTTAATGAACATCCTTTATTCACCAGGGTCAGCAGTAATTCAAGACAGAGTTTTAGAGGCATCGACAGATATTGATTCCAGAAAGGAAGCAATTTACAAAGAAAAACACACGGAATAAAGAACGTACAGGCAGCTCCTGCTATAAATGAACCTGATATCTGAATTAGCATATGCTCACAATCAGGCCTCATTGATACTTCTGACCAAAACGGTATCAAACCAAGACTTGCAGAAACAGTCACGCTTAATACCGAGGAAAGCTTTTCACCAATACGAAACTTTGTAAGAAAATCAGTGATCTTGGCGCCATATACTTTAATTGCGATCACGGCACAAAAACTCATCTGAAAACCTGTTGATAACGGACAGAAAGGATCTGCAAACATCATAACGATCGAAGCAAGGCTTAATGCCGACAGCCACTCCCTGTCTGCAAATAAGCATATGCTCATTATCGCTGCTCTCGTAACCGAATCACTCCAGCCGGTAAGGCAGCCGATCAGGATACAGAAAACAGCATGTACAATAATCGCATTTTTCCGCTTAACTTTAAGCACATTTAAAACTACAGGAAGACACGCCAGAAAGCCTGCAAAATGAGTGCCTGAAACTGCAAGAAGATGCGAGCAGCATGACATCTTGAAATCCCTTTTAACGTCAGGCGTTATAAGGGATTTATCACCTATGCAAACGGCTGCTGCGAGCGCTTTATCTGTTGCATTAAATGATTCTGTAACCGCCTCAAAACACTGAAGCCTCAATGCAAGAAAAAAGCTTTGAAATTTGCCTGTGATATTTATAGGAAAACCGGCTTTGCCGACCACTTCATATCTTTTACAGGAAATCGTATAAAGAATGCCCTGTTTTCTTAGATATTCCCTGTAATCGAACTCACCGGGATTACCTGCTTTTTCCGGTTCTTTAATCTTTCCGTATAAAACCAAAATATCTCCCGGATCAACATCACCATGTTCGCAATAAAAGTTAGCACGCGCTAACGCTCCGCCTTCCAGTTTTACAGTAAGAACAATTTCTCCCGAAAGGTCTTCTGATACCCTGATAACAGTGCATTTAAAACACTCTGATTCATCATTATATGAATTAAGTTTTGTACAGATAATTAAACCGATATAAACAAGAACTGCACTTAGCAATACGGCAACTGACAACAAAGCGTTTTTATTGACTGAAACACGCTTTGAAATGAAAGCAAAACAAGCAAGGACAGCAAAGGCTATAACCACTGACGGTATCCAAGATGAAAGATAATAACTTATAAAACAGCAAAACATCATCAAAACAGCCGGAATAACCAGCGGACGCTTACTCACCACCCTGCAAAGATTACGGGCATCTGAAGCAAGCAGAGAAAGGCGCTGTTTTATTGATTCAGCGGCATTTGAAAACCCTTTGTTTCTGTATGTTTTGCCATAGTAGTCCTTCATGTTAAAATTCTAATGCGGCCCTTTGTCGGTTTTCGTCTCAAAATACCGACAAAGAAACCGACAAAACCGACAAGTTGAACACTTTGAACAGAGTTATAAACATGGCTATCAATTACGGAAAGATCAGATATTTAAAGACATGCGCTAACATCAAGGACCTCCCTGACGGCAATCTGCCTGAGATCGTTCTCGCCGGCAGATCCAATGTCGGAAAGTCTTCACTGGTAAACGCTTTGGGCAATAACGGCAAGCTTGCAAGGGTTTCTCAGACACCGGGCAAAACGCAGCAGATCATATATTTTGATATGGACGGCCAGGCAATCCTTGCCGATCTTCCCGGATACGGATATTCAAAGGCTTCCAAGGACAGATCCAGAGGCTTTTCGGAGCTCTGCGACAACTATTTCAGGGTCAGAACCGGAATCGACCTTGTTCTTCTGCTTATAGACATAAGGCATGAACCGTCAAATGACGATATCGGAATGCTTAACTACTTAAACAGTGCAAATCTTCCCTATTTTTTGGTTTTTACCAAGTGTGACAAGCTTTCTGCACAGCAGGTCAGAAAACAGCTGCAGATGATGTCAAAAGTCCTTGATTTTGCCGAAGATGCAAGGGTTTTCGCGGTTTCGAGCAGTGAGACCAACCCTCAAAAATCAGGAATAAATGATTTAAAGCAAGCTCTCTCTGATGAGGTATGCAAAGATTGAACATAAATTCAAAAACTTTTAGTGCATTTTTTCAGAATAAAGTCATTTGAATTGTTTTGTTACTCGGATATTATTTAATTATCACTTCTTTGGGGGTTATGCGCTGCCATGAGCGACTTATATGTCAATACAGGCTATAAGGATACATATTTGGCACCTTTCGGTCCTATTGGCATAATTGCACATACTTCCAACAAGGCTTTCGTAAAGCTGGTTTCCGATGTGCTTTCCACAAAGAGAAAGATAAGAGCTCAAAGACCCGGAAACATTTACGCTAACGATCCCGGATATTCACGCGAAAACTATCTTATTGATACCGAACTTATCAGATTCCAGTCAGGTGAAGGCAAATTCTCCATCAAAGAGAGCGTCAGAGGTCATGATATTTACGTCATTACCGATGTTCTCTCACACAACATGGATGTAAGACTTGTTGACGGTTCACACGTCATCTCCCCTGACGACCAGTATATGGACCTTTTGAGGATCGTATCTGCTCTCAAGGGTAAGGCTAAGCGTATCAATGTCATCATGCCTTTCGTTTACGAAGGCAGACGCGAAAAGCTCGACTCTCACAGAGAGTCCTACGACTGCGCTGACATGTTAAAGAAGTTATATAAGTTAGGCGTTGCTAATCTTATTGTTTTCGATCCCCACGACGCAAGAATTGCAAATGCAGTTCCGCTCATGTCTATCGAGATGCCGCGCTGCCAGTTCAAGATGACTTCAACTCTCTTGAACAAGTTCGGTTCTATCAAGATGGACAAGGATTCTACGCTCGTGGTCAGCCCTGATGAAACAGGTATATCGCGGGCTATTTTTTACTCATCACACCTGAACCTCCCTTTGAGCTTCTTCTACCGTTACTATCACAACCAGGACGGCAAAGTTGTTAAGGGATTTAAATATCTCGGCGATGATGTTGCCGGCAAGGACATCCTCCTTATCGATGACATGATCAATTCAGGCGAGACGATGCTCCGTACGGCTACAAAGCTCAAGAGCAACGGCGCAAAGGACATTTACTGCCTTGCACCCTTCGGACTTTTTACCAACGGACTCGATGCTTTCGACAAGGCGCATATGGACGGCTTGATCAAGTGCATCTGCACTACCAACCTCATCTATGCACCTGACGAACTCAAGGCGCGCGAATGGTATCTGGCAGCAGACATGATACCTTATGTCGCAAGGATAATAGACGCACTTAATTCTGATGAATCCGTCTACGATCTTATCAACTCGACTGCAAGACTTCAGGATCTTGCGAGCCAGATAAGACTCGGAGAGGTTTTTGATGAATTTAATGAAGTTTAAAAGAAATTATATTAAGGCATGAAAGGCAGGCTGCAATTATGACATCAGCATCTGACGAAAAAGCTTATTCCCGCTACGACCAATACGGCGACAATCCCATGGCGCCGGTAGGACCTATCGGTCTTATTGCTCTGAGAGGAAGTGAGGACTTCACAGAAAAGGTCAACTTCTACCTTAACAAGAGACGTTCCGAGTATCAGAAGGAACAGATCGTTAATACGTATCCGGGTTTCTTCAGAGAGGATTACAGAATTCCCGTTGAGAACGCAAGATTCTCTTCCGGCGAAGGTAAGGCTGTCGTAAAGAACACCGTAAGAGGCCATGACCTCTATCTTGTAAGCGATGTCATGAACTGCTCATGCACATACAAGATGTTCGGTTACGATAACCGTATGAGTCCTGACGATCACTATCAGGATCTCAAGCGTGTAATCCTTGCATGCTCCGGTAAATCAAGAAGAATCAATGTCATAATGCCTTTCCTTTATGAGAGCCGTCAGCACAAGAGAAATGCAAGAGAGTCTCTTGACTGCGCTTTCGCACTCGAAGAGCTCTATGAGCTCGGTGTAGCAAACATCATCACTTTCGATGCTCACGACGAGAGAGTTGCAAACGCAATCCCTCTTGCAGGTTTCGAGAGCCTTCCCACAACATATCAGATCATCAAGGAAATGTACCGCCAGGTACCTGACCTCTCATTCTCGAGCGGTAAGTTCATGATCATCTCCCCTGATGAAGGCGGTATCGGCAGAGCAATGTACTATGCTTCAATTCTCGGTGTCCCTCTCGGAACATTCTATAAGAGAAGAGACTACACAAGAGTCGTTGACGGCAGAAATCCGATCGTTGCTCATGAGTTCCTAGGTGAATCCGTTGAAGGCATGGATATCCTCATCGTTGATGACATGATCTCATCCGGTGATTCCATGATCGACATCGCACGTGAGATGAAAGAGCGCGGAGCAAGAAAGGTATTCTGCGCAGTTACTTTCGCTCTCTTCACAGAAGGTATCGACAATTTCAACGCTGCTTACGAAGACGGCGTTATCGATAAAGTATTTGCCACAAACCTCATCTACAGAAGACCCGAGCTTCTGCAGGCACCCTGGTTTGCAGACGTTAACCTCTGCAAGTTCGTCGCACTCCTCATCGATGCGATCAACCACGATGCATCACTTTCCAGCCTTATCAATCCTACTGAGAAGATCAAGCGTCTCCTCAAGGAGAAAGAGAACATCGGCTGATAATGGCAAACACCGGCAGATCACGTTCATCAGGTTCATCAAGGAGCTCGAAAAGCAGCTCCTCTAAAAAACCTGCCCGTTCTTCCGGTTCACGCAGCACATCAAGGAAGACAACAGCACCTGTTCAGACTGAATCAGGTGCTTCTTCCCTTTTCAAAAGATTTGCATCTTCAAGAGCAGTCATGCCTGTTATCTTCATAGCTGCTTCACTCTTAATCGTGGGACTCGACCTTCTCATCAGCTGGAACAGCTATGAGACTTTCTTCAAGATATTAGGTGTCGAAGTCTTACTTGCAGTTGTCGTATGGGTAATCCTTACGCTCGTATTCTCCGGAAAGAAGAATAAAGACACGGACAGTGCCGTAGAAGACGAGGTATAAAGCCGTGACACTTGACGGCATAACCTGTCAGCTTTTAGCCAACGAACTTAACAAGTCACTCGAAGGTAAGCGTGTGGACAAGATCTACATGCCTGACAAGCATACCGTTATTCTCCACATCAGATTTACGGGCGGATACCAGAAGCTCCTCATTTCTATCGATCCCGGCGCTCCCAGGATCTGCTTTGCCGAGAACACACTGGAAAATCCTTCCATTCCGCCGTCATTCTGCATGCTGCTCCGTAAGTATCTTGCGGGTTCAAGGATCGAGAGCGTTACCAATCCCGGATACGAGCGAATCATTGAGATCACCGTCAGCAAATACGACGAATTAAAAGATAAGAAAACATACACCCTCATTGTTGAGTTAATGGGACGATTCTCTAATCTTATCCTCTTAAACGAGAACGGCAGGATCCTTGATTCTGCTATACATGTAGACTTCTCGGTATCAAGAGTAAGAGAAGTTATGCCGGCGCGCGTCTATGAATATCCGCCGTCACAGGATAAGTTCAAGCCCGAAAAGGCTTTGGCGATCGCAAAAGGCGGTGAACTGCCGTTTATGGAAACAGAACTCCAGCGCCCCGTCGCTAAAGCTCTTGTGGGTTCCATACTGGGCCTGTCCCCTGTCCTTGCAGCTTACATAACTGATAAAGCTGACATCGACGACAGAAAGACTCTGCAGATGCTCACAGACAGCGAGAAGACCAGGCTCATAAATGCAATAAGCGGATTCCTGACTGCAATTACAGAAGGCACGTATAAGCCTTATGTTTTCTACGGCGAAGACAGTGAGCCCGAAGATGCTTCCATCGTCGAACTAAAAGGTTATGCTAAAACCAAACAGATCTCTTCAATCTCTGAAGGAATCGACATGTGCTATCAGGCAAGAGATTCAAGGCTCGTAATGGATAAGGGCCGCGACAGGTTAAGCCAGATAATCGGAAGTGCACTTGCGAGAGTCATTAAGAAGCGTGAGATCCACGAACAGGACCTTGAGGAAGGCAAAAAGGCTGATGCATTAAAGCATTCAGGCGACCTTATCCTCACCTACAAGTACATGATCAAACAGGGTGAATCAAGCGTCACCCTTACCGACTATGCAAGTGAGAATCAAAGCGAGATCACGATCCCTCTTAATCCCACGCTCGACGCTTCCGGCAACGCACAGGAATACTACAAGCGTTTCCACAAAGCAAAGCGCAAGATGGAACTTGCAGAAAACTATCTTAAGGAAGACGAGATGGCAGCGCAGTACCTCCGTTCTCTCAATGCAGCCGTAAATGCCGCATCAAGTGTTGAAGATCTTGAAGCAATAAACGAAGAAATCCGTGCTGAAATATCCGGCGATTCCGGTTTTAGAAAAGGCGCAGCAACATCTAAGAACTCTAATGCCAACAAAGGCGATCCGAATAAGATGGTCGGTGTTGCCAAGTCAGGCAAAGCTTCTTCACGTGCTTTAAGAGAAGCTGCCAAGAGAGCCAATATGAATAAAGGCAATAAGGATAAGAGCAAGGAAAGAGCGCTTCCCTGCAGAAGATACATGACATCTGACGGTTATGAGATCCTTGCGGGAAGAAACAACATCCAGAACGAACAGCTCACCTTCCATACTGCTTCAAGACGCGACTGGTGGTTCCATGTAAAAGGACTTCCGGGAACGCACGTAATCCTTAAAACAAAGCCTAACGAGGAAATGCCTTCAGATAATGCGGTATTGGAAGCGGCAAGTCTTGCTGCCTTCTTCTCAAAGGCGATAATCCTTGAAGAGCACATGACATCCGAAGATTCAAAGCCCGGACAGCTTAAGGCTGAGGTAGACTACTGCCCTGTTTCCCATGTAAAAAAGATTCCGGGAGCCAAGCCCGGAATGGTAATCTACGAAGGTTATTATTCTGTTTTGGTTGAAGCTAAGGAACCGTCTTCAAAAGATTTATAAATCTTATCCCTGAATTTGGACTCCTCTAAAGAGAATATGCATCCGCAGAATTTCTGTCTGTAAAGGCCTATCTCTCTTGCCATATCCTGGCCCTGTCTGAAGCCCGGACGGAAATCCATGTATTCGAACTTAACGCCGTACTTTGAAGCCTTCTCATCGCTTATCTGAGCAATCTTATCGTGCTGCTGATAAGGGCTCACCAGAAGAGTTGTACAAAAAGTCTCATAGCCGTTCTCTGCTGCGAACTTTGCAACGTGATCCATTCTTATGTCGTAGCACATCTCGCATCTTGAAGAAAATTCATTCAGGTATTCTCTGGAAAGCCAGTAATCCTGCATGCACTCGGTGCCTTCGGATATAAGCTTTATCTTGAAATGCTCACAGGCCTTTTCGAGATTTTCATGACGGCGGTCAAACTCAAACTGTGGCTGGATATTGGGGTTATACCAATAGCAGTCGAGATCACGTCCTCCGGAAGTCAGAAGATCCAAAGGATACATGGCGCAGGGACCGCAGCATGCGTGAAGGAGCATCTTCCCCATCAGGAATCGCCGTCCTTATTGGAATTCTGCCAGTCTTCTATCGAGATGTTCTCGTAGCGCGGCGGAGCAACTTCAGTGCTCTTCATGCCTGCTATGAAAGACGGCGGAGGTGTAAGTCCAAGATGCTCGAAAGCTCTTAAAGTAAGCATTCTTCCTCGGGGTGTCTTATGAAGAAATCCGTTCTGCAAAAGGAACGGTTCATAAACGTCTTCTATGGTTACAGGATCTTCACCCGTGCAGGCAGCCAATGTCTCCAGACCAACAGGACCACCCTTAAAGATATCCGCGATCGAAGTAAGAAGTCTTCTGTCTACCGCGTCAAGTCCGATGCCGTCAATATCCAGAGCATTAAGGCCATAATCTGATACTTCCTTGTCGATGATGTCCTTATCAAGATAAGAAGCGAAGTCTCTCATTCGCTTAAGAAGTCTGATCGCAATTCTCGGAGTGCCTCTGGATCTTGAAGCAATGTTCCTTAAGCCCTCATCGTTGATAGCGATACCTAAAAGTCCGGCGTCGCGCTTAAGGATCTCCATGAGGTCTTCAGTCTCATATAACTCAAGACGGTGGATCATGCCGAAACGGTCTCTTAAAGGAGCGGAGAGCATACCTGCTCTTGTCGTTGCACCGACCAGCGTAAAGTGAGGCAAATCAAGTCTTACAGACCTTGCAGCAGGACCTTTGCCGATCATGAGATCAAGGCAGTAATCCTCCATTGCAGGATAAAGAACTTCTTCTACACTCTTATTAAGTCTGTGGATCTCGTCGATGAAGAGAACTTCATTCTCATTAAGATTGGTAAGGAGAGCTGCGAGATCGCC
>JAEIGA010019842.1_pt1 | contig 10243 bp, 7 predicted proteins | sample 9270691 | NCBI WGS metagenome assembly JAEIGA01 (sample SAMN17057246, study PRJNA624740) | gut metagenome | biome: biome; isolation source: fecal sample | host: Bos grunniens | place: China: Xizang | collected 2019
ATCGAATGGTGGCGTTGCATAAGGGGTATCCCACTCCGCCAACAAAGGATTGTTTGTATCAATCTCTGGCAAAACCACTACGGGCATCTTCTCGCCGCCACAGCCTGCCAACAATGCACTGAATGTCATCATCAAAACTAATTTTTTCATCGTTTCCTTATCTTTTGTTTTTCTTCATTTACTCCACTGTCTGCTCCTGCGCTTCAGCTTCAGCCTGCTGACGTGCCGCCTCACGCTCCTGACGTGAACGCTCTGCTCGCTGACGAGCCTGCTCGCGGGTATTCACTTTGGCGATCTCGCGTGTAGGTGCTGGCTCAATCTGGGCAATATCCTCCGCCTTAACCAAGCCACGAGCTACCAACATAGCAGTCTTATCGGGATCAGCCCCTCTGAAGGCACGATACATATCCATACCATCACGGCTACCACCACGCGAAAGGATCTCGCCTCGCAGACGATCAGCCGTAGCGCGATCGAACAAATCGCCACTCTCAACAAACGCCTGGAAGGCATCCTTGTCCAGCACCTCTGCCCAGATGTAGAAGTAGTAACCAGCCGAATAACCTCCATCAAAGATGTGGCTGAAGTATTTGTAGTGGTAACGTGGCTCAATCTGCGAAATAAGACCGCGCTTCTGGCTCAAAGCCTGACGCTCAAACTCCGCCACATTCACCTCGTCGGCACTCTGCACTGCGTGAATATCAAAATCCGACAACGCCGCAGCCAACAACTCGGTTGTATTGAAACCCTCGTTAAATGTTGCACACTTACGGATCTTGGCAATCATATCATCTGGCATAACCTCGCCTGTCTGATAATGTACGGCATACTGCTTAAGCATCTGCTCAGAGAATGCCCAATTCTCCATAATCTGCGATGGGAGCTCCACAAAGTCACCCTCAACGCCCGCCAAACCGCGATACTTCACATCTGCGAAGAGATTGTGCAATGCGTGACCAAACTCGTGGAAGAGTGTCTCAACCTCGTCAATCGAAAGCAATGCAGGACGACCACCTACGGCTGGGGTGAAGTTACATACGATGCTCGCAACAGGGCATACTCTTTCGCCATCCTTATATGACTGATCTACGTAGGTACCACACCACGCACCACCCTGCTTGCTGGCACGAGGATGGAAATCGAAGTAGAGCGCACCGAGTGGCTTATCGTTGCCATCAATAACCTCATAAACCTCACACTCCTCATGATATACAGGAGCCTTCAATGGGCGGAATGTAATACCAAACAAACGATTTGCAAGGAAGAATATACCACTCTTTGCATTCTCCAACGAGAGATATGCTCGCACCTTCTCCTCCTGAAGCTGATAGTCTGCCTCACGCACCTGCTCAGCATAATACCACCAGTCCCACGACTCAAACTTAGCATCCTTACCGTGATCCTTCTCAAGCATTGGCTGCATACGCTCCATCTCGCGCTTTGCCTGCTCCAATGCTGGAGTCCACACACCCTCCAACAACTCATATACAGCCTCGGGCTTACCCGCCATCTGGTCGGCTGTAACATAATGAGCGTATGAGTCATAGCCCAACAACTTAGCCTTCTTGTAACGCAGGCTAACCATCTTGGCAATCACAGCATTGTTATCGTTCTCATTGCCATTGTTACCACGCATCAAATATGCCTTATAGATCTGCTCGCGCAAGTCACGATCCTCGGCATAGGTCAAAAATGGCAACATGCTTGACTTCTGCAACGTAAAGAGATACTCGCCACTCTTGCCAGCTGCCTTTGCATCTGCCGCCGCAGCCTCCATCACACCCGAAGGAACACCCTTCAAGCGATCACGCTTCACAAAGAGCTGATAAGCGTTTGTCTCTGCAAGCAGATTGCGACCAAACTGCACGCCCAGCAACGACAGCTCCTCATTAATCTGCTTCAACGACTCCTTATCCTGGGCTGAAAGCAACGCACCAGAACGCACAAAGCTATCATAGATCTTCTTTGTAAGACGCTGCTCCTGCTCACCCAAACCTGCGGCATCACGACCATCATAAACCGCCTTCACACGCTCAAAGAGCTTATCGTTCATTGTGATAGCATCGCTATGTGCCGCCAATGCGGGATAGATCTCTGCCGAAAGGTTCTGCATCTCATCGTCGGTATCGGCTGCCGACAACATACCAAATACGGTTGCCACACGCCAGAGCGTCTCACCAGAGTTGTCGTATGCCAAAATTGTATTCTCAAACGATGGTTTCTCGGATGAGTTTACGATTCCGTCAATCTCCTCATTATGCAACGACATTCCACGCTCAAAAGCGGGTTTGAAGTGCTCGGTCTTGATACGATCGAATGGTGGAGCGCCATAGGGAGTCTCCCATACTGGCTCAAAAAATGGGTTTTCAGCCACATTTTCACTCTTATTACACGAAAACTGTGTCATAATCATTATCGCAAATGCGAATAAAGTTAAAAAGCGTTTCATTACTTCACATATATTTAATATCTTTGCAAAGATAATATAATTAAACGAAAAAATGCAATTATTTTACTCTTCTGATATTATTCCGCCCGTTCACACACTCAGCGAGGAGGAATCAAAGCATTGCGTAAGGGTTTTACGACTCGGCATGGGCGATATGTTGCACATCACCGACGGCAAGGGAAATCTCTACCATTGCCGAATTATAGAAGCTCATCAGCATCACTGCACAGTGGAGGTGGTGGAGACCTTTGCCGAGTATGAGAAGCTACCTTATTCGCTCACAATGGCAGTGGCTCCCACAAAGAATATCGACCGTTACGAGTGGTTCTTGGAGAAGGCAACAGAGGTGGGCATAAGTCGCTTTATACCAATCGAGTGCGACCATAGCGAGCGCCGCACAATCAAATACGACAGAGAGGAGAGGGTGATTACTTCAGCTGTAAAACAATCACTCAAAGCCTACCACCCCACCCTTGACGATCTCACCCCCGTAAAGAAGGTTATCGCAACACCTTTTGATGGTCAAAAATTCATTGCCCATTGCGACCAAAGCTTCGGGGAGAGAGCATATCTGCCTCCAATTATTAAAAAAAATGAAAATATTTTAATTTTAATTGGTCCAGAAGGAGATTTTTCGCCCGAAGAGATTAAATTTGCACTCGAAAACGGATTTCAGCCCATCTCACTGGGTAATCAACGTCTGCGCACCGAGACGGCTGCTGTGGTGGCAACCGTAATGGTGGCAACCGTAAATGGTTAGAAAACAACAAACAATACAACAATGTTCTACATTACACTACTCTCGGCTCTCGCGCTTTTGGTAGCGGCTCTCTTCTTGACTCCGCTCCGCCAGAAAGTGTGGGTAGCCTTTGCTGCCGTAATAGCAGCAGCCATCGCCATCGCTATCCCTGCTATAGGGGTACTTTCGGGTGGAGAAACCGAGATGGAGCTGATGCGCATCAGTAGCCCATTCTTTGGAGAGGAGTCGCTTACGATGGACTCCTTATCGGCTCTCTTCTCGCTGGTAATTGGCATTGCGGGAGTCGCCTCTTTGCTCTACTCGCGTGGCTACCTCGCTCACTATCTAACGAAAAAATCATCTGCCCACATTTCGTTGCACTACACAGCTTTGGTTGTACTGGTTGTGTCGATGATGCTGGTGGTTATCTCCAGCGGAGGATTTTCGTTCCTTTTTGCCTGGGAGCTTATGACCATAGCCTCGTTCCTGCTCATTTTGTTCGATGCAGAACGTCAGCAGGTGTTGCGTGCTGCTTTGGCATACTTGATTATGATGCACATCGGCTTCGTGCTACTTGTGGCAGGTTTTGCAAGTATCTACGCAACAACAGGCTCAGGCAACTTTACCGACCTTGCAATATGCTTCTCGTGCGGTAAGACACTGCCCATATTCCTTTTGTTCCTGTTGGGATTTGGAATGAAGGCGGGTCTGTTCCCTATGCACGTATGGCTGCCAGAGGCACACCCAGCTGCTCCATCACACGTATCGGCGATTATGTCGGGTGTGATGATCAAAACGGGCGTTTATGGCGTGATGCGTACATTGTGGTATGTGGTAGATCCCACAGAATTGCACACCATTGGAATCATCATCCTTGCAGTGGGTATCATTACAGGCTTGTGGGGCGTGATTTTGGCAGCTGTACAGAACGATGCGAAGCGATTGCTGGCATACTCAAGTATTGAGAACATAGGTGTAATTTTCATTGGTTTAGGCATTGCAACCCTTGGTCAAGCCGCAGGCAATTATATGGTTGCGACCATTGCTCTCTGCGGTGCGTTGCTCCATACGGTGAACCACTCGATGTTCAAATCGTTGCTCTTCTTCGGTGCTGGAAACATCTACTCGCAGATGCACACCACGTTGCTCGACAAGTTCGGCGGCGTAGCAAAGCATATGCCTATGACTGCGATACTATTCTTCATCGCAACAATAGCCATCTGCGCCTTGCCACCACTCAATGGCTTTATCGGTGAGTTCCTGATCTACCTCGGTATGTTAGACAGCATCCGCGATGGTGTGAATACAATCTATGCTGCAGGCGGTATGCTGGCATTGGCATTGATTGGAGGTATCGTGGTATTGGCCTTCACAAAACTCTACAGCACCATATTCCTCGGCTCTCCACGTGATCACCATGTTGCCGAGTCGATGGAGGTTGACAACTACCGCATTGCAGCTATGGCACTCCCAACACTGGGTATACTCTCAATAGGTCTATTCCCACAATTCGCAATTCGCATTGTGGAGGGTGTTGCAAACCAATTCTTCCCCGCAGCTACCCAACCTGTTATTGATCTTTACGTAGCACCTAATCTATGGAAAATATCTCTAACAGCGTGGTTGTTGGTAATTGTCATCGCCCTGCTCTATATCCTAAAGAGTCGAGCTCAACGCTCTCGCACCATCGAGCAGGGTCCAACATGGGGTTGTGGTTTCACATCGCCAAATATCCGTATGCAATATACTGGAGAGTCTTACTCTGAAGGATTGGAGTCTATCGCCACCTCACTCACGCAGAATACGGTGGAGGGTCGTGCCGTAGGCAAGAGCGAGATATTCCCATCTTCACACGGTTACAGCATCAAGCACAAGGATAAGATTGACCGTCTGTTTGCTGCTTGGTGGGTGGAGCTTCTGCACATCATCAACAAACGAATTATGAGCCTGCGCACAGGTAAGATTAACCACTACATACTCTTTGCGCTGCTGTTCCTTGTTGCAATATTTATTCTTTCACTCTTTAATTTGATCTAACGTATGGCAATTGTTCTTAACACACTTTTGATTATTGTGACGGCACTCGCCATACCAGGAGTGATCAACCGTACACGTGCCATCCTGGCTGGTCGCAAGGGCGTTCCATTCACCCAGCATCTGCGCAATGTAAATGTATTGTTGCGTAAGGGTGCAGTATATTCTACCACAACAACTGCTCTGTTCCGCATAGCTCCTGCTATCTATCTCGGTGCTGCTATTGTGGCTATGCTAATGATCCCCGTTGCCGATCTCTACCCTCTGATCTCGTTCGAGGGTGATGTGATCTGCTTCGCTTATACGTTGGCTCTTGCCCGCGTGGCGATAATCCTTGCAGCTATGGATACTGGCAGCTCATTTGAGGGTATGGGAGCAGCCCGCGAGGCATTATATGGAGCTCTTATCGAGCCTGCATTGATGATTGGCTTCGCCACATTGGCTCTCTTCTGCGGCTACACATCGTTCGCTGAGATTTTCGAACATGAGCAGTCTTTTGACCTTCATCTTACAATTGTAATGTTGCTCACAGCCTTTCTATTTGTAAGAATTACCTTTGTAGAGTCGGGACGTGTGCCTGTGGATGATCCACGCACTCACCTTGAGCTTACAATGATCCACGAGGTTATGTGTCTCGATTATAGCGGCATTGATATGGGTATGATCCATATTGCAGGTTGGATCAAAACGGCCTGTTTCTCGATGATTGCTGCCAATGCCGTAACGGCAACTTGCTGTTTCCACTGGTGGTGCGCCGTACCTCTTGCCATACTTCTGACAGGCTTGTCGATCGGTATCGTAGAATCGACTCAAGCTCGTAACAAGCTGGTGAGAAACACCACATTTATCGTAACAATATCAGCTTTGGCGGCTCTGATATTCTTTATTGGTTTCTTGCTAAAGTTAAACATCAATTTCTAAGGATATGTTACTCACACTGATTATATTATACATCATCACGCTCATCTACTTCTCCATCGTTGAGCGTTTCCGCAACTACTCGTCGCTCATCGCTGTGCAGGGTTGGTTGCTCCTCGGCATTGCTCTACTGCGTCTGCATACACTGGACTGGATGGAGCTTACATTTATCATCACCGAGACATTGATATTCAAGGCTCTGATTGTACCAGGCATCCTTATGCGAGTGATTAAAAATACAGGTATCAACCGCATAAGTTCTACGGGCACATCGCAGTTCAACTCGCTGATGCTCTCAATCACGGCTCTGACTATAAGTGCAATTCTCACCTATTACGTAGCCGACCAATCGATCAATATGGTCTTTTTCGGCGTGGCTCTATACGCCCTGCTTACTGGTTTGATACTGATCGTGCTACGCTCACGTATCTTCACCCATATGGTGGGTTTCCTTGTGATTGAGAATGGTGTCTTCCTATTCTCTATGGCGATTGGTGTTGAGATGCCTATGCTGATCAATGCAGCCATTATGCTTGATATTTTGCTCTCGGTGTTGATGCTTGGCATGTTTATGACCAAAGTGGACAAACATATCCACACCGACGACAGCGATTCTCTAACCCACGTAAAAGATTAAGCTATGATATATATATTCTTTGCTATATGGCTCGCCATCGGAGCAAGCGCCTTTATGGCACGCAACCGCCACACGGTGCATCGCCTATGTGCGGTATATCTAACCTCTCACGCCCTTTTTGCGGGACTTTTGATAGGAGGAAAGTACCTCTCCTCTTCGGGTGAGTTCTTCACCTTCGATGAGTTGGGAACACTCTTCTACCTATTATTGGTTGCAGTGGCAACATTTATCTTCATCCACTCGGAGGCATACCTCAAGCGTGACGATATAACCCATTATCGCAGCTATTTCGCTCTGATGATGTTGCTCACAACAGCTATCACAGGCGTATATTTCGCCAATAACATAGCCATCACGTGGATCTTGCTTGAGACCACTACACTCTGCGGTGCAGGTATTCTCTACTATCGTCGCTCGGATGTAACGCTGGAAGCTACATGGAAATATCTCTTTGTATGCTCTACGGGTATTGCTATTGCATATTTGGGTATTCTGCTCTTGTGCGCGGCTGCTGCAAACACCTCGCTCAACTACGAGGATCTGCGTCAGTTGATAGCCAATGGCAATCCACTCTACCTGAAGGCGGCATTTTTGTTGGTACTTACAGGTTATAGCTGTAAGATGGAGATTTTCCCACTCTACACCATTGGCGTAGATGCCAACTTCGCTGCTCCCGCCCCAGCATCGGCTCTACTCTCAACGGGTTTGGTTAATGCAGGATTTTTGGCAATATTCCGCGTTTATAAACTCTTTGCACACACCGAGTTATTTGGCTGGGTACAGAATGTTATGCTCATTATTGGAGTGATGAGTTTGGTGGTAGGAGCACTATTCCTGCGACGCACCAATAACTACAAGCGTTTCTTGTCATACTCTACGGTGGAGAATATGGGTATTGTAGCCATCGGTCTGGGTGTCGGCGGCGCTGGCATCTGGGCTGCAGTATTCCATGTGGTGTGCCACACCTTGATCAAGAGCAGCCTCTTCCTTCAGATTGCTATCGTACGTCAGGTATATAACGGTTATCGCATCAACCGTCTGGGAGACTATATTAATATTAATAAGGTTGGAGCTATCGCCATTATGGTGGGTATGATTGCCGTGCTGGCATTCCCTCCTTCACCACTCTTTATCTCGGAGCTGATGATTATGGCAGAGGCTCTGGCGGGCGGCGACTGGTGGCTGATTGCAATTATGGTGTTGTTGCTCTGCATCGTTATTTTCACCATCTGCCACCGCTTTATAAAGCTCTGCTACCAACCTAATCAGGATGAGTTGCATCTTTCAAATATCAACCGCCGACTCTCTTACAGCGCCTTGACACTGATGATAGTAGCATTGGTATTGGGATTGTGGCAGCCAGAATTCCTCACCTCAATAATTGATAAAATCGTAACACTATAAGCGATGAAATACTACATAACAGATAACTGCGCCGCAGCCGTTGAGCTGAAGGATATTCCCGTGGTGGAGTACGCAGCATTGTATGAGGATCTGAAGGAGCGCCTTGCGGAGGAGCAATACCACGTTGCTCACTACTTTGCACGCCCCGAGCAGAACCAACTCAAGTTCTATCTCATCCTGCTGGATGATGCCGAGCATAAGATTATGATCTCGTCATTTACCATGGAGTATTACGATGATATAGCCCTGCCTTCGCTTACGGCTCTGCACCCACAGATGCATCCATTTGAGCGAGAGATCACAGAGCTTTACAACGTAGAGTTTGACTCTATGCCTTGGAATAAGCCTTTACGTTTTCCTCATAACCGCCGTAACCGTAACTCAACGATGGATAACTATCCATTCTACACCATCGAGGGAGAGTCGTTGCACGAGGTGAATGTGGGTCCTATCCACGCAGGTATTATTGAGCCTGGTGCATTCCGATTTATCTGCAACGGAGAGAATGTTCTGCACCTGGAGATTGCTCTGGGTTATCAGCACCGAGGTGTGGAGACAGAGTTTACAGCAACAACAAATCGTCTGCGTCAGACCCTTCTGGCAGAGTCGGTGGCTGGAGATAGTGCAGTATCACACTCGGTAGCATTCTCCTATGCAATAGAAAAACTTACAAATAAGGTTGATAAAAATCTTGATATTGAGCGTACCGTGGCTCTTGAGCTGGAGCGTATGGCGATGCATATTGCTGACACAGGCGCACTCTGCACCGATGTGGCTTATCAGCTCGGACAGGTAGCGTGCGAGGCTCTGCGAACAGTTGTAATCAACACCACACAAGCGTGGTGCGGCAACCGTTTCGGTAAGGGACTAATACGACCTTGCGGCACAAATAAGCCTCTCACCGTAGAGAAGATTGAGCTGATCCGCCAGAATGTAACCGACGTACGTCGCCGCTACAATGAGGTAAGAGAGGACATAAAGACCTCGCCTACTATATTGGCTCGTTTCGAGGAGTGCGGTTTAGTGCCAAAGAGCGAGATGGCACGCATCGGCGGTGTCGGTATGGCAGCACGAGCAAGCGGCGTGAAGCGTGATATTCGTTCATCACACCCCTATGGAGCCTACACCGAGAAGATCGCCCACGACTCTATCACAAAGAGTCATGGCGATGTTATGTCGCGCTTGATGATGCGTTGCAGCGAGGTATTGCAGTCGGCAGACTATATCTTACAGTTGCTTGATGGTTACACCCCATCGGTAGAGGCTCGTCCCGACTATGACTCGCCATTAAAGTCAGAGTCGCTCGCCGTTGGATTAATCGAGGGATGGCGAGGAGAGATCTGCCACGTAGCAATCACCGATCAGCAGGGTAATATCTCCACCTACAAGATTAAGGATCCAAGCCTGCACAACTGGCTGGGACTTGCTATTGCTGTTCGTAGCGAGGGTATCTCCGATTTCCCAATCAACAACAAGAGTTTTAACCTTTCGTACTGCGGTCACGACTTGTAAAAATATTAGACTATGATTATTCCCAAAATAAAAGTTCTGCACAGCCACGGCTGGCAATACATACCCAACTTGAATGCCGTTGAGCTGACCGAGGAGTTCCGCGGTCGTCCCGTTCTAACCGCCACAGCTGATATGCGAGATGTGGAGGCAGCTGCCAAGATATGCCCCGTTAAGGCTATCTCGGCAACACCATTCTCACTTGATCTGGGCAAGTGCCTATTCTGTGGTGAGTGTGCCTTGCGTGCCCCAAAGAATATCCGCTTTACCAACGACTACAAGATTGCCTCTGCTTCACGCGAGGCGCTGGTGATTAAGCCAGGAGATGATCGTGTGGAGTTCCACCCCGAATTGGTTCGCAAGGAGATCCCACAGCTCTTCCGTCAGGCATTGAAGCTGCGTCAGGTGTCAGCAGCAGGCGATGCATCGGTTGAGATGGAGCTAAATGCTTCGGGCAATGTGAATTTCGACTTTGGTCGTTACGGTGTTGAGTTTGTCGCTTCGCCACGTCACGCTGATGGTGTGGTTATCACAGGTCCTATATCGAAGAATA
>JAEIGA010019843.1_pt1 | contig 10243 bp, 10 predicted proteins | sample 9270691 | NCBI WGS metagenome assembly JAEIGA01 (sample SAMN17057246, study PRJNA624740) | gut metagenome | biome: biome; isolation source: fecal sample | host: Bos grunniens | place: China: Xizang | collected 2019
GTGGTGGGAGCAAGGCAAGTGCCCAAGATATTCAATCGCCTGAAGCTGCCTGTTGACGAAGGCAAATATGTGACCAAGCTGGTGCGTCTGCATCTTAGACCTATCGCACTGGTTGACAGCGAAGTAACTGATTCTGCTGTGCGTAGATTGCTCTTTGACGCAGGCGATGATATAGATGATCTAATGCAACTCTGCAGTGCAGACATCACCTCAAAGAATGAGGCCAAGGTTGCACGCCTGAAGGCAAATTTTGAACTCGTCAAGGCCAAGCTCGTGGAAGTTGAAGCCAAGGATGCAGTCCGCAACTTCAAGAATCCGATTACCGGCGAATACGTTATGTCAGTATACGGAATCGAGCCTTGTCGTGAGATTGGTCTTCTCAAGGAAATGGTGAAGGAAGCAATCCTTGACGGAGAGATCGGTAATAATTTTGAAGAGGCAGATGTGTATATGCGCAAGCGCGCTCCAGAACTCGGACTTGATGCCAAGTGATTTTATCCAATATATCAAAGCTATAAAAAGATACTCTGACCGCACCTGTGAGTCGTACTCAAAGGTGCTTGAGGACTTTTATGGATATATTGGCCCGGAGTCTGTCCCGACAATCAATAATATAAGGAGTTATGAGGTGCACCTGATGGATGAGTGTGGGATGAATCCCAAGAGCGTGTCCATGCATCTTAGTGTCTTGAGCAGCTATTGTCGCTACCTTGTCAAGCAAGGCAAGCTCAAATCCAACCCTGCACGACTGGTAAAGCGCCCTCGCGTCTCCAAGCAACTTGCAAAATTCTATAAAAGAGAGGATATTGAGCGGTACTTTCAAGAAAATAAAGGCGTTTTGGAGTACGGAGCCTATCCTAAAGCGCTCAATTATATGATTATCAATGTGCTATATTGCACAGGCATCCGACGTAGCGAGCTCATCTCCCTCAATCGCAGTTCTTTTGATGCGTCCAGACACGTTCTGAAAGTAACAGGAAAAGGAGATAAAATGAGAGAAATTCCGCTCTCAACTATGTTATGTGATGATTTTTTATTATATTTACAATCGTTAGGTTCTTTGAAATATGTTGATATTTCTGCAGATGCTCCACTCCTTCAGACACCCACCGGCAAGCGCCTCTATCCGGTTTTTGTCGACAGGGCCGTCAAGGAAGAGCTAGGTGTCGCAGGGATCAATGGTCAATTATCTCCACACGTGCTCAGACACACTATCGCAAGCCAGTTGCTTGAAGAAGGTTCTGATATCAATTCAATCAAGGAGATGCTTGGACACTCTTCACTAGCGGCAACACAGGTGTATACGCATAATTCAATTCAGCGCCTAAAAAGTGTATATATCAATGCCCACCCAAGGGCTAAAAATGGAGGTAATTATGGAGATTAAAATCCGCGCAATGAAGTTCGACGCAGGTGAGAAGCTCATCGCATTCGTCGAGAAAAAGGTCTCACGTCTATCTAAGTTCTGTGAAGAACAAGCACAGGAAGTAGAAGTTATCCTTGAGGATACAAAGGATGGCAAGAAGACTAAGATTCAGATTCACATCCCTGGAAATGACCTCATCGTAGAAAAGGTAGCAGACACTTTTGAAAATTCAATTACAGAAAGTGTAGATGTGATGAAGGAAAAGATTACTAGAGTAAAAGAAAAGAAAATGGATATGTAATAGAAAAGCCAGCAGTGATGCTGGCTTTTCTTGTATTATAGATTGAGCAATTTGACAACCAGTTCTTTCAACAGAGAGCTGTCCGAAGTACCTGCTCCATCGCCTCCCTTGCTGAGGTAGTCATACTGGCAAAGCAGAGACATTGCCATCATTGCCTTGGGCAGCGGGTAATTGCGCACTGCTGTATCGTATTCGCGATAGAAATATGGATTTACTCCGGCGAGAGCCCTTGCTTTGTCTTCTGGGGAGATGCTTCCGCCTTTGCTGACGAGTGCGGCATATTTCAGGATTCTGCTATAATGTGTGTACAATGCGCTGACGGTCATTGCGAGGCTGAATTTGGCAGCATTGCCCATCATCGTTGCGATCTTCAGCGCTTTTGCCGAGTTTTTGTATGAAAGCTCTTTTGTGAGCTCAAAGACGCTATAGCTTCGCGAGATGCCGACATTCTTTTCTATATCTTCCTCCTTGATGTCTCTGCAGCCTTCCGGGAGGTTCTTCAGCAATTTGTCGGTCTCAACTGCGATTGTGCTCAGGTTGGTGCCTGTCGCCTCGGCCAGCAGCTGTGCCGCTCCGGGAGTGATGCGTAGCGACCGCGAATTATAATAGGAGATGATCCAGTCTGCAATCGCGTAGTCCCTGATGAGAGGGGAGTCTACTATCACGCCCTTTTTCTGTATTTCTTTGTAGAGGGCTTTGCGTTTGTCAAGGCTGGCGCCTCTGAGCAGCAGCACCAGTACTGTGCTGTCTAGAGGTTCTTTGGCATAGGCTACAAGAGCTTCGATATCTGACATCCTTTGAGCTTCCTTGACCACTACCAGCTGTCTGTCTGACATCATCGGAAATCTTCTGGCCGAGGATATCACTTCCTCTACGGATACATCGCTTCCATAGCAGATTGTCTCGTTGAAGTCCTTGTCATATTCGTCAATGCAATGGGCGATGATCTCAGAACATATCATCTCAGGATAGAAAGGCTCGTCGCCCATCAGAAGGTATATGCTTGAGAAGTTGCCGGAACGCAGATCAGAGATTATCTGTCTGCACTGAGCATCGATATTTATGCTTGACTTTGCCATAGTGCAAAAATACTGAAATTTGTGTATATTTGTGAGTGTGTAAAACAAAATAACCAATAATTCCATTATGTTTAAACGTGTAATTTCTATTGCGTCAGCATTGGTGATTTCTATGTCCTTGTTGAACGCTCAAGATGCTATTGTCCGCATCCACGATGCTGGAACAGGAGAAATTATTCCTGCTGATATCTATGGTCAGTTTTCGGAACATCTAGGCCGCTGTATCTATGGTGGACTCTGGGTTGGCAAGGATTCTTCAGTGCCAAATGTAGAAGGCTATCGCAAAGATGTATTTGACGCCCTCAAGGCTCTTAAGGTTCCGGTAATGCGCTGGCCGGGCGGTTGCTTTGCAGATGATTATCACTGGATGGACGGCATCGGTCCTCAGGAGAAGAGAGCCTATATCTCAAACAACAACTGGGGTGGTACACTCGAAGACAATAGCTTCGGTACTCACGAGTTCTTGAATCTCTGCGAAATGCTTGATATTGAGCCATATATCAGTGGTAATGTCGGCAGCGGTACCGTTAAGGAGATGGCAGAGTGGGTTGAGTATATGACTTCTGATGCCAAGAGCACTATGGCTGACCTTCGTAGAGCCAACGGCCGTGAGGAACCTTGGAAGGTGAGATTTTTCGGTATTGGAAATGAAGCTTGGGGCTGCGGCGGAAGCATGACTCCTGAATACTATAGCGACCTTTTCCGTCAATATCAGACATACCTTCGCAACTTCGGCAATAATCGTCTCTACAAGATTGCTTCTGGTGCGTCAGACTATGATTACAATTGGACAGAAGTTCTGATGAAGAACCTCACAGGCAAGGGGATGAAGGGTCTTTCTCTTCACTACTATACCGTTATCAATTGGGGAAGAAAGGGCGCTGCTACCGGTTTTGATGAGGCTGGTTACTATCGTATCCTCTCAAAGGCAATCGAGATCGAGCCTGTTCTTGTAAAGCACATCGAGATTATGGATAAGTATGATCCTCGTGGAAATGTGGATCTTCTCCTTGATGAGTGGGGTACTTGGTATGATGTTGAGCCAGGCACAAATCCTGGTCACCTCTATCAGCAGAATACAATGAGAGATGCTATCGTTGCTGCTCTTAACTTCGATATCTTCCACAAGTATACACGCCGCCTCAAGATGGCAAACATTGCACAGGTGGTTAATGTGCTTCAGGCGATGATCCTCACCAACGACACTCAGATGGTGCTGACTCCTACCTACCACGTGTTTGAGATGTACAATGTACACCAGGACGCTGAATATCTTGCATCTGATTGTATTACAAACAAGATCAAGACTGATAGAGAGCTTGTTCCTGAGGTGGATGTAACTGCTTCACGCAAAGACGGTAAGACTCACATCTCACTTGTAAACACTCACTATGATGAGGCTAAGACAGTGCTTGTGAGCTTTGATAATGCAAAGGCTATCTCTAAGATCAACTCAGCTAGAGTGCTCACTTCAGCTAAGCCAGGAGACTATAATGACTTTGATAAGCCAGAGGTTGTAGCTCCTAAGGCATTTAAGAATTATAAGAAGACTTCTGCCGGAATAGAGATTACTCTTCCTCCTTGCTCTATCGTTGCAATCGAGGCAGAATAATTGAACTTATATAATTATTAAGAAAATCGTTCCATTGGAGCGATTTTCTTTGTATTTTCGCACTATTATGGCAATTATTCAGTGTAAACATGTTAGTAAGTCGTTTGGAGAGAAGGTTGCTATCCAGGATATTAACCTAGAAATTCCAGAATCCAAGATTTTTGGTCTTTTGGGTCCAAATGGCGCAGGTAAGACTACCTTAATCCGTATAATAAATCGCATCACTATCCCTAATAGCGGCGAAGTGCTGTTTGCTGGCAGACCGATCACGCAGGAAGATGTCCGCAGGATCGGTTATATGCCGGAGGAACGCGGCCTTTATCGCAAGATGAAGGTGGGCGAGCAGGCAATGTATCTCGCACAGCTCAAGGGTATGAGTTCGCGCGAGGCGCAGAGAGAGCTCAAGGAATGGTTTGAACGTTTCGGCATCCAGAGCTGGTGGGATAAGAAGGTTGAAGAGCTCTCAAAAGGTATGGCTCAGAAGCTTCAGTTCATCACTACTGTTGTGCACAAGCCTTCGCTTCTGATCCTTGATGAGCCGTTCTCAGGCTTTGATCCTGTAAATGTGGAAGTTGTGCGTGACGAGATCCTCAGACTTAGAGATGAGGGCGCGACTATCGTGCTTTCTACTCATAATATGGAGTCTGTGGAGGAGTTGTGTGATGAGATTGCACTCATCAATAAGTCACGTCTTGTGATCAGTGGCAATGTTCAGGATATCCGTCGTCAGTATGGCAATAACAATATTGAGCTTGATTATACCGATGATAAGGGCCGTCAGACCGTGGTGCTTCCACGCGAGACAGATGGCAGTCTCACATTGAGAAATTATCTTGACAAGGGCGTAACTATCAATGCCTATAAAGAGCTCATGCCTAGAATGAACGATATCTTTATCAAACTTGTAAAAGGAGAGGAGGCTTAGTTATGAATGCAAATACTATAGGAATAATTATACGTCGTGAGTACCTCAATCGTGTAAAGAAGAAGAGTTTCCTCATCCTCACTTTTGTTGCTCCGATACTTTTTGCTGCTTTGTGCATCCTTCCTTCTATCATTATGATGTCAGGTAAGGAAGAGAGCAAGAAGCTCGCGGTTGTTGATCAGTCTGGTATCGTTATGCCTCTTCTTGTTGATAATGAGGCTGTTGATTATGAAGATTGCTCTACCGCTTCAGCTGATAGCCTGAAGGCAAATCTTGAGACGCTTGGCTATGACGGTGTTCTTGTGATTTCAGCACTCAATGAAGAAACACGTTCAGTGTCAGCTGATGTGTATTCATATACTCCACTTGGAATGAACCTCACTGAGTCTATCGGTTATAAGCTTGATCAGGCTGTCGAGGATTATCGCATCGCTTCATATAATATCGAGGGTCTCGATGAGATTATGAAGGAAGTCAAGGCTGATGTCCGCCTGAGAAGCTATACACTTGGCGAGGACGGTGAGGAGAAAATCTCTGAGTCCGGAGTGTATATGGCTGTATCTATGGTACTTGGCATGATCATCTACCTCTTTGTGATTATGTTTGGTAGTATGGTGATGTCATCAGTCATCGAAGAGAAGTCAAGCCGTGTGGTAGAGGTGCTCATCAGTTCTGTAAAAGCTACTGAGTTGATGTTTGGCAAGATTATCGGTATCGCTCTTGTTGCTATTACCCAGTTCTTGCTCTGGATTGTGCTCACGCTTGCAATTGTCGGTGTCGCCGGTGCGGTTGCAGGTCCATCTTTGATGGAAAATGTAAATCCTGAGGAAATGTCTCAGATGGCTGGAATGGTGGCTGCTGATCCTGCAACAGCGCAGATTGCTGAAATGGCCTCTGAGCCTGGTGCGATGTCTGTAATCGTTTCATCGCTCAGCAATATGCCGATAGGACAGATTATCATCAGCTTCTTCCTATATTTCATCTTCGGCTATATGCTCTATGCATCTCTCTTTGCTGCAATCGGCTCTGCAGTAGAAAACGAAGGCGATTCAAATCAGCTTCAGATGCCTCTGACAGTGCCAATCCTTCTTGGCTTCTTCATTGCGATTTCAGCATTTAATAATCCAAACAGTCAGTTGGTGTTCTGGGGATCGATGATTCCGTTTACATCTCCGATTGTCATGCTCGCACGTCTGCCATTTGGTGGTGTCCCTACCTGGGAACTCGTGCTCTCGCTCGTGCTTCTCGTTGCAACATTTGCGCTTTGCGCGTGGGTGTCAGCAAAGATTTACAGAGTGGGAATCCTTATGTTTGGTAAGAAATCAACTTGGAAAGATCTTTGGAAATGGCTCAAACAAAAGTAATTGCATTGTGCCTCTTGTGTGCGGGGCTTGTGAGCTGTGCACCTGAGATGACCTGGACTAAGCATCAGGTCGATGGCCATATCACTGGCGTAACTGCGCCTAACGCTGATAATTCTGCCCAGGCCCTGGGCGTGATAGAGGGCGACACCTACGTTTCTCCTAGCGGTAGACAATTCCAGCAGGGAAGCGTGACCTATGCTGTTGCTGAGGATATTATTTCTGTGCAGCCGCAGATGGCACACCTCAAGCAGGTTATTGCTCACTCCGCTCGCGAAATGATTAAGAATGGAGCAAATTGCGAACTCACCAACTGGATAGTTGACCATCTTCGTGACGATGTTGCTAAGATTACCGGCCGCAGTGTAGATGTAGCGATCATCAATTCCGGCGGTATCCGAGTGGATATGCCAGCAGGCGATGTCATAATGGACGATATCGTGTCAATGTTCCCGTTCAAGAACTATCTCTGCTATGTGGCTCTCAAAGGTAAGGACCTTGAGGCAATGCTTCACGAGATGGTTTCTGTGCGCTCGGTTATGCCGATGAGCGGTGTAAAGCTTGTGCTCACCGGAAAGAAGATCGATTCTATCCTTGTGGGAGGCAAGCCTATTGATCCTGAGAAGATTTACGGTATCGGAACAATCGATTTCCTTCTTGATGGCGGTGATAAGATGAACGTCGCTAAGAACGCACAGGAATTGGTTATGACCGATGTGATGGTGATTGATTCAATGCTTCCATATGTTATGAGCTATAAGGAGCAGGGTAAGAGCATTGAATATTTTGTCGACGATAGACTTGTGAGAAACAAAGTGGAGGAATAGTTATGAAGATGAAATTTTTTGCAATCCTAGCTACAGTCCTGAGCATCTGCTCTTGTACAAGAGAGCCTCGCCTTGTGATTCTCCACGTCAATGACACCCATAGCCACTTTGAGCCTGTGAGATCTGGCGAAGAAGCCGGATTTGGCGGTTCAATTGAGAGAGCTGCGATAGTTGACTCTGTGCGTGCTCTTTATGGTGAGGATAAGGTCCTTCTGCTTCATGCGGGTGATTTCAGCCAGGGAAGTTCATATTTTTCAGAGCTTAATGGAGTTCTTGAGCCTCAGGTAATGAACTCATTTAAGTATGATTGTACAACCCTCGGTAACCACGAGCTTGACAATAATATCGAGGCCCTCACTGAGAGACTTGCGATGCTTGAATCAACCAAGGTGGTTTGTGCCAATATTGACCTTTCTACTTTTGAGATTTCCAAGTATGTCAAGCCATATACTGTCCTCGAGAGGGGCGGAATGAAGATCGGTATCATAGGAATGATTTCCAATATCTCAACCAATGTCAGTGCAGAGGTGTCATCACGTATCCCTAAGTTTGACAATGTAGAAGTTGTGAACCGCTGGTCTGCTGAACTAGCAGAACAAGATTGTGATCTGGTTATCCTACTTTCTCACCTTGGTTATCGTGAAGATCTAGAGATTGTACCACAGGTTTCAGGAATTGATCTTGTGATTGGAGGTCACACTCACACATTTGTCGAGGACTTTGAGTATGTTGAAGACCTTGATGGAAAGAAGGTTCCAGTTATCCAGGCTGGATGCTGGGGACTTGAGATGGGAGAGATTAAAATCTGGTAAGACTGTCTCTTCTGATCTTTGATATTCTTGATCCTGAGAGGGAATAGGCAATATCAAAACATAAAAATATCTGATTGCGAGAGCCCAGATGTCGCACTTCGGTTATGTATCTGATATCAAAACCGAGTTTGATGAGCTCTTCAATATAGTAGAAGCTTTGTTCTTCTTCGAGTAGGCTCTCTAGAATTTCATAATTTCTAGAGAGCTTTCTGATTATATTCAGACGGCGCTCCTTCTTCTCCTTCAGTCGCTGGTTATTGTACTTGTTCTTGCATGCCAGGTTGCAGAATTTCTTGTCTGTGCGTCCGAGGATGATCTTGCCGCACTCAAGGCAGGTGGTTGTGTCCGGAATTTTCATAGTATTAGTTTTGATTCAAAGTTATCTTGAGTTGAGAATTGATTCAAGTACAAAAACAGAAAATTGCTTTTTCTTACTTTAAAAACAGCAATTACTGCGCTGATTCATAGCTGCTTATCTTTTAAATCCGGTTTTCTATACTTTACTTTGCAATGCCGATAAAGGCTAAACTTAAATTCTTGAAAAATTATGGAACAACTCAACAAGGTCGAAATCCGCGGTCTGGTCGGTAGTATCAAAACCCAGACATTCTCTCAAAACACAATGTCAAGAATCACAGTTGCCACCAACTATGTCTATAAAGATAAGTCTGGCGCTGCTGTGATAGAGACGAGCTGGCACAATATCATTGCCTGGGAGGGAAAGAATATCTGTGATTGTAACAAAATCGAGCGTGGTAGCAAGGTTTATGTGCAGGGTCGTCTAAAGTATAATAAATATATGACCGAAGATGGTCAAGAAAGGCAGGTTACAGAAATTGTAGCTACCAGACTCACATTGATTGATGATGACGAGTCATTGTCCTATGAGATGTAGATTACGTTTTCCGCTTTTCGTCATTCTGGGCTTGGCTGCGCTCTCATGCAGTCAGGCCCGGAAAATATCGCAACTTCAGAGTAACGGGATGACTGCCACGATTGTTCTGCCTTCTGAGGATGATAAAGAACTTTCAGTCGATTCTGAGTCCTTCCGTGCAAAAAGGGATACTCTCACTATTACGGATATTGAAGGAAATGAAGTGATAGTAATGAATGCAGTCAGAGACGAGGAAACCGGGGAAATGGTTGCTGTGTCCCAGCTGGATGCGGCTGTGATTGTGACAAGATTTAGAAATGTTGCAGAAAGAATGGGGAAAATCTCTCTTGAATTTCAGCTCATTGTCCCTGCTCAGATGCAGGATAAATCCTGGCAGATCCGACTGCATCCGGATATGTTTATCCTCAATGACAGCCTTAGACTGGAAGATATCTATATCACTGGAAATGGTTATAGGCAATCCCAGCTGAGAGGATATCAGTTGTATGAGCAGTTTCTGTCACGCATCATTACTGATAGCACCAGGCTTATAGATAGAAGAAACCTTGATCTGTTTATTGAAAGAAACATACCTGAGCTCTATGCCTTCAAAACAGACTCAAGCCTTGTTGCTTGGGATGACTTTACCGGAGTATTTGGCGTGAAGGAGGAAGAAGCCATAGAGCATTATACACGCAGGTATCTGATCAGACGCAATGAGCGCTTGCTCTCTCAGAGAGCTCTCAGATGGCAAAGGTATGTAAAGTCTCCGATTGTAGCAGAAGGAATCAGGCTTGATACTGTGATGGTTGGGGCTTCTGGGGAGTTTATATATAATTACGTTCAGGAGATCAAGACACGTCCACGATTGAGAAAGGTAGATATCAAGCTCTCCGGAGAAATTTATGACCAAGCAAAGTGTATATATACGATACCGCAGAGCGAGCCCTTGACGTTTTATATAAGTTCTGTGAGCAGCTTTGCGGATAAGACGCCTAGATATCTCACCAGGATTGTTTCAAGAAATCTAGAAACTTCTCAGAGCAGTATGATTGACTTTAAGGTTGGAAGCAGTAGTGTTGATGA
>JAEIGA010019844.1_pt1 | contig 10242 bp, 19 predicted proteins | sample 9270691 | NCBI WGS metagenome assembly JAEIGA01 (sample SAMN17057246, study PRJNA624740) | gut metagenome | biome: biome; isolation source: fecal sample | host: Bos grunniens | place: China: Xizang | collected 2019
ATAAAGAATATATAGAAAAAGATATACCTAACGGTATATCTAAAAAGAAAGCGTTCACACCCCCCACCGTGGAAGAAGTCACAGAATATTGTCAGGAGCGTGGGAACAACATCGAGCCTCAGAGGTTTGTGGATTTTTATGAGTCAAAAGGCTGGATGGTTGGAAAAAACAAAATGAAAGACTGGAAAGCAGCTGTCAGGAACTGGGAAAACAGAGACAAGCCAGCGCCTCAGGAGTCAAAACCGAGAGAGTGGGGCAAACAGATCTATGACAAAGCAGAGGAACAAAATTTCCCTCGTTTCGGATTTCCTGCTGAATGGTTTCAGGGTGAAACACTGATCAAGGAAAGAGTGAAGGCTGTCAAACATCCGAAGAACATCCAGATCGGCGTTTATGAGGAATATGACGTCAGCGCTCAGGAGCTGGTTGAATTGTACGAGCTGCGAAGGAGGTATTATTTTGAGCAACGCGACTAAGATCTTCGACGCCACTCAGATAATCACTGAAAGAGCGGAAAAATGGAGAAGAGAACATCCAGGCGAAAAGATGGAAGTCTGTCCAATATGCAAAGGGACCGGGCTTCTGAGATATTATGAGGATTTCAGAGGAAACCCCATCGGAGCTGATCAGCCTGGCGCGTATGAGTTCTTGAAACCATGTTCCTGCGTGAGTGGTGACGAAAGTGCCAAGAAGAAAAACGACAAGAAGTATGCAGCAGTTCCAGGACTATACCAGGACGCATACTTTGATAACTTCTCAGAGACCATATATCACGATATTGAGGGAAATCAGCTGGCAAGCACTGCGAAGGACATTTCCACGAAGTATGTTAATCACTTTGAGAAGATGCTTGAGAAAGGAATCGGTTTATATATCTGGTCACCGACCAGGGGGAGCGGCAAATCAAGGCTTGCATCGACCATCAGCAACGAACTGACAGAAAGAGGACAGCGGAACAAGTATGTTTCTGCAAATACCATCCTCGCGGAAATCCAGTCAACATGGGACGAAAAAAGCAAGACAGAAAAACAAGTGATGAGACCATATATCAAAGCGCCGTTCCTTATAATCGACGATTTGGGAGCGAGAACCAAAAGGGACTGGATAGATGAACGCATGTTCTGGATTATTGATACAAGATACCAGGAATATAAACCAACGATCATAACCTCGAACTATGAGGTCAATGAGCTTCCACTGGATCTGCGAATAGTTGACCGACTCAGCGACGTGGACAGATTCGTCAATTTGAAGATGCCGAGAGTGTCGCTGCGACGTCAGACGAGATCCGACTCAGTTGCAGAGTTCTACAAAGCAATCAAGGAGTGAGAAGGAAACATGAGAAAGTTTTTGATTATTATACTCGTGCTTGTCCTGAGCATGGGTGGAACCGTTGAGGCTTCGGGTTATCCCGAATCGAGACCAGATGCACCAGTTCCAGAGAGACCGCATCTTACAAAGAGTGGAGGAGTCTTCCAGGGACCATCTGGCAAAGAGACATATTACAATCTGCCAATGGGGCGAGTCATACAAAACATGAGGAACATGGGTTATTCGGTCGAGGAATACCCCTATTATATCCGAGAGGATGGCGCGAAATGTTTGGGACCTTATGTGATGGCGGCCGCCAACCTAACGATCAGGCCAAAGGGGACAATTGTGGAGACCAGCCTCGGAATGGCTATCGTGTGCGACACTGGCGGATTTGCAAAATCTAATGCAACACAGCTGGATCTGGCAACAGACTGGTGATTGTGTGGATGATGGTCTCCAAAGACAAATTTGAACTGCCGGAGGCAATTGCGGATTCGGTGAGAGAACTTTCTGAGAAAACTGGTGTGAGTGAAAACAGCATATATTCTTGCGTCAGTCATATGAATGCAGGACGTCTAAAAACAGGACGATTCCGAAGAGTAGAGATTGAGGAGGATGACGATGAGTAATTGGATTAAGGTGAAAGATCAACGCCCACCAATAGGATTAAAGGTTTTAACCTACAAAAAAGGACACGGAATTATATTGAGGTCATATAAAAAGTCAAATTTTCGTAATAAATACGGTGAATATGCAACATGGAGCTGTGAAACATATGAACCAACACATTGGACTTATCTTCCAGAAGAACCAGTGTTTTATGATTTTGGACGACCTAAAAAAGTAAAAAAATGTTTTGTTTGTGACCGTAATTTTTCTACGGATGCAAATAATGCGAAATATTGTTCTCCTGAGTGCCAGCAAAAAGCGGTCAGGATGAAACGCAAAGAATGGTATGCAGAAAATGAGCATTATTACAGAGATTATATGAGAAAAAGAAGAGCAAAGGAGAAGGAAGATGAGCAAAAGACACAATGAAGTTTTAGAAAATTTGGAAGAACTTAAAAAAGGACAAAATAAACTGGTGGATAGTATGCAGGAAATGAGTGACATGTCAATAATATCAACACAGTTAATGTTTTATACTGCATTACTAGCAGATATAAATGAATCGCTGGCAATTATAGCCGATAAGATTGGAGGATCGGAATGAGCAGGAATAAAGAATTGATGCTGGAACTGGCAAAGGGTGACAGTGACGCGAGCATAGGTGGAATCATTGAGGCTGCAAAGTCTGCCATGTGTGACACAAGATGCAAGATGCCTGATCAGTATGGCTCAGGAGACAGTGACGTTGCATGGGAAACCATGATCAAGGAGGTGTGTGACAATTGTCCATTGAACGCGCTGTGACTTGCTGGGTGATTCCAAATGGCAAGGGTGAGCCGTGGCCAATAGATGAAGACGAGACAAAACCTGTGTACATGAAGGACGGTCTTCCACATTACCAAGACGGCGAAATGTTCAATTATCACCTAGCAAATAAACCAGGGGAGGAGATAGAACTGACACAGGATGATACAGACTATCAGTTCTGCATTGAAGACTATGAAGCATAAACAATGCGCAAAATGTGTTTATCGAGGAAGACTGAACTTCCTCGGAAGATTCTGCAACTATGCAGCAGTTACGGAAAGGACATGCATCAGGACCACAGATCAGGGCGAGACCATAGACATCAGAGGAGATGATCAGAATGATTGCATGTTATTCGAGAAAGGCAAAAAGAGAGATGGCAAAAGAGAACTATCAACAGTCAAGTTTGGCGGAATATATGACCGCCAGTGAGGAGGATCACGATGGAAATTATGGACGGACAAACCTCAATTACTGATTTTTTACCAGAAGGCGAGAAAAAGTTCATTCTTGCAGAAGATCTGGAAAAGGCGGAAAAGGACAAAAAAGAGAAAATAAAAGCCAGGAACAGAGCACAGGAAATCCTGAGGGATGCTATTGCTCGATATGTCAAAGAAAAGACCAGAGCAAGAAGCAAGAAGGCGGCTCAGGAGCGTGATGAGATTCTCAAAAGTTCAAGATTCGACCGATTGAAAGAATATGACCGATTTGAAGATATTCAGGAGTGTTATGGCTGGGATTTGATAACCGAGAAAGAACGAGACGAACTGGAAGCACTCTGGATAGAAAGAGAAAACCTCAAGAATCACACTGACGAAAATGGCATTTATCAGGATCTAGTGACAAAAGCTCTGGGAGACGCTGAAATCTTCTTGATGGAGTTATGGGAAGAAGACATCCAAAAGGCTGAGGCCATGAGAAAACAGTTTGATGACGAAATCAAGGAAGCAGAAGAAGAATGGCAGCGTATCAAAGAGCAAAACAGGAAGGAGAAGAGTTATGGCACAGAATAACAGTTTGATGGATCTCAATGAAATATTATTCGACCAGATCCGCGCGATTGAGAATGATGAGCTGACAAATGAGGAGCTTGAAAGAGAGATCAAAAAGAGCGAGAGCGTGACAAAGGTTGCATCAGTCATCCTCGGAAATGCAAAGCTCGCCCTGGAAGCACAGAAGCAATTCGATGAGTATGGCACAGGCCGAACTGTTGACATTCCTCTTCTGGGAATCAATAACCAGGATCTCATGACCGAGAACAAAAACCTCAGAAGAAGACTGGCACAGAAGGAGGCGTTTTAGTGATTAAGTGGGACAAAGAACCGGAAATGGCTGAGTTCATAAAAAAAATCATTCCAGGGCATCACGAGAGCGAGATCAGAGCGATGTTCCTGGAACGCTTCGGAATATGCCTGACAAAATCGCAGATCAAGGGAGTCAAACATAAATACAAAATAAATTCAGGAACAGTTGGTGCCCGATTTGAGAAAGGTCAGGAACCATGGAACAAAGGCAAGCCTCTGACAAAGGAACAATATAAGCGATTTTCTAAAACTATGTTCAAAAAGGGGCATATGCCTCACAACTGGCATCCAGTTGGATCGGAGCGGATTGATTCAGATGGATATATCAAGGTCAAGGTCGCAGAACCACGAACGTGGAGAATGAAACAGCGCATCGTCTGGGAGGAGCATTATGGCGTCAAACTCAAATCGGATGAACTGATCATGTTCCTGGATGGAAACAAGAAGAACGTCAACATTGAAAACCTGATTATGATGACAAGGGCGGAGCTTATACGATACAACCAGAACAATCTGAGAACAGATGACAGTGAGCTGAATCGGACAGCTGCACTGTTAGCAAAGCTAAAGGCAAAGCAATTTGAGCAGAGGAGAAAGAAAAATGAGAGATATAAAAAAGCTGACACCGATGACTGATGACGTCGTCACCAAAATCGAGGTCGCATACAACAAGGGCTATGATGATGGCTTCAAGGATGGACTCAAAGAAAAGCAGGAAGTGTTCAGGGTTGGAGATGAGGTTTATTGTCTCGATGAACGTTACAAGTCAGTTGTTACCGCAGTAAGGAAAGAACATGTGGTTTGTATGTCACGATATGGAACATGGTGGACGGAACGTCCCGAGGATGTCCACAAGACTGGAAAGCATTATCCTGAAATTGCTCAGGTGCTGGATGCGTTGGGAGGTGACGAAAATCAATGATGAGGTTTGAAATTGACCACATAATCGAGCGAATAGACTTTGAATGGAACTGGCTCCTGGAAGCTGGACTGACAACAAGCAATCTGACGATTGCTTTTCAGACACTCAAGAGCGTTGTAAAAGAACTCAAAGCAAAGCCGCCATGGATTCCAGTCACTGAGAGATTACCAAAGAAAACTGGCAAATATCTGGTGACAGTTAGAAATGGGAATGTGTATGCAGGAACATTTGACGAGACGAGTGGACGTTTTCAGTGTGCAGCGACTGCATGGATGCCGCTGCCGGAGGCATATGAGGGAGGAGGCAAAAAATGATGATTAAAGATAGCATGACTAGAGAACAATTTGCTGATTTTTTGGAATCCTGCATTGATAAGGTAGTACTAAAGACCGATTCTGGCTTAGAAATACGATCAGAGGAAGTCAATAAAAAATTTATTGAAAAAATAAGAACTATACGAACAAAAGGAAAATGGGTTTTGACTTCAATGAGTGAAGACGACAATCCTGATCCAAATTGTTGGTGGAAATGTTCAGAATGTGGACATCTTATTTATTCAACAAACTCACTGGACAGGACACGCTTCCATGCTTTTTGCGGAAAATGCGGAGCAGATATGAGAGAAAGCGAGGTAAACGCTGATGTTTCTTGAATTACATTTGTTAGATGATAACACAAAAGTACTGCTGAATATACAGAAAATTCAATGTATTGGCCAAGCAGAAGGAATAACCTATATAACTATTGGTGATTCTATTCTTCGAGTAAAAGAAAAATATGAGGATATTGTTGAAGCAATAAACAACTGGGATAGGCTTACGAACGCATAGGAGGGAGCGGAATGAGCAAAAGAATCACACTTGAAGAAGCAATAAAAGCTCACAAGATAATAGCTGGCATTCATCCAGAAAATAACGCTTTCCAGCAGGTTGTTGAATGGCTTGAAGAGTTAAAGTCATATCGCGATTTGATTGCAAATGCAGATGAAATCGTTAAAACAAATTATGGCGTTGTCATAATGGAAGGATATGCGGATGTTATGGCACAAATGAAGGACATATACAAAAAGAAAGTGAGGGAGCGGCATGAGAATACTTCTGCATAGTGCTTATAATCATTTTCCTAACAAGAGACATGAGGACGATCCTTCTGAACCAGCTATCGAGATATACAATGACGGACACATCTGGCACGCTTATGGGACCGAACCACATGGAGAAGCAGCACTCCTGATCGAACCGAGACCGCTTCAAGAATCAACGTATAACAAGCTAGAGACGGAATATGACAGATTCAGCAAGATATTCACACATGATTCTCAACTTCTGGCTATTGCACCAAATGCGGTCCTGATCAAGTATTGGCGAGATTATGAAGTCTACAACGAGGAAAAGACAAAAGACTTCTCAATGATCTGTGGACAGAAGCAAATGTGTCCGCTGCATATAGAGCGGATGAAGCTGGCTGAAATGATAGCAGGTGAGATTGATGTCCTGGGAGACTGGAACGGAGGACCAAAGGTCACAAGACATGATGCCTATGCTCCATATAAGTTCGCAGTCGTTATTGAGAATTATCTGGATGATTACTGGTTCACAGAGAAGATTCTCAACGCCTTCTCAACCAGGACTGTGCCGATATACTTCGGAGCCAGGAAGATCAGCAAGGATTTTGACATCACTGGAATAATTCAGGTCAAAAGACTCTGGGACATTCCTCAGGTCATAGAGGACATAAAGGCCGCAGGAGTCAATCGAGTATATAACAACCGAAGAGCAGCCATTGAAAGAAACTTTCGGGCTGTTCAGAAGTACCAGGACTTTGAGGACTGGTTTTTCAAGAATCATGAAGGAGTTATACAAGAAATATGGAATTATCAATCATAATACCTGCATACAATGCGGAGCCATACATCGAACACCTCATTCAGAGACTCAAACCACAGATCAATGATCAGGTTGAGGTCATAGTTGTGGACGATGGATCTAAGTTTCCATATCTGCCACCATATGAGTGGGTGAACGTGATCAGACAGAAGAACAAGGGACTGGCAGGGGCAAGGAACACTGGTCTCAAACATGCAAAGGGTAAATTCATCGGATTTATTGATGCAGATGACCTTGTGTCTGAAAACTTTGTTGAATATGTACTCAGCAGAGCGGACGAGGAATGGGACTATATGGATCTATCCTGGAAGAGCCTCGAGAACAACATGTTTGACTTCAAGCTGAAAAACGACGCTGATCAGCTACCAAACCCATCAGTCTGCACCAAGGTTTGGAGCCGGAAGTTTATCGGAGATCTTCGATTCAACGAGAAAAAGGACGTGACAGAGGATGAGGACTTCACAAGGCGAATTGACCTCAGCAGAGGCAAGAGGATATGCTCACGCGATTATATGTATTATTACCGCGTAACAACACCAGGAAGCCTCTCGAAGCAGTACAGAAGCGGAGAGACCAAGACAAAGCGCATTGTGTATTATTTCAGGGCTGTGCTAAAGAATGAGCTTCTGCTCAAAGAGATCAAGGAAGCATCAGAGGAGAATGAGGTTGTTGTCATGACATTTCACAATGACATGCCAGAGCTGGAACAATATGCAAGGGTGACGCGTCCAGAGTCTACATGGGCGAATGAAGCGCGAGGCGAATCAATAAATCTAATCAAAGTAATCAAAGCAAAGGAGAAACCAATGGAAACACAAGTTGTTATTTATACCAACAACACATTCGATATCGGAGGAATAGAGACCTTCACATATAACTTTGCGAAGGCCATGGCGAAGCACTATGACATAACTGTCCTATATGGCAGCGCAGATCCAAAACAGCTGGCAAGACTGGCATCCATTGTCCAGGTAATTCGCAATGATGGACACATTGAGATTGAGTGCGACACTCTGATCATGAACAGATTGCAGGATCAGGTTCCTCAGAACGTACATGCAAAGAGGATTGTGCAGATGGTGCATGGATGCAGAGAAGCAACCTCACAGGAGATTCATGTTCCTCAGGACAGAGACCAGATCATCTGCGTGAGTGAGACTGTCAAGGCATCATTCGGAGACGAGACAAAGAATGCACTCGTGATCAAGAACATTGTTGAAAGTTTAAAACCTCGACCAGTATTAGAATTAGTATCAGCAACTAGACTTGATACAAATGAGAAAGGCAAAAGAAAAATGCTCGAGCTTGCTGAGAAGATGATCTCTCAGGGAATCAGATTCAAATGGACATACTTTGCGAACGATGACATCAAAGATGCACCAGGAAACCTGATCAGGGCAAAATCGACAATCAATGTTCGAGATTACATCCACAAAGCTGACTACCTTGTCCAGCTGTCAGACACTGAGGGATTCGGTTATAGCATCGTCGAAAGTCTCCTGGAAGGAACACCAGTCATCGTGACCGACCTTCCTGTCCTGAAAGAAATCGGCGTTGAGGATGGCAAGAACGGTTATGTGCTGCCACAGGATCTCAGCGGCTACGATACAGAGAAGTTCTACACAGTGCCAAAGTTCACATACAAATACAACAACGGCCTACTGGTCAGCGCATGGAAGAAGATTCTCGGCAATACAAAGCCAAAGGGAACATACAAGCCAGAGGAACAGGAGTTCGTGACGATAACCAAATTATATTTCGACAATGTAATCGGCAGAGAGATGAAACCAGGCGAAAGAGTTGTTATGGGTAAAGCAAGAGCCAAGCTCGTAAGAGATGCAGGCTTCGGCGTATAAACAAGGAGGGGGACAATGTATATCAATGCGGCATCATATTTGCAGGAGATCAGAGCAACAAACATTCTCATACACAGGAAGGAGAAAGCACTCAAGGTCCTTGATGACATGCTGGAAACAAAAGCCATCTCGTATGATCCAGACAGAGTCGGCACGACTCCAAGGAAGGATGGCCTCGAGGAACTGGCGTTCAAACATATCGAGGAGCGGAAGAAGACAGAGGGGGAGATCCACGAAAAGATGGCGTGGATGGCAAAGAGAATAGACGAGGCAACAGATTATATTTCAGAGATAGAGAGCGAGGACCAGCAGGAAGTGTTGTTCCTGAGATATATCGAATGCAAGAACTGGTCAGAGATCATGGAAATCAGGGAGTGTGACGACATAAGCGGACAGTACAAACTACACAAGCGAGCGCTTGAAAGTATGCAAAAAGTTCTCAATGTCCATTCAATGTCCACAAACTAATGTGATAATATAATAACGTGATAAACAGCCGGTGATCATGTCACCTGCGAGCAAGAGGCTTTCTGGAATACCCAGGGGGCCTTTTGTTTGTCACTTCTGCTTTCGCTGCATAAGCAACACCCCTAACAAAATACCCCACCCCCGGAGTGAGTCGCTGGATTCACTCCGAACAAGGGTGGAAAAGAGGAAGGACCATGGCATCAAAAAAGAACCCCCGGTATAAGAACGGCACCCTACGCCGTAAGCATCGGGCAAGGTTCAAAGCGATGGACGCGCCTTGCGGAATCTGTGGAGGTCGGCTCGGTCCGATCCACTACGATGAACCAAGCGACAGCAAACATCCTTTGAGTTTTGTTATTGATGAGATTAAACCAATCAGCAAGTGGGAGCGGTATGGCTATACATCCGCCGCCGCAGCCGCTCAAGACTGGGATAATTTACAAGCTGCACATTATTGTTGTAATGCTGCAAAAGGGGCCAGAACACCTGAAGACAGCCGTGTGAGGCAGATTCAGGCCACCACAGAGACAAGCGGCAATTGGTAATAAGTTAATAATGGCAAGGCTAGTGATAGCTACACGAAAGCGGAGCGTCCATCCGTTGCCTTGTCATTTTATTGGATGAGATTATGGGAGACAATAATCAATGGTTAAGTATATCAAGGTGAAGCACGCTGAGAAAGCGTGCTCTTTTTGTGGGAATTTATATGAACCTAAAACGTCTAGGTCAACATATTGTTCAGATAGATGCAAAGATAATGCAAGCAAAATAAGACGTGGAATTGCTCCAACCAAGGTACAAACAAAGATTTGCGTTGGATGTGGTAAAGAGTTTGAAACTCAATACAAAAGAAAATTGTATTGCAAAAAAGGTTGTAAACCATATGTTAAAAGACAACGAAAACAACCTCAGAAGATAAAACGAAAGAAAATAAAAAATTATCAATATGAAATGAGATCCTGTGAGGTTTGTGGTCAGATCTATCAGTGTATTGCAAATGCTACAAATAAAACTTGTTCAAACAATTGTTCGGATATATTAAAAAAGAAAAATAGAAGACAATATCAGAGAAATCG
>JAEIGA010019845.1_pt1 | contig 10242 bp, 12 predicted proteins | sample 9270691 | NCBI WGS metagenome assembly JAEIGA01 (sample SAMN17057246, study PRJNA624740) | gut metagenome | biome: biome; isolation source: fecal sample | host: Bos grunniens | place: China: Xizang | collected 2019
GGGCGCTTGCACGGACGCAAAGCAGACCAGCGGAGCAATCAGCATCAGCAGCGGAATACTGATACTTACCAGCCACATTCAGGGTCTCGTCAAAGACCGCATTCGTGACTTTGGTTTCAAACATGGTGTTTGCGATGAAAGCCATGATTTGACTTCTCCTTTACTTAATTCTTGATCCGGGAAAGCAAGCCCTCAATGGAATCGCTGTTCTCGTTTTTGTTTTTCCTAAGACCGTCCAACCAGCTATGCACTGCGGCATTGGCGGCAGCCTTCTTGTTGCGGATAGCCTGTTCGTGATCGAAGATGCGGGCCTTGATAAGAGCGCAAGCCTTTTCCTCGCCGCAGAACTCACCGTCAGCGTTGTTGCAATCGCTGAACTCGCCGTTCTCAGCGGCAGCCACGATATCGGCGCACTCCTTCTCGTCCATAGCCTCTTCAGCTTCGGCATTGTAGGCGGACATAAGAGCCTTGATAGCATCGACCGTAGCCTTGTTGCGGCGCTTGGTTTCGCGCTCTTTCAGACTCTTGCACTCTGCTTCGGCGTTCTCGGCTCTCTTTTCTGCATCAGCAATGCGGGCGGAAAGACTCTTGATTTCGTCCACATACACGCCGATGACATCCAGGGCAACCTTCTCGTCCTCGCCAAAGTCGGCTTCCGCATTAAGGCTCACAGGCTTAATGTTCTCGGCATTGATCTCGTCTTCGCCGTTGAACGTGTAGCCATAGAAGCAGTTGTCGGACTCAGACAGCAGGGCGATATGCTTACCGTCCTCGGAAGTACCAACAAGCTTATAGCCGTTGAACTTCTGGCCCAGTTCTTCCAACTGAACTTTATTAAAAGCCATATGCTTCACGTTTCCTTTCTGGATAGTTTCTTTTGCGGTTTCCATATATGAAGCGACCCTTAACTTGAAATCTTTCAGGTCATCTTCTAAAGACAATGCGCGAATATGCGCTCCGGCAACTGCTGGGCTGACTCCCTTGCCAAGAATGGTAGTGCCTAATATCTGATAATCTTCAAAGACCTCTACCCCATTCTCGACTCGAATGTCTTCCACGAGAGTTTCGATCGACACGTCCATTCCTTCGGCTCCCTGTTCCGTCAGAAGGTCTGCCAATTCTCTCGCATAGTAGCTCCAGATTGTGCCGTTTCCAACAATCCAACGCACTCCGTCTTTCTCTTCAATGCGGATATCGTCATCGTTTTTGAACCAACCGACAATCCGCTCTGCGTTCGCATCCGTGAAGGAAGCATACGCATCTCCGTTCTCGTCCCGCTTCATGCGGAAGTTGTGTCCATCACCGACCTTGTTCCCTGTATATGCAACCAGTATCGGCGTATCCACAAACAGTTTCCGGTGTTCGTCAAGGTTTAGGTACTGCCAGTTGTTGCGGTTGACTTCGCTGTTCAGTAGCCAAACTTCTACCTTGTACAGAAACTCGTCCTCTTTTGCAAGAACCCTAAGTTTCCCGGTGAAAGAATTATAGGTCTTTCCGCCCACTGCAATCCTCGGTTCGTCCATAGGTAAATCTCCTGTCATGTTTGTTACCCATGCCCGTTTGCATTGGGTTGAGAATCCCTTTATTGCTCATCGCATGGGATTATAGATTTAATCTTCAGTTTCTGCTCGTACACAATGTACACGAGCTTTCCGTCACGCTTCTTCTTGCGGATAACTACATCGTCACCGTCTTCGATGATCTTCTTCAGTTTGTCATCAAGTTTGATGTCACTCATCGCCAATTCTTCCAATCGTCTTTTATTGCTCGTTCGTACCGGATTCGGCGCGGAGTGATGCTCTTTATGTTCCCATCATTGTCCAACCGAATCTCTACGATATATCCTCCGATGGCAACTTGGATGTTCTTTCCTACCGTGAATGGAGTATCACCTTGGAAACACGGAACCATAAACGCTTCAACCCCGCCGAAGTAAAACTCACCACCTTTATGGTAGTGTCCGACAGCAAGCACCTTGGGGCGGTTGTAAATGTCCATCCCATCGATTATGCGTTGGACTTTATGAGAGATTCCGTAAACAGACCCGTCCCACGGATGTCTTAGTTCCAAGTCAACAGTAGGTGTCAGCCAAACTCTTGCCGTGTCAGAGCCAATGTACTCCATATCTTGTCTTTCTTTGGCAATAACGGGGCCGATGTTATGTCCGCACCGCTTCATCATGGAAGCATCGTGGTTTCCTGTAATGAACCTGGTCTTGATTCCTGTCCGTTTAGGGTACACTCGAACTATCTCGTCAACATGCTCGTCAGCACCTTGCGAATAGAGATCGTACTGATGCCCGGTTCTCATTCCTTCTCCGTCATCGATGTCTCCGCAGTGGTACACGGTTTCTATTCCCTCTCTCGCACATTCATCATAGAAGTCATGCAGGAATGTCAACTGCGTGTATTTACTGTTGATGTGGGTATCACCGACAATGCCAAACCTAACGATTTTTTCACCGTTGTACTGGTTGTGTATATCATTCGGAATCGGATTGTACCGTGGGGTTATCTTACCTTCACTCTCTTTCGCCGCTTTATATTGCGGCATTCGGCGAACGGCTGTTCGTATTCTCTCCTTTACCCGCTCACGGCTGTCATCCGGGAAAAGATACGAAAGCTCGTCAGCTATCTCCGTCCAACTGAATCCACGCTCAAAATGCAAATGAGCCGCCAATTCTTTCCAGTTATCCACCAAAGGCCGTCTCCTTTATTATTTTCCGTAGCTGTCCGCATCGTCTTCAGCACCCTCAGACTTTGCGGCTCCTTCATCCGGTCTTCCGCCCTGCGGATTCTCTTTTGTTGGGTCTGTCCCATCCGGGTTCTTCGGCTTTCCGTCAACAGGAGGAAGATTCCCCTCCCCCGCCTTTGCGCTGTAGGTGCTGATAAGCGGCAACCTCTTTTCCATCAGTTTGCTGCCGATAACAGCGTTGCTGATAGAGATGTCATCGAGGATTGAGTGACCTCGCATTGCATCGTAACGGAGCGTGTCGATCAGGATACCAAGAGTCATTCCGTCTTTTGCGGATTTCAGTTCGTCTTCTTCGGAGAAGATGTCACCAAACATCTTGAATGCCCAATCGTACTTTAGACCCAAAGTGCTGTAGAAATGGGTCATCATGTTCTCGAACTGTCCGTAGACAACCCTTGCGAACTGAGCGGCCAGTTTTGCGGCAATCTGCACCATACCCACACGAGGTTCGCTGGAAGCGGAGATAATGCCGATACCAGACTTTTGAATCAGGTACTCATACCCTTTTCCGCTGATGTTCGCCGCATTGGGTGCTTCGGCAAGGCTCTCCAGTTTCATGTTCTTGAACGGAGCGGCATACATGCCGATGCCGGAAGTGTTGTTCTCCATCATGAGGTTGTCCCAAAGCACCGTGTACGCTTGCCTTGTTGCCGGAGAAATCTTGATGGGGTCTGCCTGGTTCGCAATCGCCGTGTCGATGGTTTCCATCTCGGCAAGAACACAGGCGATCAACGGATTCTGCAAGATCGCCAACTGGACTTGTTCGTAGTCTGCCTGTTGGATTGCATTGATGAGGAGTCCAACGAACGGAGAGATTACGTTCCTTGTGGTATCGTCAATCTCGAATGTCCAACACTCAGCAGGAGGCAAGCTAACCCAGTAGAACCATTCTCCGTTCTGCTCGTAGACTTCCGGGTTGCCCTTGATGGCTCTCCTCTGGCTTTCTTCGTTGTACTTCCTTAAATCGAACTCGTTGTAGACAATCCTCCCATATCTGCGAGGGATGAAGTTCATCATCTCATCGAACATGGACATGAACAGGGGACCGAACTGGCGGATGTCAGTTCCAGGCGTCATGAAGTACATTAGATTGAAACTCAAAGTGTACTTCGACACATTGTTGAATCCGATGATCTTCGTCCAATCGGACGGAAGCTGTTGCATGTATGCGTACTCGCAGGAGTTGTGCGACTTATCTACCTTCGTGCGGAGATAGTAGTGAACCTTCCCCATAACTCCGCATTGACCCATAATCATGTGGGCCATCTGCGAGGGTTTCACTTTGCCGCAAATCTTTTCGAGCAGCCTCCACTCACGCTTGAACTCTTCTGACTTGGTCTCGGTTTCGTCCGCATACAGAGGGTAGTTGTACCAACGGTATGTGGGAACATCCTGATAGGTCTTGATGATATTGAAGATGGGATAGGCGGCATACTTCACCCACTCCATCGCCTGTCTGAGCGGCTTTTCGTTATCCTGCGGAGCAGAAAGGAACTCGGCTACTTTATCCTTCTTGAAAGGATATGCTGTAGAACTAACGCCCTTGACCCGTCTATTCTGGACGAATGGATTGTTAGTCATGGCAGAACCGAATGAAGTACGAGAAAATGCTCCGTAGACTCCGCTCGGAGGGAGAAAACCGTATGTTTCTGTCAGGCTGTTATAGTAAGCCGACAGTCCTTCCTTAGTCTTTATCCCCTTTCCGGGGTTCTTTTCCGCCATGCGATTCCTCCCACTTTCCTGCTTCTATAGCAAGCTCTTTCTCGAATTGTTCTAAAAACTCGTACTGCGCATCGAGAACCTTCTGAGGGTTATCGTTCATCTCCTGCTCGGCCATAGCTACGATGCACTTCACAAGCCATTCCTTGCAGTTCTCAGGAAGTTTGTTTATGTCCTCCTGCGAAAGTAGCGCACAGGGAACGCTTGGCGTCTCCTTCGTGAATACCAATGCGTAATTCGGTGTGATGAGCCGATACTTCTCATGGTTGATGTACTTGATGGTTTCTTCTTCGATGCGAAGAATGTACAGTTGTCTGACTTTACCCAAGGCCGTTTCCTCCGATTCTGCCAACGCAGCGTCCCTTTACTCTTGTAGATGTTCTCGTTCCGTATACTGGCGTGTTTTCCATCATTTTCCCTTGAATGACGGATTGACTCCACTTTTGCCAAGGATTCTCCCCCTGTGCGTAAATGGCTTTGTATTTGTCTTCGAGCATTTTTACAACTCTCAGCGCATACTTGGTTGCAGACCACATATCTCGCTGAATCGACTTGCTGATACGCTCCTCGGTAAACCCAAATCCGCTCATACGCTTTTTTAGATTGCCGATTTGTCCGCAAAGTTCTCTCGTTTTTAGGTAAGGATAGCTGATGGCAACGTCCATCTCGTCCGTCTTTATCTTGTGGTACAGTTTGTATGCCTTGATACCTTCCTGTATGTTGGAGATGAGCATCTGCACGTTTCCGTGTTCCCACTCTCTCTCGGCATACTCGATCATGGCCGCATCTGAATCGTGTGTTCCTTCATTGAATCCGCCAGTCGCGATTATTGGGTATATGACCGGAAGTGCATTCGGCTGCTCCAACTCTGCATAATCGTGGTTCATACAACAAAGCGGCGGAAGACCGTCCCCTAAGTCCTTGTGAAGATGCTCTATCACGCTCGTTCCGTATGCCCTGGCGTCAATTGCGATATACGCTGGTTCCGGCGATGTCCGCATCGTGTATCGGAGCCAAAACTGCTTTAGCTGTCTTGCCTGTTCCAATCCGTCCTTTGGAGGAGGATTATCCTGCACATAGACGAGCTTCTTGTCGAACGTTCCTGCTTCCAGTCCTGTCTTTGGATCACATCTAAATACAGCGTAAGCGCACTTTGCATTGTTTCCGCCGTCTCTGTAGGAGTTATCGTTTCCGATAACGTAAATCGAGCGTGGGTCTCCGCAATGGGAGTATTCCATCATTGTTAAGGTCTTGCTCTGCGTAAGAGTCAAGTCCTTTAGTATGGGGTTCTCGCTCGTCCCCGTCCAAACAGACTCCGCTTCTCGAAGGTACTTGTCAGGTGTCAAGTCATTCTTCAGTTTTCGTAGCCATGATATTGTCCGTATGCCGGATACAACGGATACTGACGAGGGTGTGTCAACCGCAAATGCGCTCTTCCCCTCTATCATCTCTTTGTACGCACTAAGCCGTTTCTCGAACGCTCTGTTCTGTTGGCTTCCTGCGCTCGTGATGTAATGGAACGGATTCTGAGGGAATAGCGGGTCTGGTTTCTTATCAACCATTCTCAGAAGACGGACAGCCGGGGTGACTACAGCCTCGAAAGTGTCATAATCGAATTGCTGTCCAGCTTCCTCCTGCGCCGCTTCCTCTGCAAGTACCCCGTGAATGTTGTCACCACGCATTGCTGTAATGGCGATACGGCTTCCAAACCTCGTTTCCAATATGAATCGGTCTGCGCTCATGGAAACCACGTTCCACAGGGATGTAAGCATAGGGTAGTTCTTCTCGATCTGCTTATATGTCTTGGAACATATATCGGCGGTCTGCTTCAGAGAGGGGCCATAGTAGGATTGCTGTATCCCCGGCCACAGTACGCCTTTCACCATGTCACCCAATATGGCATCATAGGTCTTAGTAGTACCACGGGAACCAGTTACAAAAACGCTTTGGTATCTGCAAAACGCTCTTAGTATTACCCTCTGAACAAGTTCCAACGAGTAGTCGCTGCTGTCACTTTCTATCAGATCAAGAAACTTATCTGGATACCATCTCCAGTAAGATATGAGTAAAGCGCAAGCAGTTTCATCATAATTGTCATAGTTCTGCTTGCGTTCTTTATCAGTATCCACCCATTTGTGTTGGGTCTTGCTGAATTTTTTACCTAACGGCATACGGAATCACTTCTCCCTTGGAGGAACTATTTCCCCAAGGTCTGCCATAGCATCCGCTTCCCTGTCGGTTATCCTTGGCTGAAGTTCGCCGTATAGGTCCTCGACTTGCAGGGACTTGGGGAGCATTCCAAGCTCTGACTCGCCGTTGTTGTTTCGGAAAGTGTTCATCCACTTGAGCATGATAAAATCAACGATGTCTATGGATGTTCTATACTTCCCTTTGTCTCCGTTGATGTACCGTGCTACTTCCTCCTGCGACATGAGCGTTACGCCCTTCTTCTCCAGGCGGTCGATCAAAGCATCAGGGCGGAGTGCTTCGACAGGCTTAACATCTCCGGCTTTCATGGACTCGGACGCCATGATCTTATCAATGGAATCCGTGTACTGCTTAACAGCGGAGCTGTTTCCTTCCTCTATCGCCCTGTCACGCAACAGACGAATCTTCGCAAGGTCACGAAGGTTCAGTTCCAAACGTTTCGTGATGTTTGGTCGGTACTCCTCTGCGATCATGTCATATGTCTGATCGAGTTTCTTGCAATCCGTATCTGGAACGGTTTCCCCCCATTCATGGTTCCACCGCTCTCTTCGTTCAGCATCCGTCTCCTTGTGCTGAATCGGCGCTTCTTCCGCAAGCGTAGGAATAGGGGCAACCTTCTGTTTGCCCTCTAAACTTCTATGCACTTTTTGCTTCTCGATCTCAGCGGGTGTCGGCTTCTTCATATACTCGTTTCTGAGTAGGTTCCCCAACCTACCGTCAACCCGCCCATCTCCACTGCGTAAATCGTGCGTAAGGGAGACATACCTATTTCATGGCTTTCGCCGTGTTACCAAAGATGCGGTGGTTGCTTTGCTCGGCAGGGGCAATTAGCCCATCATCCACCGACCCCATCAGCGGGGAGTCACATCGTCAACCTTTGCCGTGCTTATCCGTAAACGCTTCGGCTCACTGAGGCATCCGCTATGCCCCGGCGCTGTTCATCAGCACTACTGCCCGGATGGAAGGTTGGTGGCCAACCGGAGCCGCCTACCTCGCGCGCTAATGCCATCCTTGGAAATTGGCGAAGAGAGTTGGATTTGAACCAACATCGGCGGTTTTGGAGACCGCTGTGCTACCAGTTACACCATCTCAACATTGGAGCCGCCAAGTGGAATCGAACCACCAACTGAAGATTACAAATCTACTGTTTTCCAGTTAAACTACAACGGCATACTTCCAATGTAAATTATGCGTACTTTTCCTTTGACCATTGCAACATCTAACAATAAGGCTGTTTGATATTCCTGTTTTTCGCTCTGCATCCATTACAGATTCATATTCCAAACCAGTTTCTATGCAAATAACAGATTTCTTATTTATCGGTTCGCATCCAAGTGTATGGAATGCGTGTACTGAATTTTCTTTCGCCGTACACCATTCAAGGTTCTCTACCCGATTGTTTGTTTTGTCTCCGTCTTTATGGTTTACAAAAGGTTTCCCACCTATCCTCGGTAAAAACGCTTCCGCTACTGCTCGATGCCCATGAATTACAAATCGTTTTCCGTTTTCGCACAGATCAAACCTTACATATCCATGATTGTTGACTTGCCCTAAGAATATTTTTCCTGTGCTTTTTCTCATTATTCGTCCGCATGACGAAACCAGATATCCTTTATGATTGTTTAGTTCTTTCCAAATCTCCATAAGTTATATCTTTCTGAAAATCGCATGAACGAACCCCACGGATTGCTCCGTGGGGCGTTTGAAAGGAGGTGATGCTGACGAAATGAATCATCATTACATCCCTAATGATAGCATTAAATATACGATTTGCAACCCAAACACCGTCTGAATGATGGCGAACTTGTGAACTTTTGCATATTTTGTATGCGTTCTCGCTATATTTATGCGCCGTTACACGATTCTGTACCAAATGTCAGCATTTTTATATTGCGTGTTATCCTGCTCCACGGGAATATCTGCGATGTAGAACACGCTGTTGATGTACTGAACACTTCTTGGCATGAGTGTTATGGATTTCAACATTTCCATAATCTTCTTGGAAACAAATATCTTTTCCGGCGGCTTTTCACTTTGGATGCAGAATTGGATCAAACTCTGCAATATGTCTTGAAGGACACTATTCAAATTCATTTCTGAAGCCCCTTTAGCGTGTTATTCCTTATTCGATCCGCTACTTGCTTTGCCGTGAGTGGAATATAGAACTCAGGAGGAATGCAACGAAGTTCTTCCTTTCCCACTCCCCTGTTCAGATCGACAACAGCAGAGCCGTCATCAATCAGCGTGTCTACTATTGGGTAATACTTTTCTTTCTTCAGACCGTCAAAGTCTCTAAGCATTAGTGCGTATGTCATTTTCTCCTCCTATCATAATTCTCGAACTTTGGTTCACTTTTGAATATCAATCGGTTGTTGCACCACCGTTGTAGGTCCCTGATCTCCTGCGATGCAAAGGTTTTGTTATATATCATCACGTATGGATCGAATCCCAAATCTCTTAGCGTATAGATTCTGTGAAGGTCCTCATCTATCGTGCTGTTAAAGTTTGTAAGGCAATACACCGTTCCGAAACTTCCATGATGTTTATGTTTTGTCTTTTTAGCATATTGTCTGAACTTTTCCTCCAAGTCTTCCTTTGGATTGTCCCAGGCAAAATGTATGTCTTTTAGTTTCATCCGATTAAGCTGGTCGATGTCATCTTCTGTCAACAGTCTTATATCCAACCCTTGATTGAAGACGATCATTGCTCCAGTATCTATATACTGCTCGAACAATTCCCTTTTGTCTCGGCAAGCGGTAATGTTTGGATCAAGCACCTGAATCTCTTTCTGTCCGTTCCAAAAATCGGATACGTTAGCGACTTTAACCGACTTCCGACCCTCTTTCGCTGCAACATGGCAGAATGAACATCCCCTGGGACATCCCCTGCTCGTCATGCTGACGGCATACCCGTACTGCGGGTATAGGGAGTAGTCCGGGAACATCTTTTCAATCTCAGGAGAAAGCTGAGTATCTTTTGATTTGTCATAAAACTCCACCCCCCCCGCAAAAATATATTATATCCGGTTCCGCCCTTGATAACATTGTCGCAGTTTAATGGGTCTGGCGTGTCTTTGCTGTACGCATCTGAGAATACCTTGCTCTTGTAGACCACATCATAGTGGAACAGATCGCCCATCCACCATTCAACCTGATCTCCTTGTGCCTTGTGCCACGCAGATATACGCATCAATGCGAGGTTGGGGAAGTTGTGGCCGTCTACATCAATCAAGCCAACATTCACAAATGCCTCCTTGCGTATTCTGCCATCAAAAGAGCTTCTGCAAAGTTTGAATCGTCAACCTTGCATCGTTCCGTCCGTTTTAGGATTGCATTCGGAAATAGCCGTTTGCACACATCTATTGCCTGGTTCTTGTCAGCCGTGATGGAAAACTCCTTCTTCCATTTCTGTGGCCGTACAAGCTCGTATGGAATCTCGTATGCCGTCAGCAATCCCTGAATGAATCCGAAGTTTTCCCCAAAGTTAAACATGCTCACGGAGCCGTTCCCCGGCATTGCGCTTACATGCTCTAAGCAGCATTTCGCTTCCTTCTCGTCTGAA
>JAEIGA010019846.1_pt1 | contig 10242 bp, 9 predicted proteins | sample 9270691 | NCBI WGS metagenome assembly JAEIGA01 (sample SAMN17057246, study PRJNA624740) | gut metagenome | biome: biome; isolation source: fecal sample | host: Bos grunniens | place: China: Xizang | collected 2019
GATACTTTTGAATTTATTTCTATTATCTTACTTATATTTAATCCGTTACAATAATTGCATCGCTCTTTTATAAATATAAACAATCAAACTCCAATGCTCTTCAAAATCATCTCGACCTAATTTATGGGACTAGACTTTTCAATATTATTTTTTTTGCAGTAAATAGTGGACTATTATCAAAAAAGAACAATAAAAAACAAGTAAAAAAGCGTCTCTAAGATTCCGAAAAGAAGAGTAAAATTCAAACAAAAATTAATAATAAAATTCAAACGGCATCTTACTGTTTGTCAGTCGGTCACAGAGCTCGCACAGCAATCTACTCGAAATAAATAAAAAATCCCACAAAATGAATTTATAGAACCTACCTTAAATTTAAAAACCCACCTCAAGAAATAAGTCGGACTCAAAAACAATTAGTTAATTTCGCTGATTTTAATCTATTTTCAGATAAATCAGCATAAAAATTGTAGCAATTATAATACATTTTTTACATAACCATTAAAATTAAAGCCATTGTTTCTCTGTCATTTAGAATAAAAATAGTACCTTTGCGCAAGAAAATATCAATTTAGAAGAAAAGATGAAAGAGCGTATAAACAAAATTGCAGAAGAGATAAAAGAGTTACATGCCGAAAGTTTAGAAGATATAGAGGCATTACGCATAAAATATTTAAGCAAAAAAGGAGTAGTATCTGTACTATTTAATGAATTTAGAGAAATTCCCAATGATTTAAAGAAAGAAGTTGGACAACTACTAAACACATTAAAAACAGAGACTCAAGACGCAATAAATTCGTTAAAAGAACAGTTTGAAAACACAAGTTCAGAATCAAACAAACTAGATTTAACAAGAACTCCGGAGCCTATAGAATTAGGAACAAGACACCCGCTATCCATTGTTAAAAATGAGATCATCGAAATCTTTTCGCGTTTAGGTTTTGTCGTTGCGGAAGGTCCGGAAATTGAAGATGATTGGCACGTATTCTCTGCATTAAATTTCCCTCCGGAACATCCTGCAAGAGATATGCAAGACACATTTTTCATCACAAGAAATCCTGATGTACTATTGCGTACACACACTTCATCAGTACAAACAAGAACAATGACAAATCAAAAGCCTCCTATCCGAGTATTATGTCCGGGACGCGTATATCGAAACGAGGCTATATCCTATCGTGCACATTGTTTCTTTCATCAAGTAGAGGGATTATACGTTGACAAGAATGTATCTTTTGCCGACTTAAAACAAGCTCTTTTATATTTTGCAAAAGAGATGTTTGGAGAAGAGACTAAGATCCGACTAAGACCCTCTTACTTCCCATTTACAGAACCTTCTGCAGAAATGGATATTTCATGTAACCTATGCTGGGGGAAAGGTTGTCCGTTTTGCAAAGGTACCGGTTGGGTAGAAATACTAGGATGCGGAATGGTTGACCCTAATGTTTTGGAAAGTTGCGGTATAGATAGCAAAGAATATACCGGATACGCCTTTGGAATGGGAGTCGAAAGGATTACCAATCTAAAATTCCAAGTAAAAGATTTAAGGATGTTCTCAGAAAATGACCTCAGATTCCTTAATCAATTTAAATCAGCATATTAATAAAAAAATAAACAGATAAAATACCATGGCAAAAGATTCATCCGTAGGAAGCGAACACAACACACTTGCATTTGGAACAAAAGTTGTGGGAGATATTCAAGCAGAGAGCGACTTCAGATTAGATGGCTCAATAGAAGGAACTATAACTTGCAAAGGAAAAGTAATCATTGGAACAAAAGGTTCTTTAATTGGAACTTTAACATGTAGCAATGCTGATATTTTAGGATGTGTAAAAGGACAATTACACATAAATGATACATTATCACTTAAATCATCAGCGAGAATAGAAGGTGACATTGATACAAAAATTTTATCAATCGAACCACAAGCTATATTCACCGGTACTTGCAATATGAGCAAGCGAGAAGTTGCAAATAGCAAATAAACCAAGTGAAGAAGATACAAAAAAAGAGGTTTTTTAGAAAAACCTCTTTTTTTGTATCTTGAGTAAATCAAATCATCCAAAATCAATTTCGAATCGACTGGAAGATGAATCATCTCCTTTCTCCGCACTATCGGCTCCTGACGCATTGTCATTTATAAAACCAATAACATCTTGCATACCGGTAAGGAACTTTTCAAAATCCTCTTTATATAAGAAAATCTTGTGTTTTTCAAATGATACTTGCGAATCATCGCCCATTACCTTCTTTTTACTTTCCGTAATTGCTAAAAACAATTCATCTTTGCGATTACGCTTTACATCTAAATAATAGATGCGCTTGCCGGCCTTTATAGCCTTCGAATAAACAATCTCTTGATCCCGTTTATCCGTCTCATACCTCTTTTTCTCTTCGTCCATACGCTCACTCATTTAATTATTACACTATTTCAAAAAAAAACGAAATCACCCAAATTTCTTAATTTATTTTTAAATTTCAAAATTTTTAGACATTTTTTTTTAAAATATATTTAGCAGCCAATTAAAGTGTAGAGTCAACTATTTCGTTTCGGCTATAATTTTTATTCGCTGTTTTTCTTTGGAGCAAAGCGAAAATTTGCGACCTTTGCTTTCGGGTTAATTGTTTGTATTTCATAAAAGCAAAAATAATTAATCTATTGGAGACTTCTGTCTCCTTTTTTTATTTTTGCTAGCAAACTCTGCTTTTTCATCCTTCCCTCCCTATTGGAGCGCTCCAATAGGGAGGGAAAGATGATTATTTTTTTTGCTCTTCGTTTTTTACAGTACATGCTGTATTTCTAAAAAGGGATTGCTATATTTGTACAAAGAACCACTCATACAACTAAAAGTTTTCAAATTTTACAAATGCATTAATTTAAATAATACAATAATTATAACTATCTTCGTTTTATAATAGTTTACAAACAAAAAATATCAACATGAATAGAAATAAATTCACTAAATTCTTATCCATAATAGTAATATTATTTGTATCAACAGGTTTAAAAATCTTTGCACAGGGACCCAAAAACATAATTTTCATGATAGGAGATGGGATGGGATTAAATCATATTTATGCAGCCATGACCGCAAACCGGGGGAATTTAAATATGGAACGATGCACCTACACCGGTTTATCCAAAACAAATTCTGACGATAATTACATCACCGACTCGGCAGCAGGAGGCACAGCATTAGCGTGCGGAAGAAAGACAAAAAATGGAATGATTGGAATGGCTCCGGACACAACAGAAATACCCTCTATCCTATCGCTTTCATCGCAAACCGGGAAAGCAACAGGTATTGTTGTAACAAGTTCTGTCACACACGCAACTCCGGCAAGTTTTGTAGCCCACCAAGACAATCGAAAAAAAGAGGATGAGATTGCAGTTGATTTTGTTAATAGTTCTATTGACCTCTTCATTGGGGGCGGACTCAAATTCTTCAAAAACAGAAAAGATGGAAAAGAGTTGATAAACAGATTGGAAGAAAAAGGTTATAAGGTTGTTACAACAGAAAAAGAGTTAGACAAAGTAAAAAGAGGAAAATTAGCAGGACTATTAGCGCATGAAGCACTTCCCAAAGCAACAGAAGGAAGAGGCGACCTATTATCCACTAGTACATCGAAAGCCATCGAACTATTGAATCAAAACAAAGAGGGATTTTTCTTAATGATAGAGGGGTCACAAATTGACTGGGGCAGTCATGCCAACGATAGCAAACATACAATAGCAGAGCTTTTAGACTTTGACAAAACGGTTGGAACTGTTTTGGATTTTGCAGAAAAAGATGGGAACACATTAGTAATCATAACCGCAGATCATGAAACAGGAGGAGTAACCATAAAAAATGGTGATCTAACCGAAGGAACAGTTGAATTAAAGTTTGAAACACTAAAACATACCGGTACTTTAGTTCCTATTTTTACCTATGGTCCTTTTGCTGAAAAATTCAGTGGAATACAAGAAAATATCGATATTCCTCAAGAGATAATGAAAATTTGGTCATTAGAGGAGTGTAACAAAGGAAAAAAATAATGACTTAAATTATTCAAAATCTAGACAGACAAGTCTTAACATACAAAAAAAAGGATTACCTTTGCAGAAACAAATAAAATAAAGAAATGATTAATCGAATTCTACTAAGGAATAAAGTTGTCCAAATTTTATATTCTTATTACAAAAATAGCGCAGAGTCGTTAGATTTTGAGGAGGCAAAAAATGAATTAGCCACAAGTATTGAAAAGACCTACGAGTTGTACCACTACTTACTTCAAACCATCGTTAATATTACCAATTATAGTACAGAACGACTATCTCGTAATAGTAAGTTAAATCCAGATTTGTACATAGCAAAGAAGTTGTCTGACAATAAATTTGCCATTCAGTTGTCGCAAAATAAATATTTGCTAAACTACATTGAAGAACACGACTTAGATTGGCCAGATCAGGAGAGTGAAATCACAAAAACATTATACAAGGAGATTTTGCAAGTTCCGGAGGTTATTGAACATTGTCATAAAAATGAAACCTCATACGAAGAAGATCGTGAAATTTGGAGATTTATAGTAAAGAAAACATTTGCTAGTTGCGAATTGTTAGGTAAAGAGTTGGAAGATTTATGCATCTACTGGAATGATGATGCTGAAGTGATATCAAGTTTTGTTCTAAAGACTATTCGTAAATTTGAAGAAGAGAATGGGGCTGAACAAGAATTGCTTCCACAATTTAGAGACAAAGAGGATGAAGAGTTTGCATACACCCTATTAAAAAATAGTATTTACAACGAACATGAGTACCGTAAAATGGTAACAAAGCATACTCTAAATTGGGACTCAGAACGAATTGCATTTATGGATACAATCATAATGCAAGCTGCAATAGCAGAAATTTGCTCTTTCCCAACAATACCGGTAAATGTAACCATGAATGAGTTTATTGAGATAGCAAAAAATTACAGTACACCTAAAAGTGGAACATTTATCAATGGGATTTTAGATGCAATAGTAAAAGATCTAAAAGCAGAAAATAAACTAACAAAAGCAGCTTATATCAATACATATAAAAAATAAATACCTAAAATAAATATTAATTATGATTGGAACAATTTTATTACAAGCACCAAGTGCAAGCGGAAGTGGAATGTCATCAATAATAATGATGGTGGTTATCTTTGTAATCTTCTACTTCTTTATGATTCGTCCGCAACAAAAAAAGCAAAAAGAGATTCAAAAGTTTAGAGATTCTATCCTCGTGGGAGACAAAGTTGTTACTGCCGGAGGAATACATGGAAAAATTAAAGAAATTAAGGATACATACGTGGTTTTGGAGATTGCGAACAATGTAAATATTCAAATCGAAAAAACTTCAATCTTTAAAGATCCTACTGCAATAGAACAAACTTCGGCTCAGTAAAAAAAATGTGGGAAAGAAAAAAAATAGAAGAAAAGTTTTATGAAATTTTAGAAGATGTCAAAAGATTCTTAACAAGCAAGGATCTTTTGATATTTCTATTTTTTTTACTAATTACCGCATTTTTATGGTTGTTGGAGGCTCTACGGAAAAATTACGAAACGGTTATACAAATACCGATTAGTTACGTAAACCTTCCGAATGATTATATCATAACAAATGAGTTGCCTCAAAAAACAAGAATTACAATAACCGGAAGAGGAACAAGTCTTCTAAACTATCGCTATGGTAAGGATTTTGATTCGGTAAAAATTGATGTTAGTCGATTCATCAGTAGGAAAAGAGAACTTTTCCACACACGAGAACTGATGGATCCTCTGAAAAAACAGATAAAAGATGGAATACAAATAGAGAGAATCTATCCCGATACAATCCGAATAAAAGTAGCAAAACAAGAGGAAAAAGTGGTTCCGATAAAGTTAAATGCTGAAATTGAATTGAGTCAACAATACTGTTTTTGTGATACACTAAAAATGGTGCCGAGCGAATTGACAATTTATGGTCCTCGAGAGGTATTGGATTCAATATCATTCGCTGAAACCGATTCTTTAATCCTTTTTGACGTGAAGGATACTCTTCGTCCCAAAGTTACATTAAAAAAAGTTCCAAACATAACATTCTCACGAAATGATGTTGAACTCTTCATCTGCACAGAACCGTTTACAGAAAAAAGTGTTGATGCTCCTATTTTGATCTCCAACTTACCCAAAACAAGGAATTTACGTATATTTCCATCTACAGCAACAGTTCATTATCAAATTGGACTTAGTTCTTATGACAAAATAGATGCCTCTTCTTTTGCCATCGAAGTGGATTACAATGAAACAGCATTGGATGAAGATAGCAAATTAACAATTCATTTAAAGAAATCCCCTAAGGAGGCTTTTAATATCAAGATTAAGCCAACATCCACTGATTATATAATCGAAGAAAAACAAAACAAATGATTCGGATTGGAATAACCGGAGGAATGGGTGCCGGAAAATCTGTTATCTCTGAAATGTTGAGATGCATAGGTATCCCTGTATATGATGCAGATTCGTCATCAAAGAAAATCTTGAGTAACAATCAGGATGTGAAGAGAGAACTCATAAAGTTACTCGGTGAAGATATATTTACCAATGGACAACTCAATCGCCAATTAATAGCAGAACGAATATTTAATAATGAGGAGTTGTTAAAAGCTTCTAACGCCATCATACACCCTGCAGTATTTAATGATTTTGTAAATTGGTCTAAACAACAAAAATCGCCAATTGTTGGTTGTGAAACAGCTATCTTATTTGAATCAAAAATGACCTCTTATTTCGACTCTATAATAACCATTTCTGCACCTATTGAAATTCGCATCGAGCGTTGCATCAAAAGAAATAATATGAGTCGAAAACAGGTGGTTGAACGTATAGAAAAACAGATGGACGAAGCAAAAAAAATAGAACTTTCCGACTACGTCATCATCAATGACAATCGAAAAGCTCTATATCCTCAATTAAAAAATATTTTAAGGCAACTGCTTTAGAAATTTATAGAACCTACCTTAATGTACTTTTTCATTCAATAAGGCTATTTCCAAAACCTCTGCAATTGTTTCTACATAATGGAATGTCAATCCTTTTAAGTAAGCCTCCTTTATCTCCTTAATATCCTTTTCATTCTCTTTACAAAGTACAATTTGCTTGATTCCCGCTCTTTTGGCAGCAAGAATCTTTTCTCTGATTCCCCCTACCGGTAACACTTTACCACGCAAAGTGATTTCTCCGGTCATTGCCAAATTTTTACGAACCTTACGTTTGGTAAACGCAGACGCCAAAGAGGTAACCATTGTTACTCCCGCCGAAGGTCCATCTTTAGGAATCGCACCTTCCGGAACATGAATATGAACACTATACTCATCAAACAGGGTATATGGTATATTGAAATCATCTGCGTGAGCTCTTAAATACTCTAATGCTAACGTTGCCGACTCTTTCATCACATCTCCTAAATTACCCGTTAAAGTCAACTTCGAAGCTTTACTCTTACTTAAACTCGACTCGACAAAAAGGATTTCCCCACCTACTGCAGTCCACGCCAACCCGGTAACCACACCGGCACAATCATTCCCTTCATACTCATCTTTTGAGTACTTTTCAGGACCTAAATAATTCATCAATTCCGTTGGCTCAATCTGAGGGTTATACTCTTCACTCATCGCCACTTTACAAGCGATCTTACGCATAATCTTCGTAATCTGCTTGTTTAGTTCTCGCACTCCCGACTCTCTCGTGTATGATTCAATAATCTTTACTATTGTATTTTTAGGTAATACCAACTGATCTGCCGTCAAACCATGATTACTCAACTCTTTTGGCAATAGATGTTTTTTAGCAATCTCCACCTTTTCTTCCACAATATAACCACTTACATCTATCAGCTCCATTCGGTCTAACAACGGTTGAGAAATTGCACCTACATTATTAGCAGTTGCAATAAACATAATTTTTGAAAGATCGAAATCTACATCCAAGTAATTATCATGGAAAGCAACATTTTGCTCAGGGTCTAACACCTCCAACAAAGCTGATTCCGGATCTCCTTTTATATCTTTGGAAATCTTATCTATCTCATCCAAAATAAATACAGGGTTGGCTGATTCTGCTTTTTGCAGACTTTGTACAATACGCCCGGGCATAGCTCCAATGTAGGTTCTACGATGTCCGCGAATTTCAGCTTCATCATGTAAGCCTCCTAAAGAAATTCGAACATATTTACGTCCTAATGCCTCTGCAATGGATTTTCCCAATGAGGTTTTTCCCACCCCCGGAGGGCCATACAAACAGATAATCGGAGACTTCATATCATTCTTTAATTTTAAAACCGCCAAATGTTCAATGATTCTCTCTTTTACCTTTTCCAACCCAAAATGATCTCTATCTAAAACTTTTTGGGCTGTTTTAAGATTATGATTATCTTTCGTAAAAACACCCCAAGGCAAATTCAAAAGTGTCTCGATATAATTGAGTTGAACCGAAAAATCCGGAGATTGAGATGGTGTTCTTTCCAATCGTTTTATCTCTTTTTCAAACACCTTATTCACCTCTTTAGACCATTTCTTCTTTTTAGCCTTTTCTTTTAGTGACTGAATTAATGTTGTATCAGAGTCTCCTCCGGACAATTCATCTTGAATCGCTTTAATCTGTTGCTGTAAATAGTACTCTCTTTGTTGTTGTTCAATCCCTTCTTGCGTTTTGGATTGAATGGCCAACTTTATTTCAACCATCTGCAACTCCTTGCTTAACATAGACATCAAAGCAAAACCTCTGTCTTTGATGTAATCCATCTCCAACAAATTTTGCTTATCTTCTAATTTGAGTCCAAGGTTAGCTGAAATAAAATTAATCAGAGAGGTTGAATTCTCAATGTTTTTTACAGCAAATGTTGCTTCCGGAGGCATCGAATTAGAACCTTTGATAATCCGTATTGAAGTATCTTTTATAGCTTCTAACAATGCATCAAATTCTATCTTCTCCCCATCGGATGGTTTAAAATCCTCCAATGGCGATACATTTCCAATATTAAACGGTTTGGAAACCGTCATACTATCTAAAATAATTCTCTTTTTACCTTGCAGAATGGCTGATGTTGAACCATCGGGTAATTCTAAAACCTTGATAACCTGAGCAATTGTACCTACCGTATATAGGTCATCTCTGGATGGATCTTCAACAGAGGCTACTTTCTGTGAAAAAACTCCCACCAACGTCCCTTTCTTATAGGCAGACTTAATAGCCATTAATGATTTCTTCCTTCCTAATGAGACTGGCAAAACAACCTCAGGAAATAATACAACATTCCTTAAGGCTAAAATGGGGATATCTTTATTTTCATCGGGCAAGAACTCAAAGTTATCTTCTCCATCTGAAATCATTGGAATAAATTCTGCACTTTCTTCACCGTCCGATTCCATAAATAATTTTTCAAATTTCTTTATCATGACATATTTACCTTAATATAAGACATTTTGTCAGTAATTTACTTAATAAATAGAAAACAAAATATCTTTAAAACCTATTCAATATCCTATATTTCAACGAAATAGATAAATATTTCAACTCTATTCCATATATATAGAACAATAGTTATGCCAAAGAATAAATGAATGATGAGATGTTAGGAATGGGGAATATAAATTCCCTTAGTTAACTTCAGACGACCGCAAAATAGTACTATAGTTTATAGAACATAACTTTATTATTTTTTCACATTCATTTATTAGGAAATTATAGCAACTCGTATTAACGGATTAAACAAAAAAATACCAAAGTACTCCAAATCCATAATAAATAAAAACAGAAGAGGCATGCTTTTTCGGCATGCCTCTTCTTATCAAAATGTCTTATTAATTATTGTCTCAACAATGTAAAGTGTCCTGAATATTGCATATCTATTTCTTCAATATCTATTACATACCAGTAGTCGGTAGAAGGCATCAGTACTCCATTGTAAGTTCCATCCCATCCATTAACATCACCACCTTTAAATTGAATCAACTCTTTACCAAATCTATCATAGATTACCACCAAAGCATCAGGATAAACTTCTGCCAAAGATCCTACAATCCAATTATCATTTACACCATCTCCATTAGGTGAGAAGAATTCAGGAATTGTAATTTTTGGAGGCTCTATAAAGAACTGATAAGTTGCTTGACAACCATTGATGTCTTTAACATGAGCAATATGAGTAGTAAAGGTCAAGCCATAGAAAATATCATCGACAGATGCTGATGC
>JAEIGA010019847.1_pt1 | contig 10241 bp, 6 predicted proteins | sample 9270691 | NCBI WGS metagenome assembly JAEIGA01 (sample SAMN17057246, study PRJNA624740) | gut metagenome | biome: biome; isolation source: fecal sample | host: Bos grunniens | place: China: Xizang | collected 2019
AGATTGTGAGCATAGAGAAGAGTGAGTGCGCGTGGACGGTAAAAGAGGAGTCATCAAGCGCAATAAATTCCGATGATGCACCGACAGTTATGTCCAAAATTCGCTCACAGGCCGGTTGGGAGCAGAACTATCCGGCTTTTGCCTGGTGTGCTTCGCTGGGTAGAGGTTGGTATCTGCCGTCAAGTAAAGAGCTGAACGCTATCAGCTCGGTGCTTTCTGCCGTTGATAGGGCAATGGTGGCTTGCGGGGGTGATATTCTGTCGGATGAGGTGTGTTGGTCCTCTTCAAAGCCCTATGGCAGCAATGTCTATTGTGTTATTATGCCCGACGGCAAAGAAGTGGTGTGCAATAGCGTTATAAAGCAGACAGTGCGAGCTGTTTCGGCCTTCAAGGCAAAGCGCAAGCCCGAGACTACGGCCCCCTACAAGGTTGGCGACTACTATAACGACGGCAAGAAAGAGGGTATTGTCTTTCAGGTGAGCAATGGTGGCTATTGCGGAAAGATTGTCAGCCTCGAGAATCAAGATTGCTATTGGTCTAATAAATATGAGTCCGGCTTTGATGGGCTTGACGGCGCGGCTGTGATGGCCAAGGTGCGTTCACTGCCCGAATGGGAGGTAAATTACCCTGTCTTTGCCTGGTGTGCCTCGTTGGGCGATGACTGGTATCTGCCGGAACCTAATGAGCTGAAGGCTCTCTTCTCCCAACGCAGCAGAATAGATAGCGGCTTGAAGGCCTTGGGCCTGGAAGCCATCCTGAGTGATTACTATTGGTCCTCAGAAGGCTCCTACTCTTCGGCGGAATGTGTGTGGGTTAGTGGCAGCAGTCGCCTTTTCGAGGACAAAATGACACGAAATCGTGCGCTCGCAGTGTCGGCCTTCGAGTCTGTGGGCAATGTTGTCCGTGCCGTTACATCGGCTCCCTACAAGGTTGGCGACTACTATAACGACGGCAAGAGAGAAGGTGTTGTCTTTGAGGTGGGCAAGGATGGTTGCAGCGGAAAGATTGTGAGCCTGGGCGAGACTGCGTGTCGCTGGGGTGAAAAGGAGGTGAAAAGCGGTGCTTCATCAAAGAAGGATGGTGCGGGCAACCTCTCAACAATATCCTCTTTGCCCAACTGGAAGGTGGATTGCCCCGCTTTTGCGTGGTGCGCCTCTTTGGGCGAGGGTTGGTATCTGCCGGCCTATAACGAACTCAATGCGATATATGCCGCCTCTGCCGCAATCAATGCCACATTGGAGAGCATTGGTGAGACAGTACTTTGCGGCTTTGCAAACTACTGGTCTTCATCCGAGGCCAAGGCAACCCTTGCCCGAGGCGTAATGATGAGCAGTGGCAAAGCGTTCAGCCACCATAAGCATTACCGCTACAATGTGCGTGCGGTGTCGGCTTTCTAAAAAAATATCAATATTGCAGGCGAATGGCGGAAAATGAGTAACTTTGCAGCCAATTTGTAATAAAAATAGAACTATAAATATAAAATATACTGCGCGATGAAGGATTTTTTCAAAGTTTTGAGGCGGTTTGTTCCCCCTTATAGAAAGTACCTCATATTGTCGGTGGTGTTCACGCTGCTGTCGGCTGTGTTGAATGTCTTTTCCTTTATGGTCATTGTGCCCATCTTGCAAATTCTCTTCAAGGTTACCGAGCCTGTCGATGTTGAGTTCATCGAGTGGAGTGCAATGGGCAGCGAGAATATGAAGGATGTGCTTATGAACAATGCCACCTACTTCATCAACGAATATACAGTCGAGCACGGTGCTGCATCGGTGCTGTTGTTGCTTGGTCTTTTCCTGCTTTTTATGACTCTGCTAAAGACTGCCAGCTATTTTGCATCATCGGCTGCCATAATACCGTTGCGCACAGGTATTGTGCGCGACCTCCGCACGCAGATGTATAACAAAATTGTGTCGCTGCCGATAGGCTTTTTCTCCAAGGAGAAGAAGGGCGATATGATAGCGCGTATGACAGGCGATGTGAACGAGGTGCAGAACTCCATCACAAGCTCGCTCGATATGCTCATAAAGAACCCCATTTTCATTGTGATATATTTTGCTACATTGATTTATGTCAGCTGGGAGCTCACGCTGTTCACCATTTGCGTGATGCCTGTGCTTGGCTGGGTGATGGGCGCTATCGGGCGCAAGCTCAAGGCAAAATCACTTGTGGCACAACAGAAACTGGGCGAGACTACATCGCAGATGGAGGAGACGCTCGGCGGCCTGCGCATAATAAAGGCCTTCATTGCCGAGAAGAAGATGTCGGCACGTTTCCTTAGATGCAGCAACGAGTTGCGCGCCGCCAACATACGTGTTACTATGCGTCAGGCGCTTGCCCACCCTGTGAGCGAGTTCTTGGGAACAGGAATCATAGTTATTGTGCTGTGGTTTGGCGGCACGCTCATTCTTGGCGACAATTCGCCCATCTCAGCCGCAGCCTTCATCTACTACCTAACAATGCTCTACAGCATAATTAATCCGCTAAAGGAGCTGTCCAAGGCCTCATATAATATTCCGCGCGGCTTGGCTGCAATGGAGCGCATCGATGCAGTCCTGAAGGCCGAAAACCCCATTACCGACGGCAAGAAGGGTGTTGAGATGTCCGAAATGAAGGAGGGTATAGAGTTCAAGGAGCTCTCCTTCTCCTATGATGGCGAGCGCGACGTGCTCAAGAACATAAACCTGAAGATTGAAAAGGGCAAGACTGTGGCACTTGTGGGGCAGTCGGGCAGTGGAAAGTCCACATTGGTGGATTTAATCCCACGCTACTATGATGTGCAGCAGGGCTCTATAACCATTGACGGTGTGGATGTGAGGGATATGAAGGTGAAGTCGTTGCGTTCACTCATTGGCAACGTGAACCAGGAGGCTATCCTCTTCAACGATACTTTCTACAACAACATAACATTCGGCGTTGAGAACGCAACAATGGAGCAGGTGATTGAGGCTGCAAGGATTGCCAATGCCCACGACTTCATTATGGCAAGCGAGAATGGCTACGATACCAATGTGGGCGACAGGGGTTGCCGTCTATCAGGCGGTCAGCGTCAGCGCATAAGCATTGCGCGCGCGGTGCTCAAGAACCCCGCGATACTGATTCTTGACGAGGCCACATCGGCTCTCGACACCGAGAGCGAGCGCCTTGTGCAGGAGGCTCTGGAGCGTCTTATGAAGACACGCACCACAATAGCCATTGCACACCGTCTCTCCACCATAAAGAATGCCGATGAGATATGCGTGTTGCGCGACGGCGAGATAGTGGAGCGAGGCAAGCACGAGGAGTTGCTGAAACTCAACGGTGTCTACAAGCGTCTCAACGATATGCAATCACTTTAAAACCCATTGAACAATGAAGAGTGTAGCTGTTTTTTGTGCCGCGTCGGAGAATATTGCTTCCGGTTATTTTGAGGCTGCATCCGAGGTGGGTGCAATGCTTGGCCGTTTGGGTGCAACGCTTGTGTATGGCGGTGCGCGTTTCGGCCTTATGGAGACCACGGCGCGCAGTGCCAAGGAGGCCGGTGCCCGCATTGTGGGCGTTGTGCCTTATGTGCTTGTTGAACGCGACAGGGTGAGCTCCCTGCTCGATGAGCACATCCCCTGCCGCAACCTCAGCGACCGCAAGGATATTATGTTGGAAAAGAGCGACATACTTGTTGCCCTGCCGGGCGGAATTGGTACGCTTGATGAGATTTTTCACATTATGGCGGCGGCAACAATAGGCTATCACAGCAAGCGCGTGGTGCTCTATAATGTGAACGGCTATTGGAACGGCCTGCTCTCTATGCTCAACGGTATGTTGGATGCAGGCTTTCTGCGTGGCGATGTTGAGAAGTTTATGGCAGTGGCAAGCTCCATTGAGCAGCTTGAAAATTTGATAAAGGAGGCATAAGGGATATATGGCAAAGGTTATTGGTATTGGTGAAACGGTGTTCGACATTCTGTTCAAGAACAATGCTCCTGTGAGTGCTGTGCCGGGCGGCTCGGTCTACAACAGCATAATTTCGTTGGGCAGATGCGGTGTGAATGCCGAGTTTATTAGCGAGGTGGGGGATGACCGCATAGGCAACATAATACTCGACCACCTACGCGACAGCGGTGTGGGCTCCTCGTCGGTGTGTTGCTTCACGGGCGGAAAGTCGCCGCTTGCACTTGCCTTCCTCAACGAAAGGAACGATGCCGAATACCTCTTTTATAAAGACTATCCCAACAACCGTCTCGAGGTTGAGTTCCCCCCTATAAATGAGGGCGATGTGGTGCTCTATGGCTCCTATTTTGTGCTGAACCCTGTGCTGCGTGCCAAGACAAAAGCCTTCCTTGAGTATGCCCGCGAGCGCGGCGCACTGCTCTATTATGATATAAATTTCCGCAAAAACCATATACACGAGCGCATAAAGCTTGCCGAGGCACTCATAGAGAACCTTGAGTTTGCCGATGTGGTGCGCGGCTCGGCCGATGATTTCAACTATCTCTATGATATTACCGATGCCCAAAAGGTCTATAATCAGAAGATAAAGTTCTATTGTCCCAATTTTATTTTCACCAGTGGGGCCGGCGAGGTGAGTCTCTTCACAGCCGCAGGGGCAGCAACCTTCCCCGTGAAGCAGGTAGATGTGGTGAGCACCGTTGGCGCCGGCGACAACTTCAACGCCGGGGTGGTATATGGTCTGCTCAAGGGTGCTGTTTCCCGCGAGTCGCTTCCCACCCTGTCGGCAGGGGAGTGGAGCACCATAATAGGGCACGGGCTGGAGTTCAGTGCCCACGCCTGCACGCTTCTTGATAACTATGTCGATAAGGCTTGGGCTGCCGAATATGTAAAAAGATAATTCATTATGAAAGGTAGGGGAAAATATATTACAGGCAGGTTATCCTACATTGCAGTGCTGTTGGCAATGGTGCTGTGTGTGGGGTTGCGTGCTGTGCCCCACCACCACTGCGGCTGCAGCGGCAACGCAGCCATTCATCTTGGCTATGACCAGTGTGGGCACGGGCATCAGAGCGGCGAGTGCGGCCACAATGATGATAGCGACAGCGGTACCAACCTCTGCTGTGGGCAGTTTGAATTCTGCCGTTGCTCCGATGATGACCTCTACACGCCCAAAACTCCCCTTGACAACGGGTTTATACTATATGCCAATGCACGCGAGGTGCCCGCTCTCATTGAGGCCGCGCCCCGCCACTGTGTGTTCGAGCGGCATCTGTTCCTGCCCAAAGACCACAGTTGCTCCACAGCGTTGCGCGCCCCGCCTGCCTGTTGAGGATTCAGAGCAGAGATTGTAAACAATGGTTCACGAAAAATATATTACTATGAAAAAGATACTTTTTGCGGCACTCTTTGCAGTTGCCCTATGCGGCTGTGCCGGGCACAGCCACAACGAGGAGGCTGTTGCCGATGAGCACCTCCACATAAACAGTTATACAGCCTATACCCAAAAGGCCGAATTTTTCCTGCAGCACGAAGGACTCACTGTGGGCGAGCGCTCCTGCATAACCCTTTATGCCACCTCACTCCACAATTTCAAGCCGGTTGCTCACGAAAAAGCCGTTGCCACAATGAGAGTGAATGGCAAGACACAGGAGCAGGTAGCCGTTGCACAGCAGAGCGGCGTGTTTCATTTCGATATAACCCCCGAGACTGCCGGCTGCGGTATGCTCTATATTGAGACGGGTGGAGAAAGGGCCCATTTCGATATTACAGTGAACGAAGAGCACAGCAGTGCAGCCCATTCACACGACGGGCACGCCCACTCTCACTCTCACGAGGGCCACAACCATAATCACGACAGCCACGCTCACAGCGGGCACTCTCATAATCACAGCCACGAGGGCCATTCCCATTCGCACGATGGGCACGCACACTCTCACAGCTCGCATCCGGCTCATCCGGGGCACGGTGTTGAGACAAACGGCAAGCCCGGCGATGTAACGCTCACCAAGGAGCAAACCTGGAAAATTGATTTTGCAACAGCTGTTGCTGCCGAGAGCAACCTGGGCGGCACAGTGAAGGTGGCTGCCAGGGTTGAGGCTCTCCCCTCCAACTACACAACCGTTGTTGCAACAACAAGCGGCAAGGTGCAGTTTGCAAGCAATGTGGTTGAGGGCAGTCCGGTGAAGTTGGGCGAGTCGCTTTTCTATCTCGAGGGCAGCGATGTTACCGATAACGATGCGTCGGTGAAGTTTGCCGAGGCCGAGAGCAACTATCATCTTGCCAAGGCCGATTTTGAACGAAAAAAACACCTTTTCACCGATAAAATAGTCTCTGAACGCGAGTATCAGGCAGCCGAGGCTCTCTATCTGCAGGCCGAGGCGCGCTACAAGAGTATGCAGCGCAACTTTGGCGGCGGTGTGGTAACCCTGCGCTCTGCAATGGACGGCTATGTGGCGGCACTGCTTGTTGCCAACGGCGACTATGTGGAGCCCGGAACTCCCCTTGCCACAGTGCAGCGCAACGGCAATGTGAACATTGTTGCCGAGTTGCCCGTGCGCTATGCCGCGCAGTTGCAGAATGTGGCGGGTGTGAATGTTGAGCTTCCCTGTGGCAAGGTACTCAGCGTAGAGGAGCTTGGCGGTGGCTTGCAGGCTGTGGGCTCTGCTGCAAACAGATGCAATATGCTGCCTGTTACGGTTGCCTGCCCGCAAATGGAGGGTGTGGTGCCCGGCAGCATTGTAACGCTCTATATCTCATCTTCGTCGGGTGCCTCAAAGTGTGTGGCAGTGCCGCGCACAGCGCTTGTGGAGGAGATGGGTAAGATGTTTGTTTTTGTGCAGAACAGCCCGGTGTCGTTTGAGAAACGCCTTGTTGAGGCCGGTGCCACCGACGGAAACCTTGTGCAGCTGCTCAGCGGCGTGGAGGCCGGCGAGCGAGTGGTAACAAAGGGTGGTGTTATATTGAAACTCTCGCAGGGGGCAGCGGCGCTCGACCCTCACGCAGGGCACGTTCACTAAAATGGTGCAGCTATGCTTAACAGAATAATAAAGTTCTCTTTGAACAACAAACTGCTGGTGCTGCTGGCAGTGGTGTTGGTTGCGATTGGCGGAATATGGTCGGCTAAAAAGATTGAGGTTGATGTGTTCCCCGACCTCACAATGCCCACTGTGGTGATACTTACCGATGCTCATAATATGGCGCCCGAGGAGGTGGAGCGCCTTGTTACCTTCCCCATTGAGACAGCCGTGAACGGTGCCACCAATGTGCGCCGTGTGCGCTCGTCATCATCGCAGGGCTTCTCTTTTGTGTGGATTGAGTTCGACTGGGGAATGGATATCTACAAGGCAAGGCAGATAATAAGCGAGAAGATTGGTCTCTTGTCGGGGCAGCTGCCCGACGGTGTTGTGCCTGCTCTTGCACCGCAGTCGAGTGTTATGGGCGAGATTATGTTTGTGGGTATGCAGGCCGACAGCACATCGATGATGGAGCTGCGCACGCTTGCCGAGTGGATTGTGAAGCCCGCAGTCCTGGCAACAGGCGGTGTCTCCAATGTTACTATCATTGGCGGCGACTACAAGCAGTATCAGGTGCTTGCCGACCCTGTGAGAATGGAGCTCTATGGAGTGTCGATGGGCGAGCTCGAGAGTGCTGCATCGGCAATGAGTGTGAACATTGGTGCCGGCGTGGTGCGCGACTATGGCAACGAGTACAATTTGCGAGGCATAGGACGCACAAACGATGTGGATGAGCTTGGCAGCACTGTGGTGAAGATGAACGGCGATGCTGCCGTGCGTGTGGCCGACGTGGCCGACGTTGTCATTGCCCCCGCTGTGAAGCAGGGCTATGCCGCGCAGAACGGCGAGCCCGCAGTCATTCTCTCAATCTCCAAGCAGCCCGGCATAAACACCCTTTCCGTAACACAGAATATTGAGCGCAACCTTGTTTCCATAAAGAAGTCATTGCCCCAGGATGTTACTGTTGATACCAAAATCTTCCGTCAGGCCGACTACATACAGTCATCGGTGAACAATGTTGGGCGTTCACTCTTTGAGGGTGCCGTGTGTGTTATACTTGTGCTCTTCCTCTTCCTCACCAGTCTGCGTTCAACGGTCATTTCGTTGCTTGCCATTCCATTGTCGCTGTTGGGCACTGTCATTGTGCTCTATTTGCTGGGAATGGACATCAACACAATGACTCTTGGCGGTATGTGCATTGCCATAGGCTCACTGGTGGACGATGCAATCATCGACGTGGAGAATGTCTACAAGCGTCTGCGCGAGAACCACAGGCTGCCCGTTGCCGAGCGCAAGTCCGTTGTTGCAGTGGTGTTCGAGGCATCATCAGAGATACGCGCCTCAATAATACACGCCACACTCATAATTATGGTAACCTTTATGCCGCTCTTCTTCCTGAGCGGTCTCGAGGGGCGTATGCTTAAGCCGCTTGGCATTGCCTACCTCATTTCGCTGGTGATGTCGCTTGTGGTGGCAATGACTGTAACCCCCCTCCTGTGCAAGGTTATGTTGTCGGGCGATGGCTACCTATCGCGCAACGAGAAGAAGAACTGGGTTGAGAAGTGGCTGCTGTCGGGCTATAGCAACATCCTCTCTTGGGTTATGCGCCACGCCCGCTATGTGGCCGGGGTGGTGATGCTTCTGTTTGCTGTGTGTATGTTCCTGTTCACGCAAATGGGCCGCAGCTTCCTGCCCGAGTTTAACGAGAGTGCCTTGACAATATCTGCCGTTTCGCGTCCGGGAGTGTCGCTCGAGGAGAGCAACCGTCTGGGAGCGGCAATTGAGAAGGAGCTGTTGCAGATACCCGAGGTTACCGGCACTGCGCGTCGCACGGGCCGTGGCGAGCTTGATGAACATTCGCAGACATCGAACGGTGCCGAGATTGACGTAAACTTCAGGCTCGACGGTCGCAACAAGGCCGATTTTGTGGCCGAGGTGCGCTCTCGCCTTGCTACAATTCCCGGTGTGGTTACATCGGTGGGTCAGCCATTGGAGCACAGAATAGACCATATGGTTTCCGGCACACAGGCCGACCTTGCAATAAAGATTTTCGGCCCCGACCTCAGCACCCTTTTCCGCAAGGGTACCGAAATAAAGGAGCTGCTCAAGGTGTTCCCCGATGTGGTAGACGTTAATGTGGAGCAGCAGGTGGAGATACCGCAAATTCAAATTCGTGCCAACCGCGAGAAACTTGCCCTCTATGGAATAACAATGGAGGAGTTCAATGCCTTTGTAGAGGCTGCCTTCCCCGGTAAAAAGATGGGTGCAGTGTATGAAGAGGAGCGCAGCTTCGACCTCATACTGCGTCTCAATAAGGACTACACCGAGAGTATCGACGGCGTGGGCCGTGCGCTCATTGACACACCCAACGGCAAGGTGTCGCTGGCCGATGTTGCCGACATTGTTTCGGTGGGAGGCCCCGGAAGCATAAGCCGTGAAAATGTGCAACGCAAGGTGGTGGTGTCGGCCAACATCTCGGGTGGCGACGTTTCGGGCACTGTGGAGAGGGTTATGGAGCATCTCGATGACAATCTTGCCCTTGACGAGGGCTACCGCCTTGAGTTCGGCGGCCAGTTCGAGAGTGCCGATTCGGCTTCCCGCACCCTGTGGCTCACAACATTGGTTGCAATACTTGTGGTCTTTGTGCTGCTCTATACCGAGTTCAAGAGCACTCTGCTGTCGGCTGTGGTGCTGCTCAACCTGCCGTTGGCTCTCATTGGTGGCGTGTTGGCAACCTACTTCACATCGGCTGTAATGAGTATTCCTGCAATCATTGGCCTTATAACACTCTTTGGCATTGCAACACGCAACGGCATTTTGCTTGTGTCGCGCTATCAGCATCTGCGCGCTCAGGGAGTGTCGCTCGATGAGGCTGTGCGCATTGGCTCTGCCGACCGTCTCACACCAATCCTTATGACCGCCTTCACATCGGCCCTGGCACTTGTGCCAATGGTGCTCAACGGCGCAGCATCGGGCAACGAAATACAAAGCCCTATGGCGGTGGTTGTGCTCGGCGGCTTGCTCTCATCGACATTATTGAACATCTTTGTGATACCTTTTGTCTATCGATGGGTGGTTGCCAAGGGGTGGATTGACAGGAAAATTAGTTAATATGAAATCAATGGAACTTAGAAGAATAGCATTACTGTTTCTGCTGCTGCTCTTTGCTGTAATGCCTGCAGCAGCGCAGCAGAAGCAGAAATTCCACATTGAGAGTTTTGGCGAGAACTCCTTTGATATGAGTGCCCGCGAGAAACCCACCTCGCGCGATGACGGCACGGGCAAGCTCTATGCAATCATCAA
>JAEIGA010019848.1_pt1 | contig 10241 bp, 6 predicted proteins | sample 9270691 | NCBI WGS metagenome assembly JAEIGA01 (sample SAMN17057246, study PRJNA624740) | gut metagenome | biome: biome; isolation source: fecal sample | host: Bos grunniens | place: China: Xizang | collected 2019
AGAGGCTATAGTAAAGTCCAAATCACGAAAACTATCACTAAAATAATGAATGCTACTGGCATTGCTTGATATTCTCCTAGTAAATCTGCCCTCATTATAGAGGGCATTTTTTATGCAGTGTGTCTTGATAATGTGCTTCCGCCATTATTCATGATATGACCAACAATATGACATACACTATCTGGAGTTTCAAGATATAATCTGATACCTTGTCCCTTGATAAGTTGAGGATTGAAATTGACTAAAACGCACTTGCTCCATTTATCCCAGTCAGAAGGTTTTATCGGAATAATCTTTTCTTCACTCTTCACAGTAACATCAGTAATTGACCTTACACCAACTTTTATCCAGCTTTCTTTTGTAATATCCTCAGTCTGAATAGTAATAGACCATCTATCAATTGTAGTAGAAGTAGTGTTGCCAATTCCCATAAATTCAGTTTCCAATTTTACATTATTTGAAGCAAAACCATCTCTTGGATAGAAACAGAAATCATAGATTGTGCCATCGGTAATTATATGAGTTATGTGGTCATTAGTAAATTGAATGTTTTTTACATTAGTAATATCATATAACAGATATGTATTCTTTGGTCCAAATACTAACAAACCTCTGTCTGTTGAAGCATAAATTGTTTGAGTTGCTTCATCATAGAAACAATAGTCTTCTTTTATTTCAGAAAACTTATTACCTGGGAATAAGAACTCCATGTTTGCGTCACCATGGAAACTATAGAATGCTCTATAAGATGGTGACCAGAAGAATGCAATAGATGGAGTATTACCAATGAATACAAAGTCTCTAATATCAACAATTGCTTCCAACTCTGTAATAACACCATTTGTATAAATTACAGAATAAATCTTATCATTGATTATAGCATAGAACTGTCCTTGAATTACAAAGAAATGTTGTACTTCATCTAATTCAGTTCCAGTTGAATACAAGAAGAATGGCCTATCTTGATAATAAGTAAGAGCGTAGTTTGTCCAGCCTTCTTTTACCATATCATTGTTACCAGCACCATTTATAAACTTGGTAAATATATTTGGTGAAATCAATACATTATCATTTGAAACATATGATGTACCAATCAAGTCACTATTCTTGGCAACAACATCAATATGAGTATATCCATAAGGATAAATAGTGAAACGATATCTTGGAAGTGTTGAATTTCCTCTGTCAGAGAAGTATACATCAATTCCTTGAGTATCTCTATCTTCTGGGCATTCACAATTGTAAGACTGGAAGTTTGTACTACATCTCAATACTGTATTTACTTTTAGTATTTCAGAACAGACTTGATATCTTGGAATACTTCTGAAAGCAGCATTTATTGCAGAAATTCTCATTCTTACATAAGCATCTTTATAAGAAGTCAAATCAGATGGAACGCTCTTTTCACCTGCAACTGCTCTGTCATTGTAATCGGTAGCATAATGGAACTTTTTGTTTGATTTTGTGTCGAAACTATTCCAGAAAGAAGTTGTATTTATAAGAATGAAAGTATCATCAAAAACAGTCATCAATTCTGGTTCTGCATCTACAATTGAAATTTTCCAAATCTTGTTGTTTTTATCTCTATAAATTACAGAATGACTATTTACGGCAATATAAGAATCACCATCTACAGACTGCCATTCAGTCAAAAGAGTTCCCATTTGTTCATTACTTTCTGAATATGAAATTCCTTGTATTGTTGAAATACCAGAAATAAAAGTATTATAAAGAGCATTGAATGGACTATTACTCAACTGACATCTTCCACCAATTGACGTAAATACTGCTAAATCTTCACCAGGACCAGTATTATTCTCTGAATCATAATAGTTTCTATCTGACAATCTGTTTGTACCTGGGAAATATGATAGATTATAACAGTTGCTGTTTGTGTATTCCAAAAATCTCTGGTTATTTTTTGCTTCATCAGTAGCTGTCCCTGCCTGTAATGCTTCTGGAGTAGGTGAAGCACTATTATTCAATTTTACAGTAGACTGGAAGAAGTTTTGACCAACTGAGTAGCTGTTACTTCTTACATTGTTATAATTTGAAGTTATGGCAACTTCCTCTAATGAGGTAATTGTATAAGTCAATACTGAGCTAGCCAGAGAAACTCCACTTACTTTTCCCGACTCTACAATGTAGTTTCCAGCAGATAATGAATTTGCCCATGAAGATGTTGCTGCAATAAATCTAAACATTGTATACATATTTCCATTATCCAAAACAACATTTGGATATGCTAAATAAGAAACTGTCTGTAAAGTTGTAGAAGTTCTTTCAATAAGATAATTTCTTTCCAAATATGAAATTGGTATTTCAGTAGTTTCACTCTGCCATACAATTTCCATTTTCTCAATTTTTGCATATTCTGTATTGAAATAATTGCTATTTACTAAAACAACTTGATTTGGTATTTCAGTTGGCGCTGTTATACCATTTACTTTGAATGTATAATTTATAGTGTTATCATTAGTAACACATAAAACTGCAGAAATTGCATCATATCTACGCCATGTACCAGTAGTATAAGTTACATCATCAATAGTAGCTGAACCAGTCAAAGCAGGAACATAACCCTCTGGAAAGTCTAATTCTTCACCAACAACTTGTCCAGTATAATCATGCCATTTATTATTGACTAAAATACAGTCGCCTCTTGCAATAGTAGCTTGTCTTGTTACATGAACATGGAAATAAACCTGAGTAGTTGTAGTTACTTGCTTAGGAATTGTTGTATTTGATGGAATAAGGCTGTTGCCCAATTCATATAAAGTACCTTGATATAAAAACCAAGTAGAATAAGCAGTTTCTAAGCTAGTCATTACAGAGCTGTATTCATTTACAAAAGAAATACCAATAACATTATCATAAACTTTGGCAATCTGTATAAGAGGATATTCTTGATTTATATCTGTAACTGTAAAAGTACTGTAAGTATTAGTGCTGCCTCTTCTTATTCTTGAAGCTTTCCAAGTAATTGATTTGTAGTCAAAATAAGAAACATCGAAATCTGAAATCATAAAAAAGAGGTTGTTTCCCTCATCTTTGTAAACTACAATAGTATAAGGGTCACCATCAATGATTTTAGTTCTTGCTTCAATAATAGTACCTTCATTGAAAAGAGGATTACTTACTCTTGTTATACCATCATAAGTAATAGAAACTCTGTTTGTTGAGTAGTCAAAAGTAGAATAAGCAACTTTGTCATTCTCATCAATATCATAAGAAAGATAGCCAGAGAAAGTGTCAGAAACATCTTCTCTTACAAACTTTTTTGACGCAACTCTAAAGAGGTTTACACCATTCTTTGTAAAGAAACTGTTTTCGATTTTGTATTGGTTTCCATTTTTATCATAAATTACAGGTTTAGTTTCTGCAATCTCTCTTTTATATAATGGCTGTAATCTCTCATTGATGAAAGGAGCATTATTCTCTTCCAATTTGCTCATTGTATCATCAATAGTAAATTCACCATGAGATAATGATAAGAATGGTGGTAATTTTAGTTCTATTTTTTCTGCTTTCTGATTAGGCATTCTTTATTTCTCCATTATTAGTATCCAGGGTATCTGTGAGTTTCTCTCCACTCTTGTGTTATTTGTCCTTTTGATGGTGCATTTATCCATTCTGCTAAACCATCTTTTCCGCCTGCTTTGAACTTATATTCTTTTCCGTTTCCATTTCTGTAAGTAATATTCAAAGAGTCATCTTTCGGGTCATATCGTGCAGACTGAATTGCAGTAGATGGCATTTCAGCAGCTCTTCCAGAAGTAAGACCTACATCTATATCATTTTCTGAAAGAGTGCCTTCTCCGACATTTTGATAAGTTCTGAAAGAGGTAGGATTATTGATAACTACCTCTTTATCCTTATCTGCCCTTTTCATTATTTTTTCTTCATTGCCAGTGGTTCCAGTAAAGTTTTTTCCATTTAGTAATCCAAAAAACATAATTTATTATCCATCTTAGTCTAATGTAAATGTATATGCATGACCATCATACTCAAATTCATCATCTTCTGTTTTTACTACTTCGATTACTATAAGAGAGCCTTCTCCTACAACATAAACTTGAGTTATGTCTGCAGCATTATCAGCATCAGCATAAACAGAAATTGTATCTGTTTCGTCAAGAACATTTGTAAAAGTTCCAGCATATAAAACAGAAGCAGCTGGAGTAACAGAATTAGCCAATGCAACTTCTTTACCATTTATAGAGAGCTTTACAATTTCTCCATTTATGATTTTAGTCTGATTGTCATCGATAATAAGATTTGGTTCAAAAAATCTGTTCATGTTTTTATTTCTCCTTTTATATTATTAGATTTAGCATAATATATAACTAATTGTACTAATTATACTGAAAGATGTTATTATATAAATATGTATGATGACCTATACTAATTATAAAGGAGAATACAGAAATGGAAAGATTGTACGCAAGAAAATTGACAGTGAAAGAAGTACCTTCTAAAGAAGAAAGAGACTTTTTAGAGGCATACCACAAACAAGGCTATGTAGCATCTGAATATGCTATTGGGTTGTATTTGGAAAATGAACTAGTCCAGATAGAAACATTTGGAAAACCAAGAATTGAAATACAAAATAGATCAGTGAACCACGATTGGGAATTATTGAGAGAATGTTCTAAAAAAGACTATTACATTTTAGGCGGAAAGTCAAGATTGCTGAAACATTTTGAAAATGAGAAGCATCCACTTTCTCTATTGTCATATTGCTCTCTAACAGAAGGATTTGATGGACATTCTTATATTGCTTGTGGTTTCACAGAAATCAATAGAGACACTAGTTATCATTATGAAAAAAATGGTCAGAAAATACTAAGATATGCTATGCAAAAAAATTCTAATCTAAGACTGGCTGGAAAAATAGAGCCTATTCAAAAAACAATTGAGTCATTTGGTGGCATATATGACCCAACACTATCTGAGAAAGAAAACGCCAAAGCAAATGGATTTGTTTTAGTCGAGGATTTAGGTAATATTACATTTGAAAAGAATTACTCAGATTTCAGAGGATATGTCTACAAAACAACTAATATTGTGAATGGCAAAATCTATATTGGTCAGCACGTTCCAAATGGAAAAGAGTCGTACATTGGTAGTGGTAAACTTATCATAAAGGCACAAAAGAAATATGGTAAAAGAGCATTCAAATTAGATGTATTGCAGTGGTGTTCTTCTAAAGATGAATTGAACAAAGCAGAGGTTGATTGGATTTTGAATACACCAGAATGCTTAGCAGAAAATGGCGGCTATAACATTAGAACAACAGAACAAAGTAATGTAGACTATTCTTGGACAAAAGAAGATGATGAGAGAGTGAAAGAATGGAAGTCTAAAATAAGCCACGCTAACATAGGCAAACACCATACAGAAGAGGCTAAAGCTAAGATTTCAGTGGCAGTCAAAAATGGTTGGTCAAAACTATCTCCAGAAGAAAAGAGTGAAAGAGCAAAAATAGCATCTGTAGCGGCTCATTCTGATAATGATACATCTAAGTTTAGACATACTAATGGCTATGATGACACTTGGAAAGAATATGTTTCAGTACAGACTAAAAAAGCTATGGCTGCTTCTAAAAAAGAAGCAATAGAATATATTCATAGTTTGGGATATAGAACAAGAGAGGATTTGATGATAGAAGAAAATCTATCTTACAAACAGGTTAGAATGAAATACCCAAAAGAAGTTGGCATTTACAAAAAGATAAAATACTACAAAAAAACAAAAAAGGCTACCCAAATGAATGAGTAGCCATCTAATCTAGTTCACTTTTCTAATTAGTAACCAAGAATATACTCAGGATGCTGAGTAGCAAAAATACCTACACCAGAGCTTGCTGGGTTTATTACAGCTAATGAACCAAAGAAGTTCAATGTTGCTCTAACGGCAGGACCATCAGATGTGGCAGTACCCGGTTCAACTGTAAGAATATCATCAATCAAAAGCTTGTATGAAGCATCTTCTTTACCAGCGTCGTCAGAAGCCATTGGGTCTGGTTTACCTGGTTCGTTGTCAGCAACACCATCATTTACCTTTTCAGCATTTGTATAAACGAAGAACTCTACATAGTTGGAGTCAAGAACATAGAACTTACCACGTGGACAATATGGGTCATCGTAAACATTATCAATCCAGTTTGTACTGAATGCAGCTGCGAAATCGCTGAATCCCATAGTTGCTTTCTTCTTACCTTTCTCAGATGTCTGAGTAAAGAGTGTATTTGTTGTTTCTACTTCTTTAGCCAAATCATACCAGTCTTCATCATTCAAGATTATCATATCTGGTGTACCACCTGCTCTACGTACTTTCTTGATAAGAGCAGTAATAGCATCAGCTTTCTTTTCTTTTCCATCTACATAAGGCTGTAAATAGAACTGACCAGCTAATCTATCTGGAGCAACAGAACGTGTTACATTATAGAATGGAGTACCAATATAGCTAGACCATTTTGTATCAGAAATACCGTCTGCACGACCATTTACGATTGGAAGCCAACCATCAAGTCCCATTGGCATAAGTGGGTTACCAGAAGCATCTGTTGAACCTGCAAGAACAATGTATTCACCACCAACAGTTGTGTAACCAGCTTTAGGAGTGATTGTTACTTTGTTATCATCAATTGCATCTACAGTAGCAGCCATTACAGCACTACCATTGAGAGCAGTTTTGAATTCGATTTCAGAACCGATATCAATTTTACCAATTGCATCTTCTGGAAGAGTAATAGTAGCTGGAGAAGTAGTAAATACTGTACCAACATCGATATACTTACCAATTTCACCATAACCTCTACCATAGAGAGCAGCAGCCAAAGTCTTACGGAATGCTTCAGTAGCAGCGAAAGCTTTGTTACCAGCAATCTTCATGTAAGCACCTCTACGTGAAAGAGAAGCCTGAACTTCTTTTGCGTTGTAAGCAAATACAGAGAAGAGCTGACCTGGAGTTACTTTGAACTCAGCATTCTTTACATTCTGAGCAGCTTTTCTTTCAGCTACCAAGAAGTCTGAAGCAACTGCACCACCACGAGAATAAAGAGCAGCGAAAGCCTGTTCTTTACCCTCTACCTTTGTTTTTTCAATCTTTTTGAGAACAGGCGAATTGCGCCACAAGAGGTTCTCAACACCATCTTTGTACCATACCTTCAAGATGTTCTTTATAGCAACATCAGCAGTAATTCCCATAAAATTTCCTTTTCTTACCTACCGACCGATAAGTGGGTCTTTAGTTTTATTTTTCGATAAAACCGTCAAAATATTTTCACTGCTTCACAGCTAATCATATTATGCTAAAGTTTATCTAATATTATTAGATTTTTATATTGATACTAAGCTTTTAGTGTTATTATACTAATTATAATAAAGGAGAATGTGAAAATGATAAAATTACGCGCATCTAAATTACAATTGAGAGAAGTGTCACTACAAGAAGAAAAACAGTTTCTAAATGAAAATCACTATCAAGGATTTGTTCCATCACTATGGTGCAAAGGTCTTTATGATGATGACAAATTAGTAATACTGATGTCTTTTGGTACACCTCGATATAATAAAAGATTTGATTGGGAACTATTACGTCTAGCTACTAAGAAAGATTATCAGGTATATGGTGGTGCTTCTAAACTATTCAATGACTTCAAAGATAATAATGTAGGAAGTATTATTTCTTATTGCAATGAGTCTTTGTTTTCAGGTAAAGTATATGACATTTTAGGTTTTAGTAAACACACAGTTATAAATTCTTATCACTATGAAAAAGATGGCAAATCATATCATAGAACTAGATTTATGAAATGCCGATTGATAAAACAATATCCTGAATATGCTGATAAAACTGAAAAAGAAATTATGCAGATTTTAGGTTATGACAGAATAAATGAAAAGCAAGCTACTTATGTTTATGGAACCAAATGGTACATCTATGAAATTACAAACAATATCAATGGCAAAACTTATATTGGTCAGCATCTCGATAGAGGAGACAACTATTGGGGTTCTGGCACTAATATCAGAAGAGCTATAGAAAAATATGGCGTTGAAAACTTCTCAAAGCGTATTATCTTAGATAATATTCATACACAAAAAGATGCAGATAAATATGAATTATGTGCCATAAGAATACAGAAATTAGTCGGTAAAGCAGAATATAATATTATCGATGACAAATATACACCAAAACATATTTTTCCAAATGGTTGTCTTCCAATGTTAGGAAAGCATCATACTGAAGAAACTAAAAGAAAAATAGGAGAGCATCAACCTAAAAATAAGAATAATGGTAAGGCTTTATCTGAAACAAGAAAAAATCAATATTGGGCATCTAAAGGAATGCTAGGAAAACATCTTTCACAAAGTTCTAAAGAACAACTATCCAAATCTTTACTAGAATATCATAAAAATAAAGATGGCACTATACCTAAAAGAGCACCACAGATTAGAGGAGATAGAGAAACAAAAATCTCACTCTCTCTGAGAAGTAAAAAATCTGTGTGGATAAGAATGAATGACAATACTCAATGGGGTTATATGCTGACTACAAGACAAATTGCAGAATTGAATGGATCAAATTGCTCAGGCCGTGTAAAACAGTATATAGTAAAATATGGTTATGTCAACATAAGACATAACCGCTATTATTGTAGATTAGCTACTGAAGCAGAAATAAATGAGTTTTTAGCTTCTTTTTACACTCCCTGTAATGCCTGACCTTGCATTTGAGCCATTTGTAATTGCATCAACTGATTATTTACCTGAGTGTTTATTACACCATTAGGATTTTGTAAATCAGCTGCAATTTCATTCTGGAGGCCTTGAGATGCAGCCATTTCTGCAGAAGTCTGTGAATTGATTTTCATCTTTTCTGCTACTGCAAATAAGTTCATCAACTTAGCAATATCGCCATTATTCATTACAGAGTTGGCACCTTTCAAAGAAAGACATGTATTTACAATTTCCTCTTGTAACATATCAATTGGAATGTAGAAAGGAATGTCATATACATCTCTTTCAATACAGTCATCAATTACTGCCATTACTGCATTTATAGCATTGTTAGCAAAAGAATAACCTTGCTGTAAATCAGGTATTTCCATAAGTTGTGCAACTCTTGATTGAGGAATTACACCAGCTGCAACTAATGCTTGTAATTGCTGCAATTTCATACTTGGGTCTTTTGATAAGTTTTCAGCAGCAGAGAACTGAATAGTCATATTATCCTGCATTGCTACAATATCTTCCCAAGTAACATTAGAAGCTCTCAATTTGTTAGGTGGTAATATACTACCATCAAATACTTTTATGCAGACTTTTGCCAAATCTACATAGCTTCTTATAACTGAATTGAGCTGGGTCTCAAATCTATCACTTTCTATGTCTTCCATTGTAGAAAGAGCTACACCAGAATCTAATCCTTTTGGTTTCTGTGACATAGCAGATAATTGAGAAATACCAACAAGCTCATATGCATGCTGTTTGAATGTTTCCAATGTTTTCATCCATTCTGGGTCCATAAATGGCTCAGTAGCAACTGTAACTGGATTTCCATTGTAGTTTGGTGGAAGATTATAAGTAATAACTTCACCAACTCTGTTTGATAGCTTTTCTACTTTTATGTTGCTTTGTTGTGGAACAAAATATTTGAGAGGTGAAGCCAATTGAGAAGCATCTTTTATTTTTGCAACTAAAGAGTCTACCTCTTTCTGAATACCATATAACAAATCAACAACACAAGAAGAAGAGTTACCTTTTACTGGATTTGAATAGTTTATTGTAATAAAAGGAATAACATCAGCAATGTATTCTTCCTCTTTGTATAAGTCTAATTCTTGGATATAAGTTACATGTTTATGTGCTTTTATATCCCAAAGCTGAATGTAAGTTACTTCTTTCAATCTTGTATCTACATTCAATAATGAAGTTGGGAAATGTTTTTGCTGGTAAACAACTTTTGTAACTTTATCATAAGATTTTTCCTTAGAGTCAATAAATACCTGCCAAGGAAGTGCTCTTATAATTCTTTTATTTACTCTGTCAACAAATACATATCCTCTATCGAAAATACAAGCATCTCTGAAAGCCAAAGAAACTTGTTTATTTACGTCATTTTCCTCAAAGAAAGAATCAAAGAATGTTTGAGCAGATTTTACAACCTGCATATCTTTGAAAGAACCATTTACTGTATTGATAAATGGCCTTACTTTCTGAGAAGCTATTTTA
>JAEIGA010019849.1_pt1 | contig 10241 bp, 6 predicted proteins | sample 9270691 | NCBI WGS metagenome assembly JAEIGA01 (sample SAMN17057246, study PRJNA624740) | gut metagenome | biome: biome; isolation source: fecal sample | host: Bos grunniens | place: China: Xizang | collected 2019
GCAGATTTACAGTCTGCCCCATTTGGCCACTCTGGTATTCTCCCAAAATTCTTTCAAGAACTTTTGAGCCGATGGAGGGAATCGAACCCACGACCCCGAGATTACAAATCACGTGCTCTGGCCAACTGAGCTACATCGGCAATATTGTTTTGCTTTCCGTTTCGAAGTATATTTCCGTAACGGGATTGCAAAGGTATGCATTATTTTTAATTCTCCAAAACTTTTTAATCTTTTTTTAAGATTTTTTTCATTTTCTTTTCAAAAAGAATTCTCAAAGCCTCTGTCGTCATACCACATTCCTCCCGGAGCTGCTCCTGCGTTCCTTGACTTAAGTATCTGTCCGGTATTGCAATAGGTGTAACCACAACTCTCTTTTCCTGCTGAGAAGCGTACTCAGCCACCGCTCCATATAAGCCTCCTATGACAGTGCCATCTTCAATGGTAATTATTTCATCATAATCACGACACACTTCCTCAAGCAGGGAAGCATCGACAGGCTTTATATACCTTATATTATAAATAGCAGGAGATTTACCTGTCATTTCCCTTACTGCAGCCGCAGCCTCTACAGCCCTGTTCACCACCGGGCCGGCAGCGATCACAGCCACTTTTTCACCCTCTTTCACCTTCACACCCTTTCCTGCCTCATACTTCTGATATTCCGCATCCTGCCACTGAGCACCCTCTCCATATCCGCGCGGATACCTTATTATATATGGACCTTTTTCCGAAAGCATCGCCGAGTACATCATGTTCTTAAGTTCGACCTCATCGGCCGGGGCAGCGACTATAGCTCCCGGAATAGTCCTGTATATAGCCATATCGTAGCATCCGTGATGCGTCGCTCCGTCCTCACCCACGATTCCTCCCCTGTCAAGACACAGGACGACCGGAAGATCCTGCAGCGCCACATCGTGAATTATCTGGTCGAACGCTCTCTGGGAGAAAGACGAGTATATATTGCAGAACGGTTTCAGGCCTCCAGCTGCAAGACCGGCAGAGAATGTCACGGCGTGTTCCTCTTCGATTCCGACATCATAGAATCGCTCAGGCATTTCCCTGGCAAGAGTGTTCATTCCGCAACCAGATGCCATCGCCGGAGTGATTCCTACCACTTTCGGATTCATCTTCGCAAGATCGAGAAGTACTGTCCCGAAGACATCCTGATAGCGGCTCACTCCCTTCTCGCTCCTGATACGTTCTCCCGTATCCGGATCGAATACGCCCGGTGCGTGCCATACGGTCTGGTTCGCCTCCGCCGGCGCATAGCCCTTGCCTTTAGTGGTAAGCGTATGCAGAAGAAGCGGACCGCCGATTTTCTTGAGCTTCTGAAGAGTACGGATGACCTGCTCTACATCATTACCGTCGATAGGACCGAAATACCTGAATCCCATAGCTTCGAAAAGATCTCCTCCGCTATGACGGACAAGCGACGACTTCGTGCTGACCACCATCTTCTGAATGGCCTTTCTGCACTTTCCGTCCCCGAGCCTTTCCCAGATACGCTTCTTGGCATTGTTATATCGGGGATCTGTCGTGATGTTCAAGAGATATTCGTGGATAGCTCCTATATTCCTGTCTATGGAAATGTTGTTGTCATTGAGGATGACAAGGATATCGGTCTTCGCTGCACCGGCGTTATTAAGACCTTCAAACGCGAGTCCTCCGGTCAACGAGCCGTCACCGATAAGCGCAACCGCCTTGCTGTCAATACCCTGCAGCTTTGCAGCCTCTGCAAATCCAAGGGCGGCAGAGACGGATGTAGAAGAGTGTCCGGCACCGAATGCGTCATACTCGCTTTCAGAACGCTTTGGAAATCCACTGATGCCATCCTTCATCCTGTTCATACGGAAGGCTTCACGACGGCCTGTGATTATCTTATGGGCATAGGCCTGATGTCCGACATCGAACACGATCTTGTCCTGAGGTGCATCATACACATAATGAAGTCCTACGATAAGTTCCACCGCTCCCAGGCTCGAACCGAGATGGCCAGGATTTACGGAGCAGCATTCTATCATATATTGTCTTATCTCCGCGCACAGCTCACGCAGCTGAGCAAAGTCCAAAGCCTTTATGTCCTTCGGGGAATTTACCTTATCAAGTATATTATATGTCGTATGGTTCTGATCCATATTACGTTCAAAGCGGTTTTGACTTGCGAAGGTACTAAAAAAACGCTATCTTCGCAAACTGGTAATGACAATATAAACAAACAAATATTATGGCAGAAACAATCAAAAAGTATTTGAATGACAGCTTCGCCGCAAGGTGGGCTGCGCTTATCCTCATTGCGCTGGCAATGTTCTTCGCTTATATGTTCGTGGACGTAATGTCTCCACTCCAGTCTCTCATAGAGTCTTCAAGGGGATGGGACAGTTCTGTATTCGGAACATATGCGGCTTCAGAGTATATGCTCAATGTGTTCGGCTTCCTGATCCTCGCAGGTATCATCCTTGACAAGATGGGAGTGAGGTTCACCGGTATCCTCTCAACTTCCCTTATGGTGATCGGAGCAGTCATCAAGTACATCGGCATCACAGACTGGTTCCAGGCTACAGAGTTCTGCGAGTGGCTCGGATCGTGGTGGACAGTCCTCCCGGGCAGCGCAAAGATGGCCTCTCTGGGCTTCATGATCTTCGGATGCGGCTGCGAAATGGCAGGTATCACTGTATCGAAGGCCATTGCCAAATGGTTCGAGGGCAAGGAAATGGCTCTCGCCATGGGTCTTGAGATGGCGATCGCACGTCTTGGAGTATTTGCAGTTCTTTCTGCATCTCCACGCCTCGCAGACAAGTTCGGCAACATCGAGGCTCCTATCCTCTTCTGCGTGATTCTTCTCCTTATCGGACTCATCAACTTCATTGTATTCTCCGTTATGGACGCAAAGCTCGACAGACAGAAAGGAATTACAGCCGGCAGCGATCCGAGTGAGGAATTCAAGGTAAGCGACCTCGGCAAGATATTCAGCAGCAAGATGTTCTGGTTCGTCGCCCTTCTTTGTGTGCTTTACTATTCAGCGATCTTCCCATTCCAGAGATATGCAACCAACTTCCTCGAAGTCACCCTTAACATCCCTAATACGGAAGCGGCAGACCTCTTCAGATGGTTCCCTATCCTCGCCATGGTCCTCACACCGTTCCTCGGTGCATTCCTTGACAACAAGGGCAAGGGAGCTACAATGCTTATGCTCGGAGCGACCATTATGATCGTATGCCACCTCAGCTTCGCGTTCATTCTCCCTGCATTCCCGCACAAGTGGTTCGCGCTCCTTCTGATCGTAGTGCTCGGAGTTTCATTCTCCCTTGTACCTGCGGCTCTCTGGCCTTCAGTACCTAAGATCATCGACCCTGTAATCCTCGGAAGTGCATATTCGCTCATTTTCTGGATACAGAACATCGGACTCTGCCTCGTGCCTCTGCTCATCGGAGTAGTGCTCAAGTCCAGCGGCGGATACATTGTTCCTATGTGCATATTCGCTTCATTCGGAGTACTTGCATTCATAATGTCGTTCTTCCTCAAGATGGAGGACAGAAAGAAAGGATACGGACTCGAACTTCCTAACATCAAGAAATAATGTCAACCCTGAAAAACACTCTCAGGGACAGCAGATGGGCACGTTGGCTGGCGCTGGCGTGCCTTGTTGTTCCAATGTTCGCGTCATATTTCTTCGACGATATGTTCTCCTCGCTTTCTGAGCTTTTCAAGAATCCGGAAATGCTGGAGCTCGGCTGGGATATGGCGGATTACGGATTCTATGCCAGCGGCTACTCTTTCCTCTGCATCTGGGGAGGACTGATCGTCTGCGGTGCCCTGCTTGACAAGTTCGGCGTAAGGCTCGTGGGATCGATATTCGTAGGAATGATGGCTTCAGGAGCAGCTCTGGTCACATTCGCGATCTCTGCAGGATTTGCTCCGGAGAAGTCCCTGACCATCGCATATATAGGATGTATGCTTTTCGGTCTCGGAAGCGAAATCGCCGGAGTGTCAGTGACTCGTTCGATCGCAAAGTGGTTCAAGGGCAGGAACATGGCATTGGCAATGGGTCTGCAGCTCGCGATAGCCAGATTCGGTACAGCGACAGCGATACTCATAGCGCCTATGATCGTGACCCAGAAGGCGGCAGGAGAGATCTACACCCTCGCAGACACCAACAGGCCTGCACTCATAGGACTCGCCGTACTTGCAGCCGGAGTGATGCTGTGGGCGGTCTTCGTGGCCATGGATGCCCGATTTGACCGCCAGACAGGCGAAACCGACAAGGTCAACACATCTGAAGAGGACAAGTTCAGGATCTCGGACATCTGGAAGGTTCTGAGCAATCCGCGTTTCCTGATGATCGCAATACTCTGCGTGACATTCTATTGCTGCGTGATCCGCTTCAAGAAATTCGGAGTATCCATCCTCCTCCCTCTTTTCGGGGTTAATCTTGACATAGCGACTGTACTTTTAGCGATGATACCGTTCTTCACCATCCTTTTCACTCCTCTTTTCGGAGCATTGGTTGACAAGGTCGGAAAGGCTACGGTATGGATGATCGTGGGATCGGCTATGGTACTTGTATCACATCTTATCATCACATTCGCACCTCAGGGTGTTCCTGTCTATGCATATATCGCAATAGCCCTTCTGGGAATCGGATATTCACTCGTACCTTCGGCCATGTGGCCTTCAGTACCTAAGATAATACCCGAAAAGAACCTCGGAACCGCATATTCTCTCATCTACTGGGTGCAGAATCTCGGAATGTGGGCAGTACCTATATACATCGGCCGCATATTCACCCGTACAATCACTCAGGCAGGCAACCATCAGCAGGAAATACAGGCAGCTATCTCAGCCGAATACATCTTCATCCTCCTGGGAATAACCGCAGTCGCAGTTTCTCTGCTGCTTTATTTCTCATCGAAGAAAAATCCTGGTCTCAGGCTTGACGAAGCAGCCCGAAAACAATAGACCATACATACCGCCACATACTTAACCAACAACACTGAACAACATGAAACGATGCTTTTTATCAGCTGTATCCATTCTGGCCGCAATAGCCGTCCAGGCTCAGGATCCCGACTTCCATATTTACCTGTGCTTCGGCCAGTCCAATATGGAAGGTAATGCCAAGATAGAAGAACAGGATCTCCAAGGTGTAAGCAACCGCTTTATGATGATGGCCACCGTCGATGACGCCGAAAGAGGAAGAGTGAAAGGCCAATGGTATAAGGCCATACCGCCTCTTTGCCGTCAGAACACAGGCCTTACTCCTGCAGACTATTTCGGAAGGACATTGGTCGAGACACTTCCGGAAAACATAAAGGTGGGAGTGGTAAATGTAGCCATCGGAGGCTGCCATATCGAGACCTTCCTTCCTGACAGCATCGCCAGCTATGTGGAAAGGCGCGCCCCGCACTGGATGAAGGGAATGCTTGCCGCATACGATAACGATCCGTATGCAAGACTTGTGGAAATGGCGAAGCTTGCTCAGAAGGACGGCGTCATCAAGGGAATTCTCGTCCACCAGGGAGAGTCCAACACCGGAGATCCGAGATGGCCTTATCAGCTCAAGAAAGTCTATGACAATCTGCTTTCAGATCTTGGTCTCAAGGGACAGGTCGTTCCTATGCTTGTAGGCGAGGTGGTGAACTCGGACCGTGGCGGCATCTGCGCCGCACACAACGAAGTGATCGCCCGTGTACCGTCGGTAATCCCCCAGGCTCACGTGATCAGCTCAAGCGACTGCAGCAATGCCTTTGACCTTCTGCACTTTGATGCCGCCGGATACCGCGAACTCGGAAAGAGATATGGCAGGAAGATGCTTCAGCTTATGGGATACAATGTACCTGAAACAAGCTGGAGGGACAGCCGCTTCAAGTCGCACATAATACATCCGGAGGGCTCGGTAACCTTCAACTTCAAGGCTCCGGAAGCATCTGAGGTGAAACTTTCAGGACAATTCATCGACAGCGAGAAGCAGATGGTACGCAACAGCGAAGGAGTCTGGAGCGTGACTGTAAAGCCTCCGAAGGCAGACATCTATCCATATAACTTCATAGTGGACGGAGTGGCCGTGCAGGCTCAGAACAATATCGAAATCTTCCCGAACGAGAATTTCAAGGCGAGCCTTCTTGAAATGCCGGATCCGGAAGCGCTCTACACCGTCAACGCTGTTCCTCACGGAAAGGTAATGCACTGCACTTACCGTTCTGAAGTCCTCGGAATGGACCGTCCTCTGCTTGTATATACGCCTACAGGCTATGAAAAAGGCAGCAGGAAATATCCGGTATTCTATCTCGTGAGCGGCACTACCGACACAGAAGAGACCTGGTTCAAGGTAGGCAAGCTGAACGTCATCCTGGACAACCTCATCGCACAGGGAAAGGCAGTGCCTATGATCGTGGTGATGCCATACGGAAATATGATGGAAGGCACGCCGGAGCCTGATTCATTTGCAGCAGCGAAGATGTATCAGAAATTCTCCGACGAGATGACAAAGTGCATAATGCCATACGTCGAGCAGAATTTCCGCACAAGGAACAACCCTGAAAGCCGTGCCATCGCCGGATTCTCACGCGGAGGCGGACAGGCCCTCTATACCGTCTATTCGAACTTCGACAAATTCTCCTGGCTGGCTTCCTACAGCGCATACCTTACTCCTGAGGTGATGGATGTCAAGTTCCCTGCCCTCCAGACCAGTATCCCTCAGTTGAAGCTTATGTGGTTCGGAGTAGGTACATCCGACTTCCTCTATCAGGACGTGCTTGAGCACCTGTCATACTTCGACGGAAAGGGCATAGGCTACGAAAAGATGATCACAGACGGAGGCCATACCTGGATGAATGCCCGTACATATCTTGCAGAAACCCTTCAGAAATTCTTCAAATGAAAAAGATTGCGGTCTCAGCTGCTCTGGCAGGCCTGATTTCCTGCGCCAATGTGCAGGAGGTCCCCGACAATGTTATGATCACAGGAACCAATCCCATCATCAGCAATCAGTTTACGGCTGACCCTACAGCCCGGGTATTCAACGGAAAGATATATATGTACCCGTCGCACGACATTCCGAGCGTCGTGACACACATCGACGGATCAGCCTGGTTCAGCATGGAAGACTACCATGTATTCTCCTCAGAGGACCTCACCGTATGGACTGACCACGGCGTGATTCTCAGGCAGGAGGATGTGCCGTGGGGCAAACCGGATGCCTATTCGATGTGGGCTCCCGACTGCGTAGAGAAGGACGGAAAATATTATTTCTATTTCCCTGATGCCCCGAAGGAAGGGGGATTTGCCATCGGTGTGGCCGTGGCGGACAATCCTGAAGGCCCCTTCATCTGCGAGCCGGAGCCTATCAAGGGCATCTTCGGAATAGACCCCTGCGTACTTCAGGCATCCGACGGCAATGCATATATCTTCTGGGGCAACGGACGCTGTGCAAAGCTGAAGGATAATATGAAGGAACTCTCCGAAGACAATCCGAGAGAAACCGTAAGATGGGGCGACCGCGAGTTTGAAATGATAGGTGTCAATTGCCTTGAGGGGCTTCCTTCCCGTCAGGCTGAAGGACCGTTTGCCTTCGAATACAACGGATATTATTATCTCACCTATCCATACGTAAGGGAGAACACCGAGGTCCTCGGATACGCGATGAGCAGAAATCCGATGGGACCGTACGAATACAAGGGCCTGATAATGGCGGAACATTCGAACGGATGCTGGACAAATCATCACAGCATCGTGAATTTCAAAGGCCAGTGGTATCTTTTCTATCATCACAATGCCTATTCTCCCGACTTCGACAAGAACCGTTCAGCCCAGATCGAGAGACTCTTCTTCAACCCTGACGGCACGATTCAGGAGGTAAAGCCGACACTTCGTGGAGCAGGTCCTGTAAAAGCCTCCCACAAGGTACATATCGACCGCTACAGCGAGATAGACGGAGCCACGATCGTATATCTTGATACGAATGATTTCTTCAAGGGATGGAAGACTGTATTCGGCAAGGCCGGTGGTCAGGTGACATTCAGGGATCTCGATTTCGGCGATAAGGCTCCGAAGAAGATCAGATTCCGTTGCAAGGCCGGCTCCGAAGCGACAGTTGAAGTAAAGGCCGGAGGTGTATGTGCAGAATTTGAAATCCCGTCATCATCGGATTGGAAAGAAATGACATTCAGGATGCCACAGAAGGTCAGAGGCATTCATGATCTGTCGGTAAGACTCTGCAACGATGCTGACCTTGAAATTGATTGGATAACATTTAAGTGATATTGAATTATGAGAAACATCCTTATCCTGATATGTGCGGGAATGCTTATGGCTTCCTGCGCACAGCAGCCTCAGCTGAAGACTTTTGTTAACGAAGGAAATCCTTTGGTGAGGGACAAATACACAGCTGACCCTGCTCCTATGGTGGCATCAGACGGCCGCCTGTATGTGTTCTGCGGACACGACGAGTGCTTCGAGGACAGACCGGGATACGAAGGCAAATATGGCTTCAACATCACGGAGTGGCTCTGCTATTCGACAGAGGACATGATGACCTGGACGGATCACGGAGTGGTGATGAAGCCTGCTGATTTCAGCTGGGCCGTAGGCGAGGCCTGGGCGGCACAGGCTGTAGAGGGAGCTGACGGCAAATATTATTTCTATGTATCCACCCAATGCGGCGATCCGGACTGCAAGGCGGTGGGAGTGGCCGTGGCAGACAAGCCTGAGGGTCCATACACGGATGCCATAGGAAGGCCTCTGATTGTGGATTCGATGACTGACAACGGTCCGCGCGGATGGTGGAATGACTTCGACCCTACTGTCATGATAGACGATGACGGAACTCCTTGGATGTCCTGGGGTAACGGCACCTGCTTCCTCGTCAAGCTTAAGAAGAATATGGTGGAACTGGACGGAGAGATCATCGTACTTCCTATGGAAAACTATGTCGAAGGCCCTTGGCTCTATAAGAGGAACGGACATTACTACAATGTATATGCGTCAATGGGACAGGAGCGCGAGAGCATTTCGTATGCTATGGCTGATGACATAGAAGGTCCGTGGACATTCATGGGAGAACTCTCCGGTATGGGTCAGGACAGTTTCACGATCCATCCGGGCGTTATAGATTACAAGGGAAAGACATACCTCTTCTACCACAATTCCACACTTTCACTTGACGGATATGGCCCGGCTACAGGCCGCAGAAGCATCTGTGTCGATCAGATGTATTACAACGAAGACGGTACAATCCGTCCGGTCATGCAGACAACTGCAGGTATAGTCAATCAATTATAGCCACATGAGCACCATGAGGCGCAATTATCTGATGATCTTCGCAGAACGACTCTTTTAATAAGCATTTCAATGTCCGGAAGTGAGCGATCTTCCTTTTTATTCAGAATATTAGTGGATATATAGCGAGGGAATGAGTATATTTGTAGGATTAACACACTATGACCGATATGCAAGCTGGAATCAGAAATATAATGTTCCTCTCCATTCTCCAATGCATCCTGCTGACCGGATGTATGAAATGGGAGACTCCGTCATCAGTCTCAGACTCACTTCCGCCTGTATTCCCTGACTACATCGGGGTCACTGTTCCATCCAACATCGCTCCATTGAACTTTATGGTCGATGGCGCGGAAAAGATACAGGCAGCATTCAGTGCCGAGGGACAGGAGATAGCAAGGAGCATCGGCAAGGATGGAGTCTTGTCCATTGATGCCGAGGACTGGAGATCGCTTCTGGAACGGGCGAAGGGCGGAACATTCGATGTCAGCGTCTCTGCCTGGAATGAAGAATTCCCGGACGGAGTCTCGTACCGGTCTTTCAAGATAAATGTAGCGGATAGTCCTATAGATGAATGGATTGCATACCGTCTTATAGAACCCGGATATGAGGGATGGCGTCAGCTCGGCCTTTATCAGAGAGAGCTCAGTTCGTTTGAGGAAACGGCCATTGTCACCAACAGGAAGTCCACCACAACCTGTCTGAACTGCCATCACTTTCCTGCATATTCTTCTGAAAGCATAATGTTTCACGCTCGTGGAGCGAATGGAGGTACAGTGATCTTCCATAACGGAGAGATGTCCAAGGTGGATTTCAAGAGCATCGGCCTCAAAAAGAACACAACTTACCCGGCTTGGCATCCGGAAGGACGCTTCATAGCGTTTTCTGCCAACACGACACACCAGATCTTCTATGGAGAGGGAAGGCAGCAGGTGGAAGTATTCGACACCGCCTCAGACCTTGTGGTA
>JAEIGA010019850.1_pt1 | contig 10241 bp, 9 predicted proteins | sample 9270691 | NCBI WGS metagenome assembly JAEIGA01 (sample SAMN17057246, study PRJNA624740) | gut metagenome | biome: biome; isolation source: fecal sample | host: Bos grunniens | place: China: Xizang | collected 2019
AATGCCTTGGCTTTTCGGTCAGGGCTTTCTTATTGCGACGTTACGACATTGTGATGATGTACAAAAATATAGACTAAATAAAACGATTGAATTAAAAATGATAAAGCACGTTAGTCCTGTCAAATCTCACGATTTTTGAGCAATAGCATGTTGTTTTATATGCCTAATTTGGGAACAGCCCCTGCTGAGCGAATCGACATAAACTGAGCTTGTGAAGAATAACTGAGAGCGTAGAAAACAGAGGCCTTGATGAGGACTAAGTCCGGATATTACCTGGCATAGAAAGAGCCGACGCATCCAGCTGTCGGCTCTTTATTGTACTTCAGACGTGCGACTCCAACTCTGGAGTACGAGGTCGCAGGTTGAAACCTTGTCATAGACACTATTCTCCCTACAAATATAGCTTTTTGCACCTTTTATATGGGTGCTTTTTTTAACGGAAACAGAAAAAAAGATGTTTTAAACATTCGATTGTTATCACATTGCTGGGGAATATAGTATGAATTATACCTCCATATAGTTGATTATTGTCATCTGCTTCTATGCACAAAGCTGTCTATCCGTTCAGTATGAAAAACAGCTCACATAGTTTAATGAACATTTTATTTATCTCTGCCGGGATGGTAATATACAAATAGATCATGGTCCTTATTTGGAATGTGCCTCGTCGTTCGCAGAAGTGAGGAAATTCTTTCCGGGCCGTTGATTATAGATATAGGAATTCGTCTCTTAGAACTACAGAAGGAATAATGACATGAGCAAAAAAGCAAAGATAACTGTCGATCCCGCCTACAAGGTCGGAAAGATTGAAAAGAGGCTGTTCAGTGCTTTTCTTGAGCCTATCGGTGACTGGGTCTACGGAGGTATCTACAGTCCGAATCATCCGTCATCCGATGAACAGGGTTTCCGTACCGACATTTTAGATGCTGTAAGGAGATTTGAGCTTCCTGCAGTACGTCTTCCAGGAGGCAATTTTATGTCAGGATGGGATTGGAGAGATTCCATCGGTCCGCGTGAACAACGTAAAGCTCATCTGGACCTTGCCTGGAAACAGATCGAAACAAACGAGTTCGGACACGATGAGTACCTTCAATGGGTTGAGAAATCCGGTGCAGAGCCACTTTATACGCTGAATCTCGGCACAGGAACGATAGACAGCGCTCTCACCTGCGTTGAGTACACCAACTATGAGGGAGGAACATACTGGTCTGACCTTCGAAAGAAGAACGGACATGCCGATCCGTACAATGTGAGGACATGGTACCTCGGGAATGAGATGGATGGTCCATGGCAGATAAACTCCTTTGAGAAAGACCCCAAGGCATACGGTATCAAAGCATACGAGACTGCCAAGGTGCTGAAATTTATGGATCCCGATCTGGAGATCGGTGTGTGCGGGTCCTCCTCTCCCCTTCTTACGCGGTATCCCGACTGGGAACGAGCGGCATTGGAAGAATGCTACCCTCTTATGGATTATCTTTCAATCCACTATTACCATGCTGCACCGGAGGGAGATTACGCTGCGTTTCTAAACGGAGCCACTCTGTATGAGAAGTTCCTCAATACTGAGATCGGTATCTGCGATTACGTCCAAAGCAAATACCGTCATCCTAACAAGATGATGATCTCATTTGACGAGTACGGCATCTCTTTCAACGCACAGGAGAAAGTAAATCACGGAAGGAACGGCTATCTGCCTCTTCAGTCATACGGGGAATTCAAAGATGACAGGCGCCGCCCGTTCAACAAATTCGATCCGAGGAATCCATCTGACCTCACATTCCGCAGAAGATATGCTATGATGGACGCTCTCGGTCAGGCATCGGTGTTGCTCATCCTCATGCGCCATGCTGACAGGGTCAAGATCGGATGCATGACCGGAGGCATAAGAGGAGCAATAGCGTTCGACAGCAAGAACGTCTGGAATGGTGCGACCTACTATCCGTTCTATCAGCTGCGTCATTTCGGCACAGGGGATTCTATCCTGCCGGCTATCGATACTCCGACATTCTCGGCAAAAGGTTTCGATATAGACAACTTCCATGCTGTGGATGACTACTATGACATCCCTTATATCGACGCATCAGCTTCCTTTGACAGGGAAAACGGCGAAGCAGCTGTATTTTTCATCAACAGAAACTGGGAAGAGGATATGGATATCCAGCTTAATGTCAAAGGTTTCGAAGGATACGAATTAGTCGAGCATCAGGAGATGTACTGCTATGACGATGATGCCTTTAACTCCTACGGCGATGAGATGATACATCCTGTCGTTAACAGGGAGACAAAGATGGACGGCGGAATCATAGACATTCACGCCAAGAAACTATCTTTCAACATGATCAGACTGAAAAAGGCCAGATAATAATTGGTTTTTATAGACAACGCTCGGAACCTGAAAGGTACAGGATCCGAGCGCTTTTCTTGTTTATTTTTTCAACGAGCTTATAACGTTCTAACTATTTCGCTGACCGGGTATTCTGGGCCAACTTCTTCGTAAGATATAACGCCTGCCGCAAGTCTTGCGCCGCAGTACGCGAACACGTCTCTTCCGTGGAAGATGTTGGACTTTTCGGAACGTACGTTGCCGTGATATCTGTTTACTGTCTGGTCTATCTCACGGACAGCAGTGATCCCCACCGCATCCGCTACTACTGCAAGACACCCATTGTCAGGAGTGACGATGTAGTGACCGGTTGCTGTCTCGGCAACCGATGCTCTTCTTGGTGTGCCTACTCCGGGATCCACGACAGATACGAACACAGTCCCTTTGGGCCAGAAAGAGATAACATCCACAATGTTTGTTCCTGCTGCGATGACGTCGAATTTCGGCACCTCATGGGTGATGTTGTATACCCGGAGGTCTCTGTCAACGAGTTTGCAAACGCCAGCCATTGCGCCTGATCCGCCTATCCCGAAATCGGTCTGCATAACTACATATCCCATGGCCTCACATCCTTTCTATCCGGATCTTGGATCCATCACCGGAGACGATGCCGTATTTCTCAGCAAAGTTTCCCAGATTGATGCCAAGTCCCAGATACCCGTCACTTCCGTTGTACACAACTTCTTTACCGGGATCTACCCAACCGAATGATGGGCGATATGGGATGACATTGCAGTATACCATAGAGCCGTTCTGCTCTATGGTGACTCGCAGGTCGTGCTCAGGCAGTATCCCGGCGTTCTCAGCGGAAGATATAGGTATACTTGTCTCTATGTTCCCGAAAGTCCTCATTATGCCGGTGACTATGCCTTCCGCGGCTCCTTCAGACACCTTGTACGCAGGTTCTGAGAACCGTACGATCTCGCTCACCGGATACTCAGGTCCCACTCCTTCAAAATCTATGATCCCTGAGGCTAGTTTAGCGGCGCAGTAAGCGAACAGGTCCCTTCCATGGAAGATGCTTACCTTCTCGGTTCCCTTAAGTCTGTTGACTGTCTCGTCGATGGTTCTGACGGCTTTTATTCCGGGAGTGTCCAAGAGCAATGTCAGGGACCCGTTGTCCGGAGTTACTACGTAGCTTCCGTTGTTCAGCAGCGCGACGCTTGCCCTTCTGGAGGTCCCCACACCGGGGTCTATTACCGACACGAAGATAGTGCCTTCCGGCCAGTAGGGAACTATGTGATAAAGGCTTCTCGCAGCAGCTCTCACATTGAATTTCTCTATGCTGTGACTTATCTCATATATCTCGAGATCGGGATCGACTTTGAGGCAGGTGCCGTGCATGGCGCTGCCGCCGCCGGTTCCGAAATCAGTCTGCATTGTTATGATTGGCTTGATCAATCTGTCGCTCCTCCCGCTACAGGCGATACCCGGACCCTATAGACCGACAGATCATAGGCGTCCAGAAGTTCGGGCAATTCTAGGTCGCAGAAACTGCCGCGGTTTATAGACAATTCCACGTAATCGTTGCTGGATTCATTAAGGATCGGATCTCCCTCTGGGACGTACCCGAAGGAGCGGTGGAAAAGCATGACCTGATCGTAGAGGATTTCTCCGTCTTTTGAGATTTCCACGCGGCACATGTCCCCCAGACCTATTCCTATCTCTTTTATCATCTCATTGGGAATGGAGATAGCAACGTTTCCGAAGTGATCATGGGCACCCGTGACCTCTCCGACCGCTGCTCCGTTCTCTATATGCGCTTCTGGTGTCGGAAAGACAACGATCTCATCAGTTGGATACATAGGGCCAACCTGTTCCCATGTGATTATACCTGAGGCCAGTCTCGCCGCCGTGTAGGCGTAGACGTCTCGTCCATGGAAAGTGTGGTGTTCGTCCGAGCCGGGCAGGCGGTTGACAGTTTCGTCTATTTCGCGAACCTCTTTTACCTTATCAGCCAGCAGGCTTAGTGTGCCGTTGTCCGGAGTCACTATATAACTGCCATTCTTCATCAGGGCGACGCAGCTGCGCCTTGATGTCCCTACACCTGGGTCAACCACTGACACGAACACAGTGCCGTCTGGCCAGTAGGGAAAAGCAGACGCCAGCAGCTGGCTCGCCATCCGCATATCGTATTCTCTGATATCGTGGCAGAGATCGAAGACCCTTATCTCTGGATCTGTGCTTATTATTACGGCTGTCATAGACACGGGAAATCCCGTGGACAGGCCAAAATCCGACTGAAGTACTATGCAGGGTTTCACTGTGATCCTCCTGTTTTCTCTATGCGTACTCGGAATACTCCTGGATCTTTCTCCTCAAGTATCTGAGGTATGCATTCATTTATAAAGCTTTTCATATTGAGTCCGATGTCCATGTATCCGGAACTGCCGTTGAATACCACCGGCTCTCCCTCTGGCACATAGCCGAAGGAAGGTTGATAGGGCATTATGGCATGGTATTCTGTCTTTCCATCTCTTGTGAAGGTGACTTCCACCAGGTCTCCGTGGCGTATTCCGGTATTCTCGAATTCATCGGTTCCAATAGTGAATGTTATATTCCCAAAGTTTCGCAGCAGCATACCCACTGCGCCTTCTGCAAAACCGTCGCCTATGACGGCTTTAGGAATAGTGAGGAATACTACTTCGCTGGCAGCGTCGGGACCGAGTTCCTCGAACGGAGAGCCTGACGCAGATGCTACAGCGCATCGGATCAATGCCCATTCGTCGTCACCGTACTTTTCTGTGTCGATGTATCTGGCTCCGGCGAAGCCAAGTGCACCCACGCACATTGTAGAAGTGCCGTTGTCCGGACTGATGATTATACTTCCGTTTCCCAGCTTTACAGCAACTGGGCGTCCTTCTCCCACACAGGAGACAAAAACCGTGCCGTCAGGCCAGTATGGGACGCTTGTATACAGGTATGCCATGACCTGGCCTACATTGCCACTCTCAAAGGTCTGGGAGGCGTCCACGGCATCGGTGCCGGGACACAGAGTTTCCACTATTCCCGCTGCCTTGGCGAAATAGGTAGACTTGGTACCCTTGTCCGAATGTATAACTACTGAATTCTTATGCATTTCAGATATCCTTGCTTATGGTAAATTTCCAGGTCGGCCCGAAATCAAGACCGTATTCCTTGGTGGCATTACCCTGGTTGATTGCCATCATGACAGTGCGCATCTCGCTGCTGAATACCAGCGGCGTCCCCACAGGGACGCATCCAAAGGTCTTCTCCAGAGGCATTGCGATGTCGAGCACCTTTTCTCCGGAGTTCTCCACTGTGACATGCACCTTATCTCCGTACTCCATTCCGCACTCAGACAGCCAATGGAACGGGATGTTGGTACCTATAAGACCAAAATGGTCGTCTGCCTCATTGATCATGCCTGAGACGCAGTTCCCGTCCTTCTCGGGCTTAATATACTCAGCTTCCACAACCTCGTCCACAGGATATTCGGGGCCAACGCCCTCGAAACTGATTATTCCTGCAGCAAGCCTGGCGCCGCAATATGCGTAAACATCGCGGCCGTGGAATATGTGTACGTCCTCAGAGCCCTTGAGCCTGTTGACAGACTCATCTATCTGGCGAACCGCTTCGATGCCGATGTGTTCCTTGATGTAGGTAAGGGTGCCGTTGTCCGGCGTCACTACATACTGGCCGTTTGCGAGTTTTGCGACGCAGCTGCGTCTGGAGGTACCCACTCCGGGATCCACAACAGACACAAACACTGTACCTTTAGGCCAGTACGGCATAAGGTACATCAGTGATTCAGAGGCATCCAGGACGTTGAACTGTGCGACGTCGTTGTTTCCGTCATCTACCTTGAGGTCTGGGTCCACCACAGCACATACACCGTGCATGGCACTTACCGACATGGAACCGGTGCCAAAATCTGTTTGTATAATCACATGAGCCATAAAGATATATCTCCTGTATTTGTTTACATATTATTTGAACCATTTCATGAAGAACAGAGTGTCAAGCTTGTTGATATGCTCGATCTCGTCCTTGGATACCCATGGACACCAGATATCCGCGGGCCAGGGATCTATGATCCTGTACCTGATTATGTAGTATACCGTTAGCAAAAGCAGTATCACGGTCAGGATCCTGACTGGCCTATCCCACTTGGTGAGTTCGTGCTCGGCGTACCAGGTACGCTTTTCTTTCTTGCCATATCCGCGCAAGTCCATAGCGTTCGCTATGTTGGAGACCTTGCCGAATGATGTGAAGATCAGAGGCACCAGTATCAGAACAGTATTCTTGAGTCTCTTGAAGATACTGGCCTTACGGGAAAGCTCGACTCCCCTCATCATCATGCTGTTTCTTATGTTTATGAAATCGTTGGCGATATCCGGAATGGTCCTGTAGGCAAGGGAGACTATGGTGCAGACCTTATAGTTCAGCCCGCATTTATTGAGTCCCGAGGCGAACTCGGATGGAGTCGTCGCCAGAGCAAATGCTATCACTGAAACAAAGGATGCCGTTCTTTTAATGAATACGGCCAGCATATACCATAAGAATTCCTTGGACAGGTACAGTCTTCCGGAACCCTGCCAGATTATATGCTCCACGCCTATGCTGTTTTTTCCTGCAGCGGGGCTCACCAGCCACAGGAATATGTTCCCCAGCAGAGTCACTGTGAAGAATGTTATTGTGAACATGATGATTATAGGTTTGAGGTTAGGCTTCATTGAAGCAATCTCTATAACGTTGATGACGAACAGCGGGATCAGTATCCTTACGTCCCGCGTGGAGATTATAGCCGCGCTCATGACTAAAAAGAGGAACACCTTGGTGAAGCCCGTAAGTTTGTGCAGGGCGGTGGAGCCTGGGACGTAATTGATTATCATACGGTTATTCATTTGGCTTCACCATCCTTTCGTACTCTATGAAGTGCCTTATGGCCGACTCCGGTTCGAGACCAAGTTTTACAGCCAGTGTGTTCAGCGATGTTTGTTTAAGACTGGCCTTACTGATGATCTCAGGATCCGAAAGGACCGAGAAAACCTTGTCTGAGGCTATCAGCTCACCGTCCGCGAAAACTATAGCTCTGTCGGTATTCTCAATGGCCAGATGCATGTCGTGCGTTATGAACAGTATTGTCTTTCCGTACTCCCTGTTGAGGGTGTTGACGAAGTTCATTATGTCGGTGTAGCTTCGGAAGTCCTGGCCTGCGGTAGGCTCGTCCAGTATGAAGACCTCCGGTTCGAGCGCCATCATGGACGCTACGGTGACTCTTTTCTTTTGCCCATAGCTTATGGAGTCCACAGGCCAGTTACGCATGCGGTAAAGTCCGCAGGTCTCGAGAGAGGTCTGTACCCTGCGGTCAGCTTCCTCAGAGGGCATGCCGCGCAGATCCAGAGCCATCCTGACCTCGTCTTTGATGATATCCTTGACTATCATGGTGTTGGGATCCTGCATGACGTAACCGACCTTCTCTCCGATCTCTTTGACCGAGAGCTTCTTTATGTCGGTACCGTCCAGGGTTATGGTCCCGGTGTCAGGACGGATTATTCCGCACAGCAGTTTGGCCGCAGTGGATTTTCCTGCCCCGTTCTTTCCTATTATCGCCACACGCTCGCCGCGCTTTATCTCAAGATTTATGTCGTTCAGTGCTTTCTTGCCGGGATCATAGGAGAAAGATACGCCTTTGAATGTGACCACCGGATTCTCACGATTCTCTTTTACTGCTTCGCGTTCCTCAGTGAAGAACTGTCTTAGCTTTTCCTCTTCTTCCGGCGGAAGAGTCATGGAGGACAGATCGCAGAGGTTTTTTACGCCGTTCAGCGAGCAGCCAGCATACTTCATGGCTGTGAGGTACAGCGGCTCTCTGATGCCGTGCTCCCGAAGAAGAGAAGACCTCAGCAGGTCGTCTGGACTCATATCAGCGACGATACGGCCACCAGCCATCAGGATGACGCGGTCCACCGGTCTGTAGAGGACGTCTTCCAGCCGGTGTTCTATGATAATGACAGTTTTTCCTGTCTCTTTTGACAGATTATCGATCAGATCCACGGCAGTCATTCCCATCTGAGGGTCCAATGCAGCCAGAGGCTCGTCGAATATAAGTATCTCGACGTCGTTGCCGAACACACCCGCAATAGCCACTTTCTGCTTCTGTCCGCCAGACAGGTTGAAAGGGACGTGGTCTATGAAGTCCTGCATGCCGACCAGCGAAGCGTTTGCATTGATCCGCGGTATCATCTCAGGTCTTGGAACCATGTCGTTTTCCATCGCGAAAGCGATATCCTCACCCACCGTGAGGCCAACGAACTGGGCATCGGTGTCCTGCAGGACAGTACCGACACTGTCGGACAATTTGAATATAGAGGCGGTGGAAGTCTCTATGCCGTTTACTGTACAGCTGCCGGTGATCTCCCCTTCATAGGAAAAGGGAATCAGACCGTTTATGCAGTTGCACAGGGTGGACTTTCCACTGCCTGAGGCTCCAAGAATGAGTATCTTCTCGCCTGGGTAAATGTTAAGGTTGATGTCGTACAGGGTCGGGTTCTTCTGCACCTTGTACCTGAATGTGAAATCTTTGAAACTGATGATGGGTTCCTTCACGTGGACCTCCTGATATTTCTTCTCAGAAAAAAGGAATGCCTCCGCTCATCCTCTGTACGCGGAGGCTATCCGTAAGCCTGTAACCGAAGCGACAGGCTTACGGCCGACTCTGTATAATTATTCTTCTTCCAGGTTGGTGCGCGCAGCGTACCTCTTTGCGAGGAGGAATAGGACGGGCAGTCCGATGATGACCTCGACGATGATGTTCCCGATGCTAGCCCAGAGAGCCTGCAGGAAGGTGATATTGAGCTCATCGCCATAGAAGAGGGCAGTGAGGATAGGGGTGACTACGCCAAACGCAAAGGCATTGCCGAACACAACACACAGCACGTATGTCACAGCCTTCTTTGTGTCGAAGATGCCCTCGGTGATGTATGCGCCGTAAAGGGGCAGAAGTCCGACAAAGAAAGCACAGACAGCGTTGCCGACTGACCAGTCAAACCAGAGGCCCCAGCCGCCGATAAGGTCAGCGATGACATTGCCGACACCGGCTGCAACTGCTGCCGGCAGCGGTCCGTACATTGCGCCGACAACAACGGGGACGATCATGGCGGTTGTGAGTGATGTATTTGTGAAGATTGGAATGCCGCCGTAATTCATGAGCACGCCGAAGAGAGCTGCTCCGATAGCGACAGTGACGATTGTCTTGGTGTTCCATGTACCAAGAAGCTTCTGTCCTAAGCTTTTGTTTTTCATTTCACATTCTCCTTTTTAGATGTAAGAGCCGCCGTAAGCGGCTGTCTTTCACACATAAATCATACAATAAAAAGGAACTTTATTAAAAGAGTAAGAATATACAAGAATAAGGGCAGAATAGCCCTCTTTTTTGGTGCATCGTGGTATACGGATCCAGGGGAAAGTCAGGCTTTCTGTGTTGCGGTGAGCATGCGATGCATCTTTTTGCTTTTATGGTTTTCTTCATTTATAAATCTTTGCTGTGTTTCATATCTGCACTGCCATTCATGGTTTAGCTAAAGACAGGTTGGAACATAGAGAAATCGGGGGTCATTGACTTCTTTTTTGTCGGTCGATAAGTTATCATAGCAGTATCAGCTGTTATACACAGTGATATACTTGACAGATATGAATAACCATCAGCCAGAGCGAAGATGCGGCACCAATAAAAAGCCTTGGATATATGCATTTTGCTTCTTGGCTGCTGAAGAAAAAGGAGTTTGAAACATGGCAAAAAACTTCATCTCGAACAAGGATTACCCTGTTGTTTCCACCCCAAAAGGGAAGATCAGAGGCTATTTCTATGATGGTGTCTTCAATTTCAAAG
>JAEIGA010019851.1_pt1 | contig 10240 bp, 6 predicted proteins | sample 9270691 | NCBI WGS metagenome assembly JAEIGA01 (sample SAMN17057246, study PRJNA624740) | gut metagenome | biome: biome; isolation source: fecal sample | host: Bos grunniens | place: China: Xizang | collected 2019
AGCAGATTCCTCTAGATTAAGGGTTTATGCACCAGAAGAAACAAATCGAATATTACAAGTGAACGCCGATGAAAACAAAGATGCACCTTTGCAATTACCTATGCTTACGCTCTCACGCAATAAAGACATAGAAATTGAATCTACAATTAAACAAAATAAATCTTTTGACGGTTTTGTTCTTTTAAAGGATAAGAAAAGTGCAACAACTGTTCACTTAAATGTTATACCCATAAAGACCACTTATCAGTTAGATATTTGGACTAAAAAGAAGATTGAAGCCGATGAATATGTTAGACAGTATTTATTTAAACTGATTAACAATCCACAGATTATTATTGAAATACCTTATAATAATTATGTGATACGACATACCGCCAATCTGCGCGTACTTAACACTGTATCAGACACAAGCGATATTTCAACACATATTTTTCCAGGTCAATTCTACAAGTGGACTATTCAGCTTGAATTACAAGATGGATTCTTGTTTAGTATACCTCAAAAACAAGGCTGGAGATTCGTCGGTGTGGAAGTTACTATTGCTGATAGAATAATAGATCCTCCATACGAAGAGCTTTTATTTGAGTGCAACTTAGAACAAGATGACAAAAATAATATGCTAAATTAATTGAGATTCTGAACGACAACAGCTCAAAGACATTGTTCAGCTTATTTATAAAAATTTTATTAAGGAGATTATTTAATATGCCTAAAATACTTATTAATGAGATTGACTTAACTACTCCTGGCGCTCCTGGCAGTTATGCGAATTATTCAGTATTAATTGCAGGTTTCGAGGCAGATCGTGAGGGTTATTATGAAGATACTAATCCCAGTCTTTCTGCTAAGGCAGCAGTAGAAGCCGATGGTGAGAAATACAAAGTCGAAAAGACAGCTTTTGATTTCTCAGGAAGACTTCCTAGATACCGTATTGAAAAAGAAACTATCGTGGAGGCAAATGGCAGAGAAAAGACTACATATGCTGTGGTATACAACAGACCTGTAGCACCAGATGATAACGGAGTATATGAGTTTACTTCTGCTGATGACTTTGAAAAAACAATTGGATTGGTAGCACCTAAGGTTGTTGTTGAAGGTGTTGGCGGTGCGGATGACACTGAGCTTTATCACTATGGCAACCAGATGGCCTATGAGCTTCTAAAAATTGGATATCCCGTTATTTATAAGCCCTTTAGAAAGCCTGCTGAGGGTGAGACCTATGCTACAGTCGTAAAAGAGCTTGGAGACGAATCCTTCTGGGAGATCTTCAAAGACAAGGCGAATTACGACTTCAGATTTGTAACTCACGGTCTTCTCGAGTCCACAGACATGTCTACTGTTGGAACTTACCAAGAGAAAGCAAAGAGCTTACAGACTAATACCGACAGATTGGTTCTTGTAGAAACTGCGATTAGAGAGCTCGAAGAGATTGCCTCCGTAGCTGCATTTAATAAGGATAATGCAAAGACTAACCAGGAGCTTGAAGAAGCACTAGACGAAAATGACCTTTACAGTGAACTTCTTCAGAACGACCTTAGCGCTTTTGAGGGTCTAATCAAGGCCGATAAAACACCTTACGCTAACTACGAAGAGGCTGTTACCGGTACAAAAACAGAAGCTGATACTCTTAAGGCTCAAAACGCAATTCTCGAAGAAGAACTCGAAGAGCTTTTAACTAATGGTATTTCAAGAGCAAATATTAGTGCAGCTAATGAAGAGATTGCAAATCTTGCTACTTATGTAGTATCTGAAAATCCCACTGCTGACGACAGTCTTCCTGGAAGAGGCGACTGCACCGCTCTTATTGAGATGGATGAGAGATGCTATGTGAATACTACTTCAAGCAAAAAGCCTGAAATTCTAATTGTCGAAAGTATCAACAGAGACTTTACAGGTATCACTGCTGCTAATGGTAAGTTCTGTGCTTTAACTGTACCTAGTGTTGTTTATACAACCGGCAAAAAGTTCCCAGGTGCTTTCCATTATCTCGCTTGCTTCATCAACTCACTACAGCTCGGTTTTGCTGAGTGGTATGCTGCTGCAGGTTACACAAGAGGCGTTTCCAGTTACAACATCGATCACACTACTGTAAAGCTCGGTGAAATTGCTATTAATGCTCTTGAACCTAGATACTGGATTGACCAAGCAACAGATCCTAAGTTTGCTTGTAACGTAATCGCTAACTTCAGAAACAACTACTACCTCTGGGGTAACAGAACATGCCATCCTCTTGGCCAGTATGGTAACTTGAAGAATGGTGACTTGGTAGCAAGTAGTTTCTTAAATATCAGACAGCTCTGCTCAACTATTAAGAAGCAGTTATACGTAGCTTGCCGTAGATTCACCTTCGATCCTAATAGCGACACTCTTTGGTTCAACTTTGTAAACGCAATTAAGCCTACACTTGAAGCTATGAAAGCTGATCAGGGTGTAAGAGACTATAGAATTGTTAAGGTTTATACCGACAAGAAAGCTACTTTAAAAGCTAAGATTAGAATTATCCCAATTGAAGCCGTTGAGGACTTTGACCTAGAAATCTCTCTTGAAGATTCCTTCGGCGAAACTACTGCAACTATTGCTGAATAATTGAAAGGAGAAATAGAAATATGTCAAATAGTTTATCTGCTCAACACATCAGCACCAACCTCGCTAACTACGAGGCTGCTAGAACAGGCTTTTTCTCACTAATTGTTGACGACATTGACAATATTGTAAAAGCTAGTTACTCTGGTGACCCTAAGGCTGCATCTAACAGTGACAAAATTGCTAGAGCTCAGGAAACACTAAAGTTAAATGTAACTAAGGCACCCGTTCCTCACTTCAGTCTTGCTACTCTTGAGTACAGACGTGGTAACGACGTAGTTAAGTTTGCAGGCGTTCCTACTTATGATGCCGGTGACATTACTGTCGACGACGTTGTTGGTATGGATACCAAGTCCATTCTTATGGCTTGGCAAGCTCTTGCATACAACGTTCACTCTCGTAAGGGTGGTCGTATGAAGGACTACAAGAAGAACTGCACACTCATCGAGTACACTCAGGACTTCGAGCAAGTAAGAAGCTGGACCCTTTATGGTTGCTGGATTAGCAAAATTAACGAGGGCGATTTCGATAAGGAAAATGACGGTAAGAGACAAATCACCGCAACTATCGAATACGACCGTGCAGAAATGGAACTTCCTACTGCTTAATTTATCATAAATATAAAAGAGATGGTCAGTTGATCATCTCTTTTATTTTATTTATTTTATTTTTAATAAATCTATTTTCAATTTGCTAAATTATATGTATTTTAGAATGCATATTAAGGAGGACTGCTACTGTGGGACGTAAAAAAGTTGATAGAAGCGACAAAGTAATGCAAACTTTTGAATCTTCAAAGCCATTGGTAGATCGTTTAAAAGCTACAGCCAAAGCACGAGGTCTTACAGTATCAGCCCTCATTCGGCATATACTGGAATACTATTTTGAAAACCGCGAGTTCTAAACTCGTAAATAAAGATAAGGAAAGGCTAATTAATTATGGTTGAAAGACAGATGGATTACACTATTATGGAAGGTTATGAACTACCTTCTAAGGGAAGAATTTACGAAGCAAATGTCAATCCTCACGTAGAGCTCCGTTCTATGACTGCTCGAGATGAGATGAAAAGACTTTCTCCTTCTAATACTCCACTAAAAACACTTGCTGACATCATTGAAGGCTGCTGCATCGAAAAACCGGCAATTCAGGTATATGACATGAGCTTGGGTGACTATGAATTTTTACTCCACAAGCTTAGAATTGTAACTTATGGTGAAGACTATAAGGTATCTTTACGCTGCCCTGAATGCGGCGAGCTTATTGAAACAGTTGCAAAGCTCGATCAGCTTGAAATCAAAGAATTTGATGAGACTGTAGTACGTGAGCTTCAGACCTTTATGCTTCCTAAGAGTAATAAAATGATTACTTTGAATTTCTTATCTCCTCGTATGGTAGAAGAAATGGAAGTAAAAGTCAAAGACATGAAGCGTAGATATAAGGGTGCAAGCATTGACTTTGAAACTATGGTACGTTTACTTGTGAACATCGATCTCGTAGACGGTGAAAAGAAATCAGAACATGAGCTAGAAAATATAATCACAAATCTTCCAGCTCTAGATCTACAAAAGATTTTAAATAATATCGATAAGCTTAATCAGCAAATCGGATTAGATAATGTTTTATATCTCACCTGCCCTAAGTGCGGCGGTGACATTACTACCTTTTTTCGCTTCGGGCCCGAGTTTTTTAGACCCACAACTATCTAATGATGGAACTGCCTACGGGCCGAAACGATATAAAGAGATAGTAAAAGAATGCTGGTATATAAGTGATAACTTACATACCAGCTATACAGACGTTTTAAATCTAGCATACCAAGATCGTGTATACTTAATTGAGTGTATAAACGAAAAGAAGGATGCTACACAAAGAGCTATAGAAGAAGCTCAACAAAAACGAGGCAAATAATTAAATCTACATAAAGGAGGAGTCGACTATGGCCATGAATGATGAACAGTTCAGTAAACTGTCGCCAGAGCAAGTAAATAAACTAGCTAGAACTATAAACGAAGCTAAAGATCTTACTGCTCGTCAAGCCGAAATTATTGAACAAGTTCTAGCTGGCGAAACCGAGATAGGAGAATTACGTATCTCCTATTTAAATAAATACTTTGATATTTACTCTAAAAGTCTGGACTCTGTAGTTGCACGTAAGAAAAGCGATTTAGAAGATGCTTTTCTAATAGCGGAGAAAAAAGCACGCGATTTCAGTCGCCTACACAAAGAGCTCAGTGAGAGAGAACAATCAAAACATGATACTAGGCCAGACTCCAAGCCTTCTAAAACTTCTGGAAAAGAACAGGAAAGAAAAGAGTCTAAGCCAACAAGCTCTAAAGCTGCCGATGAAATAACGGCCATTATTCAAGACACAAAAAAAGCTTTAGCAGGCTTAAACTCTGAATTACGCCAAACTAAAACCAGCACGGATAGTCTAGTTGCAAGTCTTGATACGTTACAGAAATTACATGCTGCAGCTACAGAACGAATTGGAAATCTGGCTAAGGTAAGTGCTACTACAAACAAAAATTCAGTTACCAGCACTCAGCCTAGTGCAGGTCAACAGCACTTAACTCAGTCTATAAAAAGTACAGATTCAAGCATAGCTGTAGAAACTGATATGCTAACAACTCTTGTTGGAGCTTTAGAGCACAGTTTCATTAGCAGTCTTAGTCAGCAGTTGACTCAGTTTGTTGCTGTTAACGGTCAGTCAAGTACAGGCCCTTCAAGCGAAGCAAATATATCTACAGTAAAAGAAGATCAAAAAGCTACGACTGTAGTTATTGAAGAACATCGAACTGCTTTAGAACCAGAAGGTGCTGCGACCGCTCTGATAGATAGCCTTACTGATAAGATTCAAAGTTTAATAAGACAACCAGAAATCTCTGAAGTAACAACAGATAAAGCAGGAATAGAAGAACTACTAGCCCTAAATACTTCTGAGATTAAGGAAGCTATAACAGGTTTCTTAAAGGTAAACACAGCTAAAGGTGATGGCATAGAAACTCATATTACCTTTGTTGAAAATGAGGCAGATAAAGATTCTAATAATCAAAGTGCTGGAATCAGTGCTCTTCAAGAGATTCTTACTGACCTTGTAAAGGTAGACACACCGGCTACTGAAACGGTACTTCATCTTCCAGAAGAAACTACCACAGAAATAACAGGTCTTCTCAGACAGTTAGTAGCACATACACAAACCATTAGCAGTTTTGAGCCGAGTAAACAACAAGATGCAAGCGCTTTCATTTCAGCAGACAAATTAAGTGAACTCGTTGGCGCATCTAAAGATAAGAAGCCTGATACCACAGAGAAAATCACAAAGATTACGCAGGATAAAGAAAAACCTGTTGTAAAATTTATATCTGATGACCTTATTGCTGAGCTGGAGGCTCAAGATAATGCTGCAATTCAAGCACTTATTGATCAGCTAAGTCAATTAAAACTTAGTGATGCAGATGCTCAAAGTGCAGTAGCTAATACCAGCATAAAAAATAAATCTTCAATTACTGAACTTGATACAAGCCTAAATCAAGAAGTATTAGAAGCAAAACGTCAACAAAGACTTGAAGAGCAGCGTGAAATACATAGTCGTCGAATTGAAGGTATTATTCAAAGACAGCTAGAACTGGAGGCAGCCAAAGCCGAGGAATCTACTGAAATTGAAAATAGACTACAAGATATTCGACTTTCAAAACTAGAGGACGTAGTACGTTCTGAAGAAGCTGCACAATCAGCTTATTATGATTTAGTCAGTAAGATTAATTTCGAAAGTCAATATTCCGATGAGCTAATTGCTCTTGAGGCTAAAAGGGTCAACGCTGAAAATATACAAAAATCAACGCAGGAACTTGAAGCCCTATTAGCACAGGAATATAATCGTAGAGAAGCACAAGTAAAGAAAGACTTTAAGAAGCAAGGCAAAGAGTTTACTGACGAAGATAAAGCCACAATTCGTAAACAGGTTGCTGAAGAATATGCTGAAAAAGGCAAACTTCAGGCTAAACTTGATGAGCTTACTAAGAAAAGACAAGAGAAGGAAGCTCGCGAAAAAGAAAAACAACTACGCAAAGAAGCACAAGCAAAGCGTACAGAAGATCGTACTGCCGGCTTTGTAGCTTTAGGTAGCTTCAAGGAAGGTGGCACTTGGAGTGAGAAAAGAGAAGCCCTAAAAGCTTCTGTCGCAGATTATGCAGCTACTCATGATAAGGATGAGTCTAAGGCCGCTCAGGAAATGGCCCTAAATGCTGCAGTTCAAGCGCTGTCTGGCCTCACTAAGCAGCTGGATCACAATATGAAAACCATTGCTGAACCAATGGGTAGAATTGACACAAGATTGCAGGGTTCTAAAAATAAAACTACTGCAGGTACTTTTGGTGGAAAATCTTATTGGAATCAGCTGGTTAAAGATATTACAAGCGTAGGTGCTGTAACACCTTACTTTAAACAAGAAACTTTTGTAAAAAATGTAGAAACACTCGTTGAGCGAGGCATTGCTTTTGATCTAAAACAGCGTGCTTTCTTAATGACAATTCAGGAAAAGATTGCAACTACATTTGACGTTGCCGATGGTACTCTTTTAAGACTAATTCGTATACAGCAAGCCGATTCTACCGCGGGTCGTATGGGCATGGAATCTGCTCTTAATACTTTCTTAAATAATATGTACGAAAATACAGAGTATTTAAGAGACGTTGCTGCAAGCGTACGCAGTAGTTTACAAGAACTTGAGTCTCTAATGACTGGTAAAGCAGCCGCAGAACTTGAATTCGAAGTACAAAAGTGGATGGGTTCACTCTACTCTGTAGGTATGTCCCAAGAAGCCGTCAACAGTATCACTTCAGTGCTTGGACAAATTGGTGCAGGTCAAATTGAAGGCTTAACAGGCGGTGGCGCTAGTAACTTAGCTATTATGGCTGCTAATGAAGCCGGCTTGTCGATTGCAGATATTCTTGTCAAGGGTATTGATTCTAAAGAAACAAATAAACTCTTGCAGGCAACTGTAAATTACTTAGCAGAATTAGCTGATTCGTCTAAGGATAACCGAGTTGTACAACAGCAATTAGCAGCAGTATTCGGAGTAAAGGCATCTGACTTAAGAGCGGCTACTAACCTGGCTGATTCTACAGGTACTATTTATGGTACTAAATTATCATACTCAAACATGCTAGGTCAGTTATCTAAGATGGCTGGTACTTTACATCAGCGTACAAGTCTGGATGAGATGATGACAAATGTTTGGGAAAACGGTCTGTATACTATTGCAGGAAGTATGGCAAGTAACCCTGTTTCATACTTTATTTATAAATTAGCGTCCGTGCTTGACGAAACTGTCGGCGGTATAGACCTTCCTTTCGTTAACGTAATGGGCTTTGGTGTTGACTTAAACACTACTGTTGCCGACTTAATGCGTGTAGCCGCTATGGGTACGGGTATTTTAGGAAGCTTAGGTCCAATAATCTCAGGTCTATCCTCTTCCTTCAGTGGCGCGTCGATGTTGACTAAAATGGGAATTGAAACCGGTTCTGGTGCACTTAAGGTTGTTGCCCGCGGGGATGGCGGTGGAATTGGCAGCTCTAAGGGTGGCGGCGCTACTTCAAGTTCAGGATCCGGCTTTACCTTCGTAGGTAATGCTTCCGGTAGTGACGTCAAAGATTCTACAATACAAGAATCTGAAGATAAGAAAAAACAACACATGATTGAGGCTAAAGAAGAAGCAGAAGAAACGCCACAAGACATGATTAACGTCACAACTCTAAAGATTTTTGAATTACTTTCCGACGTAGTGGATGGTAAGAGTGCTCTAAGGGTAAAAGTGGAAGATTACGGCTTAACTAAGGGCGGTGGCGGTAGCTATAATCCTCTTGGTGGCACAGCTGGCCTTGGCGGCGGCAATTCAGGTGGCTCTGGTGGTGGCTGGAGCTCTGGTGATACCAATAGCTCTGGTAATTTATTCAGTGGTGGCAGCGTTGCTAATATGGGCGGCTGGATTACTACAGGTTGATAGAATAGGAGAAGATAACTATGTTTAATTTTAATAATACTCATATTTTTACAGGTTATTTAAAGCAGTTGTTGGCTTCCTTTAATCTACCAACCTGTAAAGTATACACACATGAATTTGCACGCCACGTAGAAAATTATCATGAAGATGATCCAAGAATTGTTAAATCCTTTGATTCATTGAGTGATAGTGGTAGTAATAGAATGGCAGTTCGTGTAAATTACCTGCTAGATCATAGACTTGGTAATCTATTCTATGATAGAGAAAATAAACATTCTTACTGGAAATTCTCAGACGTACTTGTTTATAACGAGGATAAATATATTCCAGGACTTACTAGAAAGCTAGTAAGTCCTGGACCTAGATATGATACCGAAACTCACGAATATCTGGGTGACTATTTACGTTTTATGAGAGACTACTATGACATAAATCTAATGCCTCTGTATAATTGCTTTAATGACAAAATCTGTACAAATGTCTATTTTACAACAGATCTAAATCGTCCTACTTATAACACGGCATCGACAGATGGAGAAACTCATTGGCACTTAAATACTGTTAGCGGTGTAAAAGCAACAGAGCAGATACTTGGACTAATTGGCTCCGGCTTTGATCCACTGGAGGATGGAGAAGTATTTGTCGACGCAGCAACAAAACGTTGGGCTATAAGACAGAGAAACAGAACTTTTGTTACACAATTAGTTTCTAGAACTATTACTTTTGATTCCCTAGATCCAAACTACAAAATCTATGCAATACCAGTTAAGCTTTTTGAAAATTATACTATAGCTATCGATTGTGCATCTGGGTTTGAAGTTTTTTGTGGTTTATATAAAACTTCGATTGAATCTTCAAATAAGGCATTAGATTTATTTAGTCGTACTTACAAAAAATTTAATAACACAATTTTTAATCAGCCCATTTTGTTTGATGGCTTAAGCGTAGAGAACTGGCCTGATGAGACTGAGACAGAATTATTGGACATCAATAAAATATGTCGCTGTGATATAGTAAATAGAGAACAAGACTTGAGACTTTTTATAAAAATCCCTGTTTCTTGTAAATCTACTATTACTATTTTGGAAGGTGACTACAGAGCTTATAATGATATAAAATATGATTTAACTGCTCGTACTTATGATAACTCCATAGAAGAAACTTGGAAGTATAAACAAAACCACACAATTTTAAATTTTGAGTATGAGGGAAACAAGCTAAATCGTGAGGCCGAACAGATAACTTTAAATGAGTCTGGCTTTAAGCCTATTAGCAAGTTGCAATTATTAGCTTTTAACACACACGAGTCCTATCCATTCTCAGATCGTCTTGTAGAGTATCTTAGCGGTAGTGCTATTACATCTGCAGATGAAATTGCGGATAACATTCGTCGTGTACAAAAGGTTATGAATCAAAACCAGCACTACTTTAAAATCGACGGTGTTTGGGAAAATAAAATTCAAAAGATTGCTTATGACTACTTAATTAATTCTGGACCAATTGTACTCAGTCCTGCGGCAAATCAACTAATCGATCGCAGACAAGGATTACACCCAACTGTTGGACACGTTTCAAAAAGTAGAATGTACGATACGCTAGGTTACATAGATAAAGACGTTGAAAAATACTATGCTAGCTGGGCCATTTTTGATAAG
>JAEIGA010019852.1_pt1 | contig 10240 bp, 5 predicted proteins | sample 9270691 | NCBI WGS metagenome assembly JAEIGA01 (sample SAMN17057246, study PRJNA624740) | gut metagenome | biome: biome; isolation source: fecal sample | host: Bos grunniens | place: China: Xizang | collected 2019
AATATCTCAAGGCAGCATACGGCGATCTGGTCACTCTCGACACAGTTGAAGAAGCAAACACCGAGTCCGCGCTTGCAAACAAAGCCATTTCATTCTATCGTGATTCGATCGAATATACCGATGAGGAGCTCGAAGAGTACTATGTATCTCTTAACGGGAGCTCGGATCTCTTCACATATGCCTACTACTATATAGCGGCTGAGACCGTAGAGAGCACAGATGCCGACGGAAACACAACGACGGCTGCAAGCGAGGAGACGCTTACCGCTGCAAAGGCAAGTGCCAAAGCGATAGTTGCGGCATTCGAGGCTGACGAAAACGAGTATGACAGCATCGAGGCAAAGCTCAACGCAGCCATTGCATCAGTCGTCGCTCCGGCAGACGGGGAAGAACAGGCTGTGTGCACATATTCGAAAGAGGCCCTGGGCTCTTCCCTCGGTTCATCCTACAGCTCCTGGCTGATGGAAGAAGGCCGCAAGGAAGGCGACATTGAAGTTCTCGAATATACGGATTACGGTTATTACGTAGTTGTCTTCGAAAGCAGAAACGACAATTCCTCCGATGCGGACGGGGACGGGACGATCGACCGTCTCGCGATCGCAAAGGGACAGCTGACTGATACCGCCGTTTCGGAGTGGATCGAAACGCTCTCCGCAAACTATGAGGCAGCAGACGGTTTCGGTATTAGATTTGTCGGATAATTAAACTGATTAAAAAGCACCGGGCTCTCCTTTTCGGAGAGCCCGGATTTTATTTGTTTCATGTCAAACTATATCTGATATTTTGAAATCTCTGAATTCTTAGGAGTACCTGACTTCTGAATTGTCAAACTCTTCCTGGATCCTGTCGCTTATTTCTTTCGAGGCGCACATCATGCGTCCGGTTGCTGAAGAAGATCCTGCTATAAGTGCATCGGGATCGAGAGGAAGTCTCATGATCACGTGATAGCCGTATGTGCTTTTTACCGGATCCGATATTGCATATTCTTCAAGAGCTTTTGCCGATTCCTCGAATTCTTTTACCATGACGCCCTCTTTAAAGGTATAGCCATGCGGATTGGTTGCTTTTCCGGAATCCTCATCATACTGCTCCTTGAGCTCTTCGAACAGCGCAAGAAGCTTTTCGTTGTCGCCCTCTGCGGCTTTGAGCTGTTCGCTCAGCTCTTTTGCCTGAGCTTCCTTCTCCTGCCGCATCGTCTCGTCCAGTTCCTCACGGGTCGTCATATCCATAGTCAGCAGAAGGATATGGTTTGCGTTTAAGTATCCGTTTTCTTCCAGATAAGAGACAGCCTGCTCATCCGTTATTTTTTCGCAATTCTCTCCGTAAGCAAGCGTAAGGATATTCTGAACCAGATACTGGGCGTCCACGAGCTTTTTAAATGTATCCAGCGTCACATACCGCTGTTCTTTGAGAAACTTTGCAAGATCCTCTTCTGTGGCGCCCTCGCCGCAAACCGAAGCGGTATAAGCAGCAAGAGTCTCGTCGATCGACTGCCTGATCTCGTCCGTAAGTTCGATCCCGTTTTTGCTGCAGTAGCCTGTGACGGCATACATGTTCTTAACATACTCTTCAGCATTTAAGCGTATATACTCATCCCAGGTCGTCTCTTCACCTTCAGAGACGGCTGCGCTGAGATCCGTCATTCCGTAGTATTCCGCCTCCTGCATGCACTGGGAGAGATTCTGGAAATATTCATCCCATGATATGTCCTCGCCGTTTACCGTCATAACCGTCTCTTCCGGCTCATGCGTTCTGTACAGGGCATTATAATCAAACAGCGTTTCGCTTTCCGCGCTCTCTGCAATATCTGTATTTTCAGCAGCTTCTGATCCGGAGATCTCACCGCTTTCTGCAGGAACAGGCGATTTTTGCGTAACTGCATAAGTGATTATGCCTCCGAAGGCAATTACTGCCACAAGCAGAATAATGAGGAATCTTTTCATTCTTTTTCCAAGCTCCTTACAAATTTTCTGGCCTGATCCGTGATCCGGCTTCTTGATATTATCTTAAGAGATACCGTCGGCTTATCGCCGGGCTCCGCTTTCAGTATACCTTTATACTCTTCCCTCGAACACAGGTCAAGAAGTGTTTGCACATCCAGGTCTTTCATAACAAATATGAGTCTTCCGTTTTTCTGGGAAATATCAGTGATCCCGGCTCTTCCGGCTTCTCCCCTGAGAAGCGCGACCTGTATCAGGGTATTGACCCCCGGAGGCGGGTCTCCGAAGCGGTCTATAAGCTCGTCCGTAAGATCGTCCGCCTGTTCCTCCGTCCGGAACAGAGCGATCCTCCGGTATATATCCATTCTCTGTTCCTGCGCGGGTATATAACTGTCCGGAATCGATGCTGCAACCGCCAGATCCGCAGAACAGTCTGCTCTCGGCGCCGCGGGAACGCCTCTGGCTTCGAGCACCGCTTCTTCAAGAAGCTTCATATACATATCGTATCCCACTTCATGCATATGTCCGCTCTGTTCTGCTCCGAGAAGGTTTCCGGCTCCTCTTATCTCAAGGTCCCTCATAGCTATCTTTATACCGCTCCCGAACTCTGCAAAGTCCCTGATAGCGCTGAGCCTCTTTTCGGCTATCTCAGTCAGGACCTTATCTCTGCGAAATGTCAGATACGCAGAAGCTCTTCTGGAGGACCTTCCGACCCTGCCTCTTATCTGATGCAGCTGTGCCAACCCCAGGCGGTCAGCATCTTCAATGATCAGCGTATTTACATTGGGGATATCGATTCCCGCCTCAATTATCGTCGTGCAGACCAGCACCTGTACCTCGCCGGCAGAGACCGCTTCCATTACTGTCTGAAGCTCGGCTTTGTCCATCCTGCCGTGGGCAACGGCGATCGTCGTTCCTTCAGGCAGAAGCGGCTCCAGTTTTTTTGCCGTGCGCTCTATATCGTCTATGCGGTTATGCAGATAATAAACCTGTCCGCCTCTCAAGAGTTCTCTTGTTATTGCCTCCGCTACGACCTCCCAATCGTGCTCAAGAACAAAGGTAGAAACAGGAAGGCGGTCTCCGGGCGGTTCTTCTATCATGGACATATCCCTGATTCCCGCAAGTGCCATGTTCAGTGTTCTCGGGATAGGTGTCGCCGAAAGCGTCAGCACATCCACCCCCTGCGACAGTTCTTTTATATGTTCCTTGTGTGTGACTCCGAATCTCTGTTCTTCCTCGACTACCAGAAGCCCAAGATCCTTAAATCTGACATCCTTGGATAAAAGTCTGTGAGTTCCTATTATAAGATCGCACTTTCCGCTTTCCAGGTCCCTTAAAACGGATGCAGGCGATGCCGTAAATCTGCTCAGCACCTCAACAGTCACCGGAAAGCCGAAAAATCTCGAAACAGCAGTCTGGTAATGCTGCTGTGCAAGAACTGTTGTCGGAACCAGAATGGCAGCCTGTTTTCCGGAGAGCACACATTTCATACAGGCCCTCAAAGCCACCTCTGTCTTTCCGTAGCCTACATCTCCGCAGAGAAGTCTGTCCATGGGAACAGGCGTTTCCATGTCCTTTTTTATCTCGGCAGTGCATCTCAGCTGGTCATCTGTCTCAGTATATCCGAAATTTCCTTCGAACTCATACTGCCACTCGGTATCAGGCAAAAAAGCATATCCCGGCTTTCTGAGCCTGCCCGCATACAGCATGATCAGCTTGTCCGCCATATCTCTGGCGGATTTTTTGGCGCGTATCCTTGTCTTTGCCCATTCGGCAGATCCGAGCTTTGACAGTTTTATCTGGCTGTCTTCACCGGCACCGGTATATTTTGTAACGAGATCCAGCGAGGTTGCGGGAACATACAGGACATCCTTATCCCTGTAGTTTATCTTTATATAGTCTTTTTCGCCGCCTTCGGCAGCCATTTTTACGATCCCGTCAAATTTTCCTATCCCGTAGTTTTCGTGAACGACATAGTCTCCCACGCTGAGGTCGGTATATGCCTCTATTCTGACCCTGTCCTTCGGAAGCGATTTCTTTGTCCCGGCTCTTCTAATATGTGAAGAATTTCTTCGAATAAGCTGGCTGTCCGTTAAAATGGCAAGTTTTATTCCGGGGTACTCTGTTCCCGATGAAACGGAGCCTGTCGTTATGATGCTCCTGCCGCTTTCGGGAAGCGCTTTCAGGGAACGGCTGACCGGTATATCGAGATCGCGGGCTGCAAAAAATCCTCTTAATGACTCCGCGCGTCTTTCATCTGCCGTAAGAATAACGGTCCCGTAGCCCTGTTTCATATACGATCTGACATCATCTGCTGCCTGTTGGGCATTTCCGGCATATCCGGGAAGCTGACGGGCTGTGATTCCCGTAAGCGTTTTGGGCGCTATGAGAGGATTTCCCGTCGTAAAGGAATCTGCCATATACAGCGGAAAATCCTCGGAAATATCTTTAAATATGCTCAAAGGAGCCGTTTTCTTTTCTTTTCCGCAATCCTTAATATAAGCTTTGGCAAAATCCCCGCATCTTTTGGGCTGGTCTATGAATACAAAGGCGTTTTCCGGTATATAGCTGACTGCACATGCAAACGGAATATCATTTCTTGTATTGCCGTTTTTTTCTTTCGGTGACTCTGAGGCAGGCAAAACGGTAAAACTCTCGACCCGCTCTTTTCTTCTCTGGTCGGAGACGTCGAAAAAGCCCATGCTGTCTATCTCGTCGCCCCAAAATTCAAGCCTCAGGGGATCTTCGCTCCCTGGAGAAAAAATATCAAGGATGCCGCCTCTTCTTGCAAACTGTCCGCTTCCTTCGACCATATCCGTTTTTGTATAGCCGCCGGTATAGAGAAGCTCCTCGAGTTCCTCGGGAGAAAAAGTCCCGCCTTCTTCAAGCACCGCGACAGAATTTTCAAGCTCATACTGCGGGATACATTTCTGTATCAGCCCTGCTGCAGAGGCTACCGTTATATTGCATTGCCTGTTTAAAAGCGCCCAGAATGTCTCTATCCTGTTTCTTTCGCTTTCCCTTGATACGGCTTCCGCTTTGAAATCCGGTTCCTCGCGAAGCCCCAGCACCGGGGCAGGAATGCCGAGAAAGGCGCTCAGATCTCCTGAAAAGCTTTCGGCAGTCGTGTCGTCAGGGCAGATGACGAACAGCGGTCTTTCTTCGCCTCCGCTGTTCAGTGTTTCGTACAGTGCCGCCGCCAGATGTACCCTGTTTATATGCGAAAGCCCTGAAACGAGCGCGGGAAGCCCCCCTCTCTCGACAAGAGAGGGGAGCTCCTCAATTTCTTTGTTTTTAAGTATCGATAATACTAATGCTTCGCTGTTCACACTTTACTCTTCACCTGCAAGGCTTTGCGCTTCGCACAGTTTTGCATAAGCTCCGCCTTTTTGCATGAGCTCCTCATGCGTACCCGTCTCGGTTATCCGCTCTCCTTCGACCACAGCTATTACATCGGCGTTTCTGATCGTGGAAAGCCTGTGGGCGACCGTTATCGTCGTTCTTCCGACCGAGAGTTCATCAAGGCTTTTCTGGATCTTCTGCTCCGTAACGGTGTCGAGCGCCGATGTCGCCTCATCGAGGATCAGTATCTTGGGATTTTTCAGGAATACCCTGGCAATGGATATTCTCTGCTTCTGTCCGCCGGAGAGCATGACGCCTCTTTCGCCTATATATGAATCGTATCCGTCCGGAAATTCCATGATCTCGCTGTGGATCTCGGCCCTGACTGCCGCCCGGACGATCTCCTCGTCTGTAGCGTCCGGTCTTCCGTATCTTATGTTTTCCCTTATCGTTCCGGCAAACATAAACACATCCTGCTGTATCATTCCGATATTGCGCCGCAGGGAATTCTGTGTAAGCTCTCTTACGTCGTGCCCGTCGACCTTCACCGAGCCGGAACTGACGTCGTAAAATCTCGGGATCAGCTGGCAGAATGTCGTCTTGCCGCCGCCGGAGGGCCCGACGAGAGCAAATTTCTGCCCCGGCTCTATACTGATGTTTATATCGGTCAGGACCGGTATGCCGTTTGAATAGGAAAAGCATACATTTTCAAAGCTTACTTCACCCTTTGCGCTTTGAAGCTCCTGCGCATCTTCGGCGTCTTTTATGCCCGGTTCGGTCCTCATGATCTCCAGAAATCTCGTAAATCCTGCCGTTCCGTCCATATACTGCTCGGCAAACTGGGCAAGCTTTCGGGCGGGAGAGGAAAAAGTCGACACATAGAGCGAAAAGGTCAGAAGCGTGATATAATCCATCTTTCCGGCCATGATCAGCGCGCCTCCGACAGTTATGACTATAACCTGAAGGATCCCGAGCGTAAAGTCCATTCCGCTGTTGAAAAGGCCCATTGCCTTATAATACTCGACCTTGGCGGTTTTAAATATTCCGTTTGCAGTATCGAACTTTTTGGTCTCCTCTTCTTCGTTTGAGAAGGCCTTGGCTGTACGTATTCCGGAGATCCCGCTCTCTATGGTCGAATACATCTCAGCCGTCTTCCGCTTGACTTCGATATTCGCATTTTTCATCCTTATCCTCTGGGAAAGCGCAAACCAGAAAAGAAGAGGTATGACTGCAGCCAGAACTAAAGCCAGTCTCCACTCTATGAAAAACATGACGACCAGAGCCCCTATTATGGTTATCCCGCAAATGAGGACATTTTCAGGCCCGTGATGGGCAAGCTCCGTTATCGAAAAAAGATCCGTGGTCGCTCTTGAAAGCAGAGCTCCCGTCCTGTTTTTGTCGTAAAAGCTGCAACTCAGTGTCTGCAGATGGGTGAAGATATCCCGCCTCATCTCCGCTTCGACAAGAACTCCCATTTTGTGCCCGAGGATCGTGACGATATAGTATAAAAGGGCCTTGATAAGATAAGCGCAGACAGCGATCGCCATGACTGCAAAGAATGCCTTGTACATCTTTTCCGGAAGAAAAGTGGTCATGGACTTTCTCGATATGATAGGAAAGACAAGGTCTATAACTGAGGCAAAAAAAGCGCAAAACATGTCTATGGCGAAGAGCTTTTTCTGCTTCGCCACATAAGACATGAATATTCTGAATGCGCTCTGGTTATAATCAGTCTTCATACTGCCTTTTCCCGGGCTTCGACGGCAAGCGCGTCACAGCGGTTGTTGTATTCGTTCTCGGAATGCCCCTTTACCCAGTGATAAGTCATTTCATGGGCAGAAACGAGATCGAGGAGCTTTTCCCAGAGATCCGGATTCAAAGCGGGTTTTTTGTCCGCCCTCTTCCAGCCTTTTTTTCTCCAGCTCTCTGCCCAGCCCTGAGAAAGAGCGTCGATCACGTATTTTGAATCCGAATAAAGCTCCACTTCACAGCTCTCCTTTAAAAGCTCCAGAGCCGAGATGACTGCAGTGAGCTCCATACGGTTATTCGTTGTCATCTTCTCCCCGCCGGAGATCTCTTTTTCGGTATCTTTATACCTCAGTATCGCTCCCCAGCCTCCGGGCCCGGGGTTTCCGCTGCAGGCGCCGTCTGTGTAAATAATGACCTTTTTCATTCTTTCTTCCGGAAACAGCTCAGGCCTCTGCTTCTGCGTCGTTTTGAGCCTCTTCTTCGTCAGGGCTGTCTTCCTTCTCGGTCTTTGTTATAGAGATGACCTTTACGCCCTCATCCATTCGCATAAGGATAACGCCCTGACTGGCTCTGCCGTATACCGGGATCTTGGACGCTTCAAGCCTTATTATCAGTCCGTTATCGGCGATAAGGAGCAGATCATCGTCTCCTGATATGATCTCCATGGATACGATCTTCCCGGTCTTTTCGGTGCAGAGATGTGCTCTGTTGCCGTAGCCTCCTCTGCCCTGGGCCTTCCATTCGTCCAGAGAGGTCCTCTTTCCAAAGCCTTTTTCCGTGACCGTGAGAATGCTGTCGCCTTCCGAAAGCGCCCCTGCACCGACCACATAGTCGCCTTCTCTGAGCCTGATTCCTCTGACGCCGGCTGCGTTTCTTCCCATAGATCTCGCATCCGTTTCTTTTATACAGATTCCGGCTCCGTCGTGCGTGGCTATGAATATCTCGTCATTTCCGCTTGTGGGTATGACTGCTATCAGCTCATCGCCTTCATCGAGCGTAATGGCGCGTATCCCTGTTTTTCTTATATTGCTTATAGCTGTCTGGGCAAGCCTCTTGACGGTTCCTTTTCTGGTGACAAAGAACAGATATGCGTCCTCATCGGCACTCTGGCCTTTTATCATGGCGCTTACTTTTTCGGAGGTCTCCTCGCTGTTGTCAATGTTTATAAGATTTACTATATTGCTTCCTCTGGCCTGTCTTCCGGCCTCCGGAACCGAATACCCCTTCTTCACATAGGCTCTGCCCTCCGTAGTAAAGAAGATGATATTGTCATGAGTCGACGCGGTGAAGACCGTTTTTACGAAGTCTTCCTCCCTCGTAGCCATCGCCTTTATACCTTTGCCCCCGCGGCCCTGAGCTCTGTACTCGCTCAGAGGCAGGCGCTTGATATAACCGTTGTTTGTGAGAGTATAGACACAGGTCTTCTCCTCTATGAGATCCTCTATGTCTATTTCGTCCTCAACATCCTGTATCTCGGTGAGGCGCGCGTCGCCGTATTTGTCACGCAAAGCGGCTAGTTCGTCTTTTAATACAGACTTGATCCTGTTTTCGTCCGCAAGAAGTTCCCTGTAGTATTCTATTCTTTCCTCAAGTTCCTTTGCCTCAGTAAGCAGCTTTTCCCGGTTCAGTTTCTGAAGCTGGATAAGCCTCATGTCGCAGATGGCCTGTGCCTGAACATCGCTCAGTGAAAATCTCGCCATCAGATTTGCTTTGGCGTCATCGTAAGAGTTCCTGATTATTCTGATGACTTCGTCTATATTATCCTGGGCGATAATGAGCCCTGCCAGAAGATGTGCTCTCTCCTCAGCTTTTCTGAGGTCGAATTTCGTCCTGCGGATTATTATATCCTCCTGGAAGCTGAGATATTCATCCAAAGCATGTCGGAGCGAAAGTATCTTGGGCTGGCTCTGGTTATTGACCAGTGCCAGCATATTTATGCTGAAACTGCTCTGAAGAGCGGTCTGGGCCAGCAGTCTGTTCAGAACCACCTGCGGGTTTGCGTCTCTCTTGAGCTCGATAACGATACGCATACCGTTTCTGTCGGTCTCGTCGCGAAGATCCGAGATGCCTTCAAGTCTCTTTTCGTTTACCTGATCCGCAATGCTCTTTATAAGCTGGCGCTTGTTGACCTGGTAGGGGAGCTCGTTAACTATTATTCTGGTTCTGCCGTTCGCGTATTCCTCAAACTCTGTTCTGGCCCTGACAATTACCTTGCCTCTGCCGGTGGCGTATGCCTGTCTGATTCCGCTTCTGCCCATGATTATGCCTTTTGTCGGAAAATCAGGGCCTTTGACGTGCTGCATGAGATCGTTCAGTGTCGCGTCCGGATTATCAAGTATGCAAATACAGGCGTTTATAACTTCCGTGAGGTTGTGAGGCGGGATATTTGTGGCCATTCCGACGGCGATTCCGCTCGAGCCGTTGCAGAGCAGGTTTGGAAATCTCGAGGGAAGGACTCTGGGCTCTTTTCGGGACTCGTCAAAGTTCGGATCCCAGTCTACCGTCTCCTTACCAATGTCTCTGAGCATCTCGTCAGAGATCTTTGAGAGCCTCGCCTCCGTATAACGGTAGGCCGCAGGGGGGTCTCCGTCAACAGATCCGAAGTTTCCGTGCCCGTCTATGAGCATATAGCGCATGGAGAAATTCTGTGCCATACGAACCATCGCGTCGTATACGCTGGCGTCTCCGTGAGGATGATAGCGGCCCAGAACGTCGCCGACGCAGGTCGCGGACTTTTTGAAGGGTTTGTCCGCTGTAAGGCCGTCCTCATAGAGTGTATAGAGTATGCGTCTGTGAACAGGTTTCAGCCCGTCTCTGGCGTCCGGAAGCGCTCTTCCGACGATTACGCTCATCGCATAGTCTATATAGCTTTTCTGCATTTCTCCGACGAGGTCGGATTCTTTTATGACCTGATCGGGAAACAGTATATCCTCGGGCTTGTAGTCTCTTTTATGCTGTGCCATCTATTTAAGCTCCAATTAATTAAATATCCAGATTAACGACATACTTCGCGTTCTGCTCTATCCACTCGCGCCTCGGGTCCACTTCTTCGCCCATCAGAAGGGTGAAAATCTGGTCCGCTGCAACGGCGTCATCGAGCGTTATACGCCTTAAGGATCTCTTTTCCGGATCCATGGTGGTCTCCCAGAGCTCGTGCGGATCCATTTCGCCGAGGCCTTTGAATCGGGAGATGTCTATCTTCGCGTCGG
>JAEIGA010019853.1_pt1 | contig 10240 bp, 9 predicted proteins | sample 9270691 | NCBI WGS metagenome assembly JAEIGA01 (sample SAMN17057246, study PRJNA624740) | gut metagenome | biome: biome; isolation source: fecal sample | host: Bos grunniens | place: China: Xizang | collected 2019
AATTGATGGGTTACACGGCTTGCGCCACCTGCACACTCCGACACCTCTTCGTAATGCGAGGCATCATCCAACAACTCCACTTCGAGCGGGGCTGAGGCAAACTCCACCTCGCACCCTTCGCTCGAAAAGAGCGCCGAAGTGACCGCATCGGCAGGGTAGAGCATCACGCGCTCTACCCCACCAACCGATTTATGCTCCATAGTCATCATTGCTGATGTAAATGCCGCCATCGAACACATAGCCCGACAAGAGCATCTCGTCGATAATGGTTGTTCCGGCGAGGAAGACTACGCGCTGTCGGTTCTCCATCTCGTCGGGGTTGTACCACATACGAATCTCTTTCTCCGGAGAGTCGGCAGTATTCAACGCAAGCACAAGGTTGCGACGATCGGTAAGGATGCAGAATGATTTTGCGCGCTTCAACTCGCAACCGTTTGTCGGAATCTCAATCAGAGGAATACCGTGGTAGGTCAATATCGGGCGACCATTCACCTCGCCCTGGGCATCCAACAACCCCTTCTCATCGAGATAGAACTGATAGAGATCGTAGATGTCGGAGCTTACAAAGAAGGCTAAATGGCCATCGGCAGCAAGTGCTCGGAGTCCCGAAGTGGCATCAGTCCAAGTATCGCGGAAGATTTGCGACACATCGTACACCTCGTGCTCCTCCGAATAGACCGACAATGGCACCTCAGAGTCGCCACTCGCGCCAGCCGCAATGATGCGGGAGAGAAATCCGTCGAAGTTTTTGTTATCCGAGACAAGGCCCTTGCTGTCGCCGAACCAGGTGTTGGCGTAGACACTATCGACCAATGCTCGGCGGAAGAGCTCAGTCTCGGCCGCTTCGAGGTCGGTACCCGACAAGTCGCCAAGGTTGATATCCGACGAAGCGACAATAATCTCGTAGAGTGTCGAGAAGTAATCCTCGGCCGAATATGCCGACTCGGCCTTCAATTTGGTCATCTGAATCTCCTTCTGCGAGAGAGTCGAGGCGCTACCACCCTGCCAACCGGGAGCAAACTTCTTCAAGATGTTGTTATTGTGGGCAAAGAGTGGCACCTTGGTCGGCACGGGCATATTGTAGAGCACACGTATACCCAACTCCTCGGCAGCCTTGCCACAAAAGGCAGGGCGGAAAAAGATATTCTCAACATCGGTTAAATTGTAGGTTTTTGAATTTTCAATAATCATAGTCTTAATGTTTTTTTAGGTTAAATTGTTTGTTCTATCGCCCCTTGAATTTCAGGGCATCTTCGGCATAAGCCAAAGCATTTGGTGCCATTACGACACCTTCGAGCGAGGGGTCTTCCCTCTGCTCTGTTTTGGTCTGCACAGCCGCACTCTGACCCTCGCGGAGAGCTATTACCGAGGTCGCAGCGAGGATATTGCTCGGAGAGTGCAGGATGTTGTAGTCGGTGGGCAGTTTCAACTCTTCGCGCTCCCCATTCGAAAGGTTCAACCACCCTCGTACCCTCTCCATCAAGCCTCTCTTGTGGCTCTGCTCCTCAACCCCTATCACCGCATCGGCAAGGGCATATTCGACCACTTCGTCGGGCGAAAGCCATCGTCCGCGACCTCCATTTTCGCTCATCAAGAGCTCAAACTCCTCCTTGGTGCGTCCCGAACGGTGGGCGTAGAGCAAAGCTATGCGCTCATCGGTCTTTTCGAGCAATGCCATACGTTCGGCCAAATCGGCAATGTTGCCCTCAACCGCACAACTCGATTTGTGTACGAGGTAGAGCGCCGAGGCGGCTATCTCGCGACAACCCTCACTTGCGGCTTGCGCTATGATGGTGGCAGCGGAGGCTGTATAACCATAGCAACGGGTTGTGATTTTTGCATCGAGCGAGGCGAGCGACTCATAAATCAACAGTGCATCGTTAACATCGCCACCCGTGGAGCGAATGTTGACCACCACCTCGGCAGCTTCGATACTGCGAATCTTTGCGAGCTCCTCCCTGAACCTATCGTAGGTGGCTATGCTTTGCGAAGCGGTCGAGTATTGACTCTCCTCAGGCACACCTATAACCCCCTCGATATCGATGGTGCAGAGGGCTGCGTTGTTTTTAATTTCAATCTTTGTTTTCATCTCTTCTCTTACTAAACTTGTTTTTTGTAGACGGCAGCTCTCGCCTTTTCGTACGAGCACGACATCTCCTTCGAGAGTTGTTCGATGGCACGCACCTTGGTCTCGCCGCCACGAACTCGGCGTTGAACCTCATTGTTGATATAGAGCCTTTCGAGAGCCACCTTGTTAAACAATCCACCTCGCCACATAGTCGTAATCGCCTCGGGGAGGCTCTTATTCTTCACCATATTCAACAATAGCAGTTGTAGTTTTCTCTCTGTTTGCGTCATAATCAATCTTTTAGTTCTCGTTCGAATGTACATCGTATGGTCCCACACTCGGTGTCCCAATCCCCCATCTCGACAATGCGATAGATCGAACTTTGGCCCCCTACGTCAAATCGGAATCTATTCAGAACGGAGATCTTCGGCCCGCTTTGGGTTAGCAGATGGGCCATCTCGGCCGTCGTAAAGCGAATGTTGAGCGACACTCGTTGAGCCTCCTCCTGGCGCACCAATCTCGCGCGGTGATACTCACCAAGGCCGGCTATTCCGTTTCGCTCTTCGTAGCCAAGGTTCACATCCGCACCGTCCACAAATGCGGCATAGGGGTAGCTGCCATACCTTCTATTTGCTATCCAGCACTCATTTGAGGGAAGCTCCCGCATCCCTTTGTAGCAGACGATATGTGGCGTAAAGCCCGAATCGATTCCCATATCGCGCACCCCCACATCACCTACCTGCATCAACGATACGGAGGGAGCATATCCGATGATGTTTTCTGCATTTACAGTGGTCGTAAAGAGCTTGTTTCCACGCAAGTGTGTCGAATCTTTCGTTCCATACAGATGATTACGAAAGCTCCAAGAGCCCAACACCGTGCGGTTTTCGAGGTTGAACAAGTGGGATGCACGATCGGAGTCGATGTAGGCAAATTTATGGGTCTGAGGGGTATCAAGGCCTGCATCGGACAACTCTATTGCCCTCGACAAATCGATGCGATCGTTGATATCCACAACCTCTGCCTCGGCATACATATCTTCAAGTGGCTCGATGAAGACCTCTCTCGTCACCCTATCGGTGTAGAAGGCAAGGTTAAACATATCGCCAAGAGCGTCGAGCAGAGCTACCTGATTTACATCTCGCGGAGCAATATCCTCGTACAGCAACGACGAGCCATAACCCGGAACGGAGGTGAAGTAGGGTCGCAGCGTGGTTCCCGTGCCCAGGGTAAGAGTCATTTGCGGCTCTGCTCCGGCAAACCAAAACTTATCCAACAGGTAGTTCTCGCCGGCGGACACCTCAATTGGCGGAAGACGTAAATCGAGCTCAACATCCATAGTACCCACCTCGTCGACATAGCCTGCATAGAGGGCCCAATCGCCCTCATACACCACCCAATCATCCGCTTCGCCCCGACGGGATAAGAGATCTACCGAATTTGGTCTGCTGTCGGAGGTGTATATCAACTCCGAACGCGAAGACCACTGCGCCAACGTTGATGTCACCCCATCTTCGGCGGTAGCCATAAGCTTATATTGACAACCCTCCGTATGGTCGAAAACGATAGCTCTATACTCCCAATTTGCCGACAAATCATTGCGTAGATCTTGCAATGTATTGACCAGTGGATACTCCACTCTCACACCCCCAATACCCTCCACAATATTGAATCCTCTCAACCTTTCGCGCGAGAGAATCTTATAGTCGGTCGTATATTCAAGGTGGGCTATAAATCCCACATTCACCGAGCAGGGTGGCTTAAAGCATATGTCGCCATATTCACTCTTTGAAAAGGCATTCAAAGTGTTGAAGGTATCGATCATTGGCTCGCCATTGCTATCCAAGGCCGACGGATCGGCGGTATCCACCAATGGGCCCAGCGAATGGAGTGCAAAACTCTTCGAGGCGTAGACTCGTCCTATGGCATCAGCCGTTGCCGTGACGGGTGTTGAGCGTCGCGCAAGGAAGTCGCACATCTGCTTCGCCTCGGTAAGGTCTTGGCGCTTGTAGTCGCCACTCATATAGAGCGAACGCCCAAATTTGCTATCGAAGAAGTTGCTGCGCAACGTATATCCCAACCGTGCAAACATCGCCTTTACCATTGCCGAGATCGAGATAAACGGATGGTAATCGTCTGTAAGCAAAACCCACTCGATGGGGTTTACCGAAGGTGAAAATCCCGCTCTTTTATCGCCTCGACGCACCGGAAGAAAGCGCACCGCCTCCTCACCCATCCACGAATTGGATATTGTTGTAAGGTTCAAATCGGCAGCAAAAGGGATGTCGAGATCACTTAATTTGCCATACACCACGGGCTCAATCCACTCTGCGCCACCCTCACTGACTCTGATTTTGTAGCTGCCACCAGCCTCTCCACAGAGGGTTGTAGCGAGGAGATAAACCGTGCCCTTGAATATCTCTACCCCATCCCTTTTTACAACGGCCGTGTGGTGTTGGGCATTAAATCGTGTGGCGGCATAGATATCGTGCGACGATGCAAATAGCACCTCATTCGACGGAGTTGCCGGAAGGTCGAATTCGATGACTCGGCCACTTCGACAACCCTCCGCTTTCGTCAGCTTGTCAAGACTAAAATCGATGGGGATAGTCGGCAATTTGTCCACATCACACCTTTGGTCATCAATCCAAACCTCTATCATAACGACACCTCCCTGCTCCACTCTACAATACTCAATGCAATAAAATCGGGCTCCCCGAACAGATTGCTCTCGATATGCGACGATGCCACCTCGACCATCTCGCAACCACCCTCGCGGACCATCCACACCTTTGGAGATGAGATTATATCGGCAAGGGCCTTAATCGTATGGCGTGGCTCATACCGCGACATAAGCGAAAGTTGCGACTCCGACTTTACGCCGACCACCATCTTGCCTTGTTGCGTGGTGACACACTCCCTGATTGCCTCTACCTCACGCCTTACTACACGGGGGAAGGTGTATTGCTCGATAGAGCCCTCTTCCGATACCCAGGCCAAACGTACGGAGCCTCTATGACGCGAAAAGACAACATAACACAAGCGGGCAAATGGCTCTCCATTACACAATAGTTCGACATCCATCTTTCGGATATCTTTGCCGAAATCCTCGGTAGAGATATGGAGAATCAAAGCACCACTCTCGGAGCTGGTTTTCAATGAGATGCTTTCGCCGCTATCGGCCATAATCTCGGCAGTAATCTCATCCTCCGGGCTTGCCATTACCAACAACTCATCCGCTTCGCCGTAGTCTATATGGCGACAATTGGGCATAGTTGTAACCAACGAGGGGGACTCTGCCAAACGTCTGTTGATCGAGACTCTAATCGCATCGGACTCCACCTCTCCTACACGAACGCAATAACGTGCGCTTGGAGCTTCGCGAAATGTTGTAGGTGAGGTCTTTGTCGGCGCATACTCCACCTCCGATGCTACATATGGCGCAATATTGATTTTGGCCGATATTATTTCGCGGAGCAACTGTGTTGCCACCACCTGGCCAAGCTCCGCATCTACCACCTCAACCACCACATTTGTAGGCTCTTCGCCCTCTGTTTCGATGCCGAAAAATAACCCTTGCTGTCGAGGAGTAAAATCGTTTGATAGTTTTAGAAGTTTCATCTCTTTGTTCGTTAAAAAATTGTTTCGATATCGGCCTTAGCCTCTATGGCCACAGCCCCGTGAGTATCTACCGCTTCGGATAGTGGTTTTATGGTCAGTTTGTCAACTACCGCGACTCGTTGAGTTTGCGATATGGAGATAAACATCTCCATCATCTGCTCCTCCATCTCGGCGAGCAGCTCGCTTCGCTCCTTGGGGGTTAGTTTTGCACCCTGTCGGGCGAGTCGCAACGACACATTGTAGGTTATTCGCCCGTGTTTTCGCCCCTCTTGTCTCAGAAATTCGGGCTGCAACATAAAGGCGGCAGGATAGCGACAGATGGTGGCCGGATAGTACGACTTATCGTTGAGCGTAAAGTCGTATCCGTAGCGAGATACCACCTCCTCTATCGCACTGCACAAAATAGCGCGATTCATAGGTTAAAAAATGTTGTTAAATGTGTTAATACTTTGTTCGTGACTGTCGAAAACATAAGAAATGCTCCGATCGGTCAGCCATTTTGGTTGTTGATAAGATTTTCAACAGTGAAGTAGCTTGTGTTGAAAACTTCGTGTCGATTGACGTCGATTGACGGTGCAAATATATAATCGGAAAAGGGGGCTTGTCAAGAGGTAATGAAAAATTTTTCTATCTTTCATACACACCAAACACCTCAAATATCTCAATCTGAAAGGCTTAAACGAAACAAAAAAATTTCTGTTTTTCTAAAAAATTTAGACTTACAGTGAACACTCTGTATAAAAATTGCTTATCTTTGCGCTGATAAAGCAGTATTTTAAAACTTCCAAAAATGGACGATGGCAGTAAACACAAAAATAATTGCAGTGTCGTATCTCAATACGATACCGTTCATCTATGGACTTCGACACCACGCTAATCTCGGTGCCGAACTACTGCTTGCACCCCCTGCTACTTGCTACCAAAAATTTGTCGAAGGCGAAGCCGACATCGCGCTTGTGCCCGCTGCTATGGTGCCTTCTCTCTCTGATGCAGAGATGATTACCGACTACTGCATCGGAGCTATCGACAAGGTGCGCACGGTGGTTGTTATGACAAATTCTCCTATCGACAAGGTGCGTCGCATATTCCTCGATGCCCACTCCAAGACCTCGGTTCAACTCTGCGGCTTCCTCGCCAAAAAGTTGTGGCATATCCAGCCTGAGTGGATAGCAATGAGCGACTATGCACAACTCGACAAGGCCGAGGAGGGCGACGCCTTCCTGCTCATCGGTGACAAGGTTTTCGACAACGAGGGCCGTTTTGCCTACACCTACGACTTGGCCGAAGAGTGGCTCAAAGTTACCAAAATGCCATTCACCTTTGCCGTTTGGGTAGCTCGCAAAGGGCTTCCGTACGAGGTGCGCGACGAGTTGCAGGCTGCCTTCACATTTGGCATTGAGCACATCTACGAGGCTATTCTCGAAAGCGACTACGCCGACAAGATATATGCCTACGACTATCTGACACGCAATATCGACTTTTTGTTCGACATACAAAAACATAACGCACTGAAAAAGTTTTGGGACTACGGCTTAAAGGTTGAGCCAAAGGTCAATCCCGGCTGAAGGTAATCAGATGTGTTCGGGCTCTTGATAAAACTTCCACCGAACACACCGCACGACAAAAAACGAAGTTAAACCTTTTTAACAACAAGGAAAAGAGATGATTACAATCTACTTAAAGCAATACAACAAGATTATTCGCAATGCCGATACCGAGCTCTTCGACGATCTCGGCTTCGATGATATTCTCTGGATTGATATGGTACAGCCTACCATCAAGGAGCAGAAGGCTGTCGAGAACTTTATGGAGATAAGCCTCCAAACCAAGCAACAGGTCGAGGAGATTGAGTCTACCTCCAAATACTCCGAGACGGAAAATGCCATTATCTCGAACTCGAACTTCTTTGTCCCTACGGGCGACAGTTTCGAGGTTGAGCCGGTGTCGTTCATTCTTTCGAACGAGGGTGTATTGGTCTCGGTGCGTCAGGCCGATATGCGCACCTTCCGCGAGGCGGAGAAGCGATTGCAGATGAACTATCGCAGCTTCTCGACAGGTTACCACATCCTCATCTCGTTGCTCGAAGTCCGCATCGACTTCGATGCCGACTTGGTAGAGATGGTCGGCCGTCAGGTTTCGTCGCTCTCTAAGGGCATCAACAAGGAGGATTCGATCGACAAGGCGGTAATCCACCGCATCAACACCTTGCAGGAGCGTACGATGATCCTCCGCGAGAACATCTTCGACCGCCAGCGTATCCTTTCGGGTATCTTGCGAAGCGAACGCTTCCCTAATGATATCTACCCACGCTTGCAGTTGATGATCAAGGACGTTAATTCGTTGATTTCGCACACAGACTTCTCGTTCCAACGACTCGACTATATCCAGGATTCGGCCCTCGGCCTTATCAACATCGAGCAGAACGAGGTTGTTAAGATCTTCTCGGTGGCAGCGGTAGTCTTCCTCCCCGCTACATTGGTGGCAAGTATCTATGGTATGAACTTCCGTGTAATGCCGGAGTTGGAGTGGGTTTACACCCTGCCAAATGGCTGGGAGCTCCCTCTCGGTTACATCTTCGCCCTTGGATTGATGGTCTTGGCTTCGGGACTAACAATGGGCTACTTCCGCTACAAAAAGTGGCTCTAAAAGGGGCTCTTTACATAAAAAAGTGTTGATGCAGGGGTTGTCCAAGCATCAACACTTTCTCTTTTTATATCTCGCCCAAAGCTATTTCAACCAGCAGCAACGAGCCTCTACTTGCGCCTTTGTGATATCGCTTTTCTGCACTATATCGAAGCCGTGCATCGTGCCCTTTGTTGCGATATAAGTGGTCGATACGCCCACCTCTCGAAGCCGCTGTGCAAAGATCTCTCCTTCGTCACGCAAGCAGTCGAACTCGGCAGTTTCGACATATATCATAGGCATCCGACGCAACACTTCCGCATCGATATCGAGCAAAGACTCCTCGCTCTCGCCTTGGAGATAGTAGCTCCACATTTTGGCATTCAGCTTAGCGTTCCAAATTGGTGTATCGGTAAATTGAGCCATACTCTCCGTACGCATCGAGTTATCGATAACCGGATATACCAACATCACCTTCTCTGGCTGTTGAACCCCTTCCGACATAGCCCACAGAGCCGTTTTTACCGCCAAAAATCCTCCGGCCGAGTCACCTACAATCGATATTTTCGAGCTATCCACACCCAGGGCCATACTGCTCTCCACCAACCATTGCCACGCAGCGCAACACTCTCGCAAAGTGGTGCCATAAGCGTTATTATGGGCGGTGCTGTAATCTATCATAACCACCACCGAATTGGTGCGTTGTGCATACTCCTTGGCAAGTTTGTAGTGATAGGGCGCACCTTTGAATACGAATCCGCCACCGTGCAACATAAGAATAGCCTTGTTGTTGTGGGCGCGAGGAGTCACAACCCACGCCTTCACACTCTTCTCGCCGTGCGAAGTGGGGATTTCAACCCGTTTTATGCTCATCTGCTTATTGGAGCACATACCCTTTGGCATAATGGTCAAAAGCCCATTTCCAACACCGAGCAAACACCTCCCAAGTGGAGCACTCATCGCACTCAACTTTGCAAAATCCTCGTGTATCGGATATTTGCTTTTAGCGCTAGCCACTATCGCCAACAGACAGAGAAGTAGGGTAATTAACATTCGCATTTCATATATAACGTGGTCAAATATACAAAAAAATCGGGTAATCAACACTGTCGACCACCCGATTTTACTAATATGTTGTCCGATTACTCAACAGGAATGTCCTTATTTACGTTCTTGCAACCAACCAAAGCGTAGTAGAGCAAGAATACGAGACCGGCAACAATTACCCAGTAGCTTACAAGGTAGCTGTGAGTCAAATCGACTACGAGGTTCTGAACGAATGGAAGGATACCACCACCGCAAACCATTGCCATGAAGATACCTGCACCCTTCTCGGTGTACTTACCGAGGCCCTCAACTGCAAGGTTGAAGATACCGCCCCACATAACCGATGTGCAGAGACCACACAACACAAGCAAAGCTGCATTTACAGGTACCGATGCCAAACCAAAACCAGCAGTACCCTTGAATACAGGGAGGCTAACAACAGTCTCTGGCGAGAGAAGGATAGCACCCAAAACAAGGCACAAACCAACTACCGATACAGCCGACAACATACTCTTTGCCGAAATCTTTGCACCAAGAGCAGCACCAACCAAACGACCTACGAGCATCAACAACCAATAAGTTGCGGTAACAGTACCTGCGATTGCAGTTGCAGCGTCGCCGGTAACATTGAGACCGCCATTCTGCAACCACTTCTGCAATACGTTAGGAATACCTACCTCAACACCTACATAGATGAAGATTGCAACAGCACCGAGTACGAAGTGACGGAACGACATTGGGCCATACTGCGACTTCTCCTCCTTAACCTCAACAACCGGATTCTCAGGGATGTTAGTCAAGAGAATTACCACGAATGCCAAAGCGAAGATTGCGAGAGCAATACCCATCAACGGGAACACCTGGCTGATCTTTGCATCAACG
>JAEIGA010019854.1_pt1 | contig 10240 bp, 4 predicted proteins | sample 9270691 | NCBI WGS metagenome assembly JAEIGA01 (sample SAMN17057246, study PRJNA624740) | gut metagenome | biome: biome; isolation source: fecal sample | host: Bos grunniens | place: China: Xizang | collected 2019
GATACCCCTGACACGTGGCGACTCAACGCCGGCAGCGACGCCCTCATCTGTAAAGAAGTCCACTGCTTCTACCGAAGGTGACAGTCTGCCACCTAGCGCAGTCGAGCAATATGCTACAGGCATTTCCTGCTCAAGCTGCCCCTTCTTGCGCACAAGTCTTGTGTAGTCATAAGGCTCTCCTCTGGACCATTCGTCCATACCATTTATATATTCATAGAGCAGGCTTGAGAAGTTGTTGTATTGAGGTTTACCCTTTGCCAGACTATCCTTAAACTTCTTGGTAGGAGGAGCTGAAATGATGTGGAGAGACTTTTCTGCACGAGTCAGTGACACATAGAAAATATTGATATTGTCTATGAGCTGCTGACGAGCTTCTTCGTCCCTATGTGGAGCAAATGCAGATTCTGCCGCGGCACTGCCTAGGCTCACGGGATAAATACCCTTTAAATCGGCGTTGTCAGTACTATCTTCTGACAGATGACACCACTTTGTGCCGGCTTTATAAAACTCCACTGCATCTGCAAACGGGAATATCACAAATGGGAACTCCAGGCCCTTGGACTTATGGACCGTCAGAATCCTTACTGCAGTCCCCGAATCAGGAGTGCTGATGCAAAGGCTTTTCTCGTTCCAATATTTTAGGAATTGAGCAAGATTATTTCCATAATTTGACGACCAAGACAACAGTTCATCCAGAAATGACTGAATATAAAGTTGCTCACCATCAAAGACTTCCGGATCGGAATTCATCATCTCTCTAAGCAAATGCTCGCTTAGGTCGACAAGCGAATGATAGCTCTGCGGGAACGTCACGCCCATCTCACGGGAGAGGAATGAGCCAAGTTGATCGTCCGGCGCATCAAATGCAGAGAGAAGTGACACCAGACGACGTACTGCCAGAGACGAATGCACATCAAGAGAGTCATCTGAGATAATCGGCACTTCCTTCTCTATCAAGAAGTCCGCAATCTGCTTACCATATATGTTCTTTCTCACCAGCACGGCAATATCTCCCCACTGTGCACCAGCCTCTCTTGCCGCCATTATGGAATCATATACCGCCTGTTTCTGATCATCGGCATATGATACACGCACATAACCGCATTGAGGGTCCTTAGTCTTAGGATTCTGTACCACATCGGAATATATCTCATCCAGACCAAGTCTTGAAGCTGCAAAAGTAAAGAAGTCATTGTTAAAGGAAACCACCTCTCTTGCACTTCGCCAGTTATTGTCCAGTACCTCTACCTGAGCATTTGGGAACTCCTGCGCAACTGTTTTGCCCAGCAACTGCCAGTCAGAATCTCTAAATCTGTAGATACTCTGCTTGATATCTCCTACAACAAGATTGCTTCCCTTTGAATCTGCCTCTCTGAGGAGCGGAAGGAAGTTTTCCCATTGGATATTGGATGTATCCTGGAACTCATCCAACAAGAAATGATCATACCTGACTCCTATCTTCTCAAAGACAAATGGTGCATCACTTCCACCTATTATCTCTTTAAGGAAGACATTGGACTCATCAAGGCACATTACATTTTTCTCCTTGGTCAGTGCATCAAACTCCTTACTGATCTCGCCGCTCAGGCCAAGACTGAAGATAAGGCTCTTGATGATATGCGCTGTAACATATTCGCTATAATTGTCCTCCTTGTAGGCTGCCAGGTCAGGATTCTTCTTGAGGAGGGTCTTCTTATTAGTGAAGTCCAGACGCTTACCAGGCTCTGGTTCAAGACCATAAGGAGCAACGGCCTGCTCAAATGAAGTGATGATCTCATCACAAGTCACTGCCAAAGCTCTCAATCTTTCTCTCTCCAGAAAATCCATCTCTTCACCTGAGGCTTTGAGTGCAGCAAATAGCTTTCTGTAATCCTCACGCTTGAGTTGCTTGCCGATATCATACAAGCCTTCTTCTATATTAAGTTTCTGGCCTTGTTCCAGCATCGGGGCAACACTGGATTTTATCCAGTCTATCAACTCTTGATCTTCTTCTGTGAGAGAATCAAGAATACGATCGACAGACTCGTGGATAAGGGATGTTCTGTCAAGCTCTATCTGATAGTCGTCCATCTGACCGATCTCTCTGGAAAAAGATTTTAAGGCACGTTGGAAGAACTTATCTATCGTCGTTACAGAAAACGCGCTATAGTCGTGAAGTATATCTACAAGCAGCTTTCTAGCCTTGGGATCCTCACTATTATACAGATCGCGCAGGATGCGTGACTTCATCTCAGCTGTGGCTTTGTTGGTAAAGGTCACAGCAAGAATGTGCCTATATGGATATGAGTCCTTGCTCTTCAAGAGAAGGTCAATATAGGTTTTGGAAAGACGATAGGTTTTGCCAGAACCTGCACTTGCTTTTAGGATCTTCACACTCATCTTCCGCAAATAGTTTTAAAGTCACAGTACTTACAGCTGTCAGGATCCTTACTGCGCACAAACGGCACAGACACATCAGCTAGCTCCCTTAACATCTCGGACAGCTTCTGTTCCATAATCTCCAAGAAGCTATCGCAAAGCTCAATATTTTCTACATCCTTGATAAACAAGCGATTAGGTTGATAAATAGAGTTTACAATCTTTTTGCTTGAGTATTCCGAGGATACTAGGCGATCATATATGTAAAGCTGCAATGCAATCTTTGGTCTCACCTTCTCTACATTTCCAAAAAGGTCTTGGGCTACCTTCTCTGCATTGCTGTCGTTGATGATAAAATCAGCATCGGTCACTTTTCCTGTCTTATAGTCCACGACTCTGACTTCTCCTGGAGTGAAGCTATCAAAACGATCTATATGTCCGATGAAATTAAATCCTTCTATCGTCATTGTCTTGGTCGTCTCAAGACCAAGTACCTTGAAGCTATCCTTTCCGTAGGAAGCAAGGAGCTCCATATCACGGGAAATCACCTGACGCACATAACGGCAGATCATATCTTCATAGATGAGGTTCTTACCCACCAGCTCAAAGCCTTTAATATTGCTGATGATACACTCCCTCACTGCCTTTGCTATCTTATCCGCAGAAATAACATCTTTGAGATAATCCATTGTGATGATACCATCTTTGACCGTATACAGGTCCTGCATCACCTTATGAAAAACATTTCCTATCGTTCTACTGTCCAGAGACTCAAGCACTTCCTCCGTCTTGCCCAGGCCACATACCGTGTGATAGTAGAAACTTGCAGGACAGCTCAGATACTTCTGAAGGGAAGATGCTGAGAGCTTCTTTGTCTTGATAAAGTCAACATGTTCCTGAGTCTTCTCGATGGAGTCTTCGGACGCATGAAGACCAATCGGCGCGCGAGCAATAAGTCGATTGATATCTGCACCAAAGTGCATCTCCAGCTGCTTGATATAGCGGCTTTCTTCGCCGCTCTTCATTGCTTCCGTGCGACTATCATAAAGCAACCAGACATTTTCTGCTCGCTGTATCATGCGATAGAAATAGTATGCCCAGACAGCATCCTGGTATTCGTAGGTCGGAAGTCCGAAGCCCTTGCGAAGCTCGGCGGGGACAAACGAAGCACCGACACTCTTGCGCGGGAAAGTGCCCTCATTGCAGCTCAAGACGATAAGATTCTTAAAATCAAGCGCACGTGTCTCGAGCGGGCCCATTATCTGCAGGCCAGAAAGCGGTTCTCCCTGGAAAGGCACAGCCTTGTGTGCAAGCAACTTATCCAGCAGACGGAAATAACTTGCCGGGCGAATATTGAGCTGGCGCTTCTCTAGACGCGAAATATCAAGATAGTAGTCCTTGGCAAAGTCAAGCTCAAGGGCCATATCCGGATTATCCTTCAACAGCGGACCGATGTGAGCCAATATATCCTTTTGGTATGTGCAGATTGCTGCCACATCAGTTATCGCGACCTTAAAGATTTTACTCATCAGCGGAGTAACTGCCAGCGAGTCAATGCTGACATACTGCTTGAGCTCACTCTTTATGCGGGCGACAAGCTGCTGCTCTTCTTCTGTCAGGATGCTTTTGAACAAGCTATTTGAAAAAACAGCAGAAAGCTGCTTATGGTAGACATACCACCTGTCATCCTTGAGACGCAGATGAATCTGCATCGTAGCAATATCATGCATCAGCGACCATAGGCTACTGCCTGACATAGGATAACCCATCGTCACATTGAGCTGTTGCAGGTGCTCAGGGATAGAGTTGAGCACAGGGAGCAGCAGACTCTCATCCGGCAGCACAACTGCCGTCTCTATGCCTTGCGTGCCAAGCTGTTCAAAGATAGATGGCAGCATCTTGGCCTGCCCCACAGAAGATGGGACACTGACGACATTGAATTTCGGCGTCTTCAGACCGCCCTCATCCAAGTCAAATGCCTGCGGAAAATCTGATATATTCTGTGAGAGGAAGAACGAGGATTTATTCTTAGTATCCTTGATCCACTCGCTGCTATAATCCCAGCAGAACTCTGCTCGGGATGCATTTCTAAGGCGTTTAAGTAGCACCTTCTCACACTCGTTAAGTGCGTTAAGGCCCACAAAAACAAAGTTAACTTCTTCAGCAAAATGAGCAGACAGCACATCCACTACACTCTCCTCCTTGAGACGGGTAGCAAGAGCGCGGTAAACCTGACCTTCGTAGGCTCTTCCCTTAGATGTCAAGCTCTCATTAAATTGCTTATACAGAGGCAGAAGGATATCCCAGATCTTGCGGAACTCTTCCTTATATTTCCCTGTCTTGTCAAAATGCCCGACAAAGCGCTCGATGGCTGCCTTCTGATCTGCAGTGAGATAGTCATAGTCATCCTGCATAGCTCTGTATTGCGACACATTGACAAAAAGAGACGCCGGGTCAACCAGATACTTATCAACATCATTAAAATCTCCTAGAAGCACGCCGCCCCAGAAGATAAACTCATCAAGGCTTTCACTATAAGGATTCAACGACTTATAGCAATCATACAACTCCAGCAGAAGATCTACCTGATCGGTTGGATGAAAGTCCGTGAGCTGATAAAAGAAGTCATTCATAGTGAATAGTTGCGGACTCAGCATCGGCTTACCCTGTCCGGCAACACATTGGCTCAGATATTTTTTAAAAAAGGCCAAAGATCTCTTATTGGGGAAGATGAAACATCTCTTGTCCATCTCCCCCAATGAGAAATAATATCTAGCTACTTGCTGAAGAAAAGCTGTCATCTATTATTCATCCAAGAACATAGGATCCCAAGATGGGAGCTTGATCGGCTCCTGCTCAAGCATCTTGAGAACATCCTCTGGAACAAATCTCTTCTCTACAACGAGGCGGAACATATATTCATTGAACCACTCGTCTGTCATAATGATATTTCCCTTATATCCTGAAGCAGCACCCCAGCTGTTCTCTACCATCCATTTCTGAGGCACACCCTCTTTGAGATCAACGGCGATGAGTGTCATCGCGTGTGAAGATCCGCTGGCGTGAGTCATCACTCTCTGCCTCTTGTCCATAGAAAGATCTACACCGAGAAGAGACTCATAATCAAAGTTATTGAGATCTGCCACACCAGTAGTACGATTAAGGAACTTAGCTACATCGCAAGAGAAATACATTGCAACATTTGCCTTGATTGAAGCGATAGCCATCTCCTTGATGCGCTCGATAGGAAGGTTGACATAGAGCCAGTTCTGTCCGTCGTAAGTGTGGCGATCATACTCAATCTCATATACTTTACCATACTCTCTGACAGGATCGTTCATAAGCATTACATAGTTACCCTCAAGATCATAGCCGAGAAGCTCCTGATAGAATGACTGTGGAGTGTAGGTCTTACCCTTCCACTCAAATTCAGTTGGTGGCACGCCAAGACAGATTGCAAGCACGTGGTAAACTTCCTTGAGTGCCTGAACCTTCTGATCCTGAAGATATTGAGGAAGCTGACGCTTGCTCACGCCCTGAGGGGTTTCTCTAAGAGCAAGACCCCATTTGCGAAGCAAAGTCTTGAGATGAGTTGCCATTGCTGAAGTGTTGTTGGCAACATAGCTCTCTGGCATTGCCGAAGCAGGTACAAGTCCATATTTTGTCACAAGGTTGGCAACACCTGTAAATGTACCACCGTCACTGATAGGATTTGAGAAGAGCCAATCAACCTGGCGATCCTCAAATTCAAGCTCTCTTGTATCGATAACTGCCTGAAGGAAAAGATTTGCCTTTTCCAACTGATCCCAGAAGAAGTTATAGTTCTGAGAAAACTGGAAATTACCCAAGTCCCACTTATCAATAGCAGCAGCTCTAAGCACATTAAGACCGGTGAAGAGCCAGCAGCGACCTGATGACTTCTGGTCAGTGATGCCTATAGTCTTGACTCTGTCTGAGAAGTTGGTATCAATCATCGCGCTATTTTCAGCATTTGCTGTGAGCACTGTGATTGATGTGGTATTGATGGCATTGCGCACAGCCTTGTCATATGCTGAGCCTTCATAACCTTTTGAAATCTCTGCAAGCATCTCATTTGTGATGCTACCTGGGGTCTGTGCCGCTGCGCTGATACATACACACGCAAGGGCAAGGGTCAAAATCTTTTTCATTGTATAGTGTTTAATTAATCTGCAATTCTTCATCACTCTCAAGACCTTCACTGAGATCCATAGGGATTACGGACTCAGCACCACGCACCATGCGTGTTCCCGGCTTGAGCTTGGCGTTGGATCTCTTAGGAGAGAGTCCCAGTCTCTCAAGCTTGTCGATCTTCTTTATGACAGACTGGTTTGAATCAACGAGCTTCTTCTTTGAATCCTGATAACTCTTGTCGACCTTCTGCAGAAGATTGCCCACCTCCACATAGGACTCCATCCATGACTTGAGCTGGCTCATCAGCTCCGAAGCTGTCTTATATACCTCCGCTATATTTCTTTCCTGATCGTGCTGCTTCCAGGTCATAAGCACCATATTAAGCACAATCATCAATGTCATCTGACTCACAATCAACACCTTGGCATCCTTTGCCTGCTGCCATAGGAGTGGTTCTTCCTCAAGCATCAGGTTAAAAGCTGACTCTATCGGAATAAACATGATATTATAGTCTAGCTTTCTCTTGCCCTCTTCGATATATGACGCATAGTTCTTGGTCTTGAGCTCGTCCACATGCTTGCGCACGCTCTCGACATGCTCTCGCGCATACCTGTTTCTCTCCTCAACTGTCTGAGCCTCGTAGTAGGAAGCAAATGCTTTGAGGCTGACTTTTGAGTCTACAATCACCTCTGTATCATCCGGATAGTAGACAATCACATCTGGAATCATAGTCTTGCCGTCATCACTCTTTATCTCGTGACCATTGGCGTCACGCATCACTCCTTGAGTAACAAAATGCACTCCTTCCTCAAGGCCGGAACTCTTGAGCAGGTCAACAAGCAGCATTTCGCCGAAATCTCCCTGCATCTTGCTGCGTCCCTTGAGAGCATTGGCAAGGTTACGGGCTTCGTCTCCGACAGTCTTGCTCTGATCCATCAGATGCTTGATCATTTCGCTCATGCGGGCTTCCTGCTTTGCGGCATTGAGGCTATTGTCCTGCACGCTCTTGCCGAGCTCGCCAAACTTCTCCTTTATCGGCTTGAGGAGTTCCTCGATAGACTCATTATTCTTGCGGCGCAAAGCTTCGCTATTCTGCTCCGAGAGAAGCTTGAACGACTCTTCAAGCTGCTTGCGCTGACTGGCAAGAGTAGCTTCCCTCTCATCATTAAGACGTTTCTGCGCTTGCTCGTCCTGAGCCTTGAGAGCTTCAAAAGACTCCTTCTGAGCACTAAGACGCTCTTCCAGTGTAGCTTTTGCAATCTCCAGCGCAGACTTCTGCTGCATCAGAGATTCCTTCTGCTGCTCAAGCTCAGCTTTCTGCTGCTCGAGGGCCTCTTTCTGCTTAGTCGCCACCATTGCACGACGGGTAAGCACTACTACTGTAAGTCCAAAAGCTATGAGCAAGACTAAGGACGCGATGATGAGGATGGTAATCTCCATTATTATTTCTTGATTATGCGTTCTATGCGTTGAGGGATAGAGGTAAAGATCTCATAAGGGATTGTACCTAGAGTTTCAGCTAGAGTCTCGATGCGAGGATTGCGACCAAAGATGGTCACAGTATCTCCAGCCTTGACATCAATTCCAGTGACATCGAGCATTGTCATATCCATACAGATATTGCCTATAGTCGGAACAAGATGCCCATTGAGTTCAAAGCTCGCTGCGCCACATCCCAGACGGCGGTCAATTCCATCGGCATACCCCACCGGGATTGTCGCAATGCTTGTACCGCTTGCTGCTATCTTGCCGTGACGGCCATAGCCCACAGCTCCGTCTTCTTCAGTCAAATGCTTGACCTGCAGCACCTTCACCTTAAGAGAAGCAACCACGCTAAGCTTCACGTCGCTAACCGCACTGATGCCATAGATTCCGATGCCGAGGCGCACCATATCAAACTGATATTCAGGATAAAGCTGGATGCCGGCAGAATTCAGCACGTGCCACATTGGCTTATAGCCCAGGGCTTCGCCAATTGCGGAGGCATAGCGCTGAAACTTATCAATCTGCGAGAGGCTATATTGGCGACATTCCGCATCCGACAGATGCGAATATATGGATTTGACCTTGACTTGAGGGTGGCTCTTGAGAAATTCGCACAGCTCCTCCAGCTCACCGCTCATAAAGCCAAGGCGATGCATTCCTGTATCAAGCTTGATGTGCACCGGATACTCCGCTATGCCGCGCTCATCCAAGTATGCGCAGAAAGACTGAAGCGTATAAAGATTTGGAATGCCAGGCTCTAGCTTGTAATCCACGATTTCAGGGAAGAAATCAACACCGCTTGTGAGCACAAGAATAGGGAGAGAAATGCCGTTACGGCGAAGCTGGACGCCCTCAATCGGCAAAGCGACTGCAAGATAATCAGCACCTTCTGCCTGCAGAAGCGAAGCAAACTCCACAGCCCCGTGACCGTAGGCGTTGGCCTTTACAAGCACAAGAAGCTTGGTGCTAGGGCGCAGCAGAGAACGGAAGTAACGGTAGTTACTCCTGAAACCCTGAGTGCTCAGCTCCAATCTTGAAAAGTCGTTCTCACTATACATATCTTACAAAGTTACTTTTTTCTATGCAAAAACAAAAGTCCTGCGACATCTATATCTGCCGCAGGACCTATAAAATTATACTTTGTAAAATCCTACATCATACCGCCACCTGGCATTGCAGGAGCTGCAGATACAGGCTCTGGGATATCTACGATTCCACACTCAGTTGTGAGGAACATACCTGCCACAGAAGCTGCATTTTCAAGAGCAACGCGAGCAACCTTAGTAGGGTCGATAACGCCAGCCTCATACATCTGAACAAACTCGCCTGTACGAGCATTGTAACCGAAGTCACCATTGCCTTCCTTGATCTTCTGGATGATAACAGATCCGTCTACGCCGGCATTGGCTGCAATCTGACGAAGTGGCTCCTCGATAGCCTTAGCCACGATATGGATACCTGTAGTCTCGTCGTCATTGTCACCCTTGAGACCCTCGAGAGCCTCAACGGCACGGATATATGCCACGCCACCACCTGGGAGGTAACCTTCCTCAACAGCCGCACGGGTAGCATTGAGAGCATCCTCCACGCGATCTTTCTTCTCCTTCATCTCAACCTCAGTTGTAGCACCTACATAGAGGACAGCTACACCGCCAGCGAGCTTACCAAGTCTTTCCTTGAGCTTCTCCTTGTCGTAGTCTGAAGTACTGATCTCGATCTGCTTCTTGATAGACTCAACTCTCTGAGCGATCTCTTCCTTAGAACCCACACCACCTACGATAGTTGTATTTTCCTTAGTGATAGTGACTTTCTCAGCCTTACCAAGCATCTCAAGTGATGCAGACTCAAGGCTGAAGCCTCTCTCTTCAGAAATCACTGTTGCACCTGTGAGGATTGCGATATCCTGAAGCATCTCCTTGCGACGGTCACCAAAACCTGGAGCCTTTACAGCAGCAATCTTGAGTGTACCACGGAGCTTATTGACAACAAGAGTTGTGAGAGCCTCTCCATCAACATCCTCTGCTACGATGAGGAGTGACTTGCCCTCACGAGCGATAGGCTCGAGGATAGGAAGAAGGTCCTTCATTGCAGAGATCTTCTTGTCTGTCACGAGGATATATGGATTGTCAAGGACAGCCTCCATCTTGTCACCGTTTGTCATGAAATATGGAGATATGTATCCTCTGTCGAACTGCATACCCTCAACGACCTTGACCTCTGTCTCGGTACCCTTCGCTTCCTCGAC
>JAEIGA010019855.1_pt1 | contig 10239 bp, 8 predicted proteins | sample 9270691 | NCBI WGS metagenome assembly JAEIGA01 (sample SAMN17057246, study PRJNA624740) | gut metagenome | biome: biome; isolation source: fecal sample | host: Bos grunniens | place: China: Xizang | collected 2019
AGGAATTGATGGACTACTATGCCGTGGGCCAGTGCACGCCGGGAATCATCGCGGTCAATACCGCGACGTTTATCGGCTATAAACGCAGGGGCATAGCGGGGGCCATATTCGCCACCTTCGGAGTGGTCGCGCCTTCCCGGGTCATCATTATGATCATTACGGCCTTTATCAAGAACTTCTCACAGATCGCAGTGGTCCAGCATGCGCTGGCAGGAGTCAGGGTCTGTGTCTGCGTGCTGGTTTTTGACGCGGTGTTCAAACTGGCAAAAAAATCCCTGGTGGATGCAGCGGCCGTCATCGTTTTCCTGGGTGTCATGCTCCTGTCCTTCTTCACCCCTGCCCCGACCTGGACACTGGTCATCTCCGCCGGGATCGCAGGTGTGATCATTAAAGTGCTTGGGGAGAAGATCCGCAGGGATAAAGAGGAGGTGAGGTCATGATCCTTTTACGGCTTTACTGGGAGTTCTTCAAGACGGGCCTCTTTACCATCGGCGGCGGCCTCGCCACCCTGCCCTTCCTCTATGAGATGCAGGCAAAAACAGGGTGGTTCACTGTCCGTGACATCGCAAATATGGTGGCGGTATCCGAGTCCACACCCGGCCCTATGGGGGTAAATATGGCCACTTTCACCGGCTTTACCATCGCCGGTGTTCCCGGGGGGATCATTGCTCCGCTGGGACTGATCACTCCGTCCGTCATTATCATTATCATCGTGGCCAATATCCTGGAGCGTTTTAAGACCAACAAATATGTCCAATATGCCATGTACGGTCTTCGGGCGGCCTCCACGGGACTTATCTTCGTGGCGGGACTGAGCGTGGCCCAGCTTGCCTTTCTGAATACGGAACTTTTTGCGAAGACAGGAAGTATGGCAGATCTTTTTTTGCCGGTCCCCATCCTCTTCGGGCTGATCCTGTTCGTGGTATACAAGGTGACAAAGAAGCACCCGATCCTCTATATCCTGGGGTCGGCGGTGGCCGGGATCGTGCTGATGATGTGAGGATGCGGCCCTATGGTCGAATATGCACGATATCGGGCATTATGAAATAATCCCTATAGAATTATGCAAATATAGTCGATAAATATTGACAAAAGCAGATGAAAAGTGATAGTGTATAACGTAACAGTTAAAGAATATTTCACCTTTACAAAGCAACATTTTAAAGTATCATTTCATGGAGGAGAGGATTATGAGGAAATTAGGAGCAATTCTGCTTGTCAGTATTATGGCGCTCACCATGCTTGCAGGCTGCGGCGGATCATCCAAGGACGCAGGTGCAGAGGGCGGACTTCTTCAGGAGGGGAAACTTCTGGTAGGTACAGAGATCGGTTATCCGCCGATGGAATACTTTGATGAAGACGGAAGCACTCCGATCGGTTTCGATATGGAGATGGCTGCAGCTCTGGCTGAGGACATGGGCCTTGAACTTGAACTTGTTGACACTGCATGGGACGGCATTTTCGCCGGCGTGGATACGGACAAATATGATGTGATCATGTCCTGCGTAAGTTTCACTCCCGAGAGGGATGAGCAGTATCTGCTTTCCGAGACCTACATTGCCAACGCACCTGTTCTGGTAGTACCCAAGGATTCCGATATCAGCAGTATTGAGGAGGCCAAGGGTAAGAGCATTGCCGTTCAGATGGAGACAACCGCTGACTACATCATCCAGGACTATAATAATGAGGGTCTTGGCGCTGACCTCCGTCAGTATGAGAAAGTCATCAACGCATTTGATGAGCTGAAAGCCGGCCGTGTGGATTCCGTATGTACTGACTCCGTAGTTGCAGCTTACTATCTTGGCGATGCCGCTTCCGATTACAAGACCGTATGGCAGTCTCCCACCAAGGAGCCTATCGTTATGTGTATGAAGAAGGGTAACGACGCACTGAAAGAGAGACTTGAGGCTTCCCTCAAGAATCTGAGAGACAGTGGAAAGCTTGCAGAGATTTCCACCAAATATTTTGGCAGCGATGATCCTATCAAATGATGATTTCATCAGAGGATGATCAGCAAACATTTATTTTTGAAAAGAGATCTGGCAGTTAATGCTTTGATTGATTAGACTTGTTGTGAGGTTGCCGGATATGCAGACGCACATCCGGCAATTTTTTCCCTTTTTATGCACACGGACCCGGGATCCGGAAACCGTGAGGAATCGTCAGGACGAGTCAGGTCGAATATCGTATGATTGGAGAGTATATATGAGTGGTTTTGAGAAAATATTGGTATGGATTCCTCAGCTTCTCAACGGAGCGAAGCTGACGATTATCATGACGATCCTGTCGGTGGGTCTCGGCCTGATCGGCAGCGTGTTCCTGGCTTTGGGAAAGATGTCAAAGAATCCGATCTTCAGGCTTCCCTGCAGTGCGTATATCTTTTTCTTCCGGGGAACCCCCCTTCTGATGCAGATCTATTTTATCTATTTCGGTCTGCCTCAGTTTAACCCGAGGCTGACGATCAAAAGTGCCTTTGTTGCGGCCCTGATCGCCTACGTCATGAATTCGGCTGCCTACCTGGCGGAAAACATACGAGCGGGTATCCAGTCCATCGACCATGGGCAGTTTGAGGCGGCCAAAGCCCTGGGCATGACCTACGGGCAGACGATGCGGCTGATCATCATCCCCCAGACGGTACGCCGTCTTATCCCCCCGGTAGGTAATGAATTTATCATGGTCCTGAAGGATGTATCCCTGGTGGCGATCATCGGTCTTACCGACCTGACCAAGACCACCCGTGCGATCTCTTCGTCATCAGCCACGGCGCTTGTTTACATTCCCGCCATGATCATCTATCTGATCATCACGGCCTTCTTCACCTTCGTCTTCAATTATCTGGAGAAGAAGAATTCCGTCTACGAATAGGAGGTTCTTATGTCTATTATCCGAACAGAGAATCTGTGTAAAAGTTTTGGGGATCTGGAAGTATTAAAAAATGTCAATCTGACGGTGAATCCCGGCGAAGTGATCGTGATCATCGGTCCCTCCGGAGCAGGGAAATCCACTTTCCTCCGGTCCCTCAATACCCTTGAGACCATCACTGACGGAAGTATCTTCATTGAAGACGAGCTCTTCTGCCGGGCGGAGAAGGGACATATCGTGGAGAAGATGGAGCCGGAAGCCCACAAGGCTGCCCTTCTGGAGATGGGTATGGTTTTTCAGCGGTTCAATCTCTTCCCCCACAAAACGGTGAGGGAGAATATCGAGATCGCCCCCATCAATGTTCGTAAGATCAGCAAGGAAGAGGCGGAAAAACGGGCGACAGACCTCCTGGAAAAAGTAGGTCTCTCCGACAAGGCGGACGAATACCCCAACCGCCTGTCCGGCGGACAGCAGCAGAGGGTTGCCATCGCCAGAGCCCTGGCCATGGAACCCAAGATCATGCTCTTTGATGAGCCGACCTCCGCTCTGGACCCCGAGCTGGTCGGTGAGGTTCTCAATGTTATGAAGGACCTGGCCCGTCAGGGTATTACCATGGTAGTGGTAACCCATGAGATGGGATTTGCCAAGGAAGTGGCTGACCGGGTGATCTTTATGGCTGACGGTGAGATCCTTGAAGAGAAGACACCGGAAGACCTGTTCTCCAATCCGGAGCATCCCAAGGCTCAGCAGTTCCTGGCCAGCGTACTGGTCTGAGAAATAGGGCCTGAAAAACATGGTCTGAGAAACATCAAGTAAAAGATAAAGAAAAATATAAAAAAGGGCGCCGCAGTTATCATCTGCCTATCCGTGAAAGAACAGGTCGATGGTAACTGTGGTGCCCTTTTTGTGTATAGTTATGACTGATCAGCCTCCCGGGCCGGCTGACCTCCTGACCGGGTCAGACTCTTCCCAGGATATCCCTTGCCACATAGACCCCGCTTGCTGAAGCGTGGGACAGGGAGTGGGTCACACCGCTTCCGTCCCCGATCACATAGAGTCCCGGATAGCGGGATTCCAGATGCTCGTCAACTTCGACTTCCATATTGTAGAACTTGACCTCCACACCGTAAAGGAGGGTGTCATCGTTGGCTGTTCCCGGGGCGATCTTGTCCAAGGCGTAGATCATCTCGATGATACAGTCCATGATCCTTTTCGGGAGGACCAGGCTTAAGTCGCCGGGCTCCGCCTGCAAGGTCGGCCGGACAAATCCTTCTTTTATCCTGTTCACCGTGCTGCGGCGCCCCCGGATCAGATCTCCGAACCGCTGTACGATCACACCTCCGCCAAGCATATTGGAGAGTCTGGCGATACTCTCCCCGTAGCCGTTGCTGTCCTTGAAAGGCAGGGAGAAATGTTTCGACACCAAGAGGGCAAAATTGGTATTCTCCGTCTGTTTCTCCGGGTTATCATAGCTGTGGCCGTTCACCGTGACGATACCGTTTGTGTTCTCATTGACCACGCTTCCCTTGGGATTCATACAGAAAGTACGTACTTTATCTTCGAATTTCTCCGTGCGGTAGACGATCTTGCTCTCATAGAGGTCGTCGGTCAGGTGGGAGAAGATCGGTGCAGGCAGTTCCACCCGCACTCCGAGATCAACCCTGCTGGAATTGGTGGGGATCTTAAGATCCCGGCAGACCTGTTCCATCCACTTGCTTCCGCTGCGGCCGACGGAGAGGATGCATTTGCGGGCAGAATACTCGCCTTTTTCCGTGACGACCTGGTAGCCGTCCTCCAGGACCGCGACACTGATGACCGGTGTCCTGAAGAAGAAGTCCACTCTGTCCTTTAATTTATTATAAAGATTCTCCAGTACGATATAATTGATATCCGTTCCCAGGTGGCGGACGGAGGCATCCAGAAGCTTCAGCTTATTCTGCATGCATTTCTTCTTGATCTCAGAATTGGCCGTCGAATACAGTTTCGTCCCCGCCCCGCCGTGGGCAAGGTTGATCCCGTCCACGTACAGCATAAGGTCCAGGGCTTCCTCCCGGCCGATATGTTCAAACAAAGTACCGCCGAAATCATTGGTTATGTTGTATTTTCCGTCGGAAAATGCCCCTGCGCCGCCGAATCCGCTCATGATCGAACAGGTTTCACAGCGGATACAGTTTTTTACTTTTACCCCGTCGATCGGGCATTTACGGTCTTCCAGGGGATAGCCTGACTCAAAAACCGCTACTTTGATCTCCGGGCTGAGTTTCTTTAATTCATATGAAGCAAAGATCCCTCCGGGACCTGCCCCGATAATAATAACATCGTAATCCATCAATCCGTTCCTTCTTTATTCCTGGATTTTTTGGCATATACCGGCATATACCAAATGTATTAGAACATGTTTTTCATGGACGGTCAACCTTGGGAGTATTTTTTCGGGCTTATTTTCAGTCATATGAGGCAATTTTGTCAAAAAATATCTATCCGGCACTTTAGATATTTACTTATTTATCACTTTTAATGATTAAAATTTTTCTTGCAAGGCCATTGACAGGGTGGTATAATTCTTATGTTTTGTAGGTGCAGTGAACGCACCTTTACATTGACTCTCAGCATTAGTGAGAAGTTTTCATGAGAGATTATTGACAAAGGAGGAATTAACCATGAAAAAGTCAATGTTGGCACTTGTGCTTGCGATTGTTATGATCGTAGGTCTTGTGGGCTGTGGCAGCAGTGGCGGCGGCAAAGCCGAAGATTCCACTCAGGCAGCAGCTCCCGCAGCCGCCGGCGGATCCGATCTTAAGGTTATGATCGAGACGGGCGTTGAGTCCCTTGATCCCCAGGTTGCAACTGACGGAACATCCTTCGAGTTCATCGCGAACTACACGGATGGTCTTATGCAGATGGATGCTGACGGACAGCCGATCCCGGCCATCGCAGAATCCTATGAAGTTTCTGAAGACGGTACAGAGTATACTTTCCATCTCAGAGATGCAAAATGGAGTAACGGAACACCTGTCACTGCGGCAGACTTCGTGTTTGCATGGCAGAGAGCCGTAGATCCGGCACTTTCTTCCGAGTATTCCTACATGCTCAGCGATATCGGCCAGATTGCCAATGCAGCTGAGATCATCGCAGGGGAGAAGGACAAGAGCGAACTGGGTGTTACCGCAGTGGATGACAAGACACTCAAGGTTACACTTAATGTTCCTGTCAGCTATTTCTTAAGCCTGATGTATTTCCCGACCTACTATCCGATGAACGAAGAGTTCTTCAACAGTGTCGGCGACAACTATGGTACCAGCGCAGACACCGTATTAAGCAACGGCGCATTCATCGTGGATGATTACACTGTAGCAGGTAATGCACTTCACCTTACCAAGAACCCGGATTACTGGGATGCTGACAGAGTGCAGCTTTCCGGCATCAGCTATCAGGTGATCCAGGATTCCCAGCAGGCTCTGATGAGCTATCAGAACGGCGACCTCGATACTACCCTCATCAATGGTGACCAGGTAGACCAGGTACAGGGAAGCGAAGAGTTCCAGGCAATCGGTGCAGGATACCTCTGGTACATCAGCCCCAACATCGATGCAGTGGACGCATTAAAGAACCTGAATATCCGTATGGCCCTCACTATGGCCATCGACCGTGAAACCATCACAAGGGACGTACTGAAAGACGGATCCAATCCTTCTTACCGTGCCGTACCGATGGATTTCTGTACAGGTCCTGACGGAAAAGACTTCTCCGAAGATCAGGAGATGCATAAAGACGTATGTAACTTCGATGCAGCAAAAGCAGCTGACTTCTGGAAGAAAGGTCTTGAAGAATTAGGTATCGACAGCCTTGAGCTTGAAATGATCGTGGATGATGACGATGCACCGAAGAAGGTATCCACCGTTCTGAAAGAGCAGTGGGAGACCACTCTTCCCGGATTCACCGTCAACTTAAGAACAGAGCCCAAGAAACAGAGAGTAGAAGACATGCAGGACGGCAACTTCCAGCTGGCTCTTACCCGTTGGGGACCGGACTATGCTGACCCCATGACCTATCTTGGTATGTGGATTACCGGCAACGATAACAACTATGGTCTCTGGAGCAACGAAGAGTACGATGCGATCATCTCAGAATGTACCATCGGAAAGACAGCCATGGATGCTGAAGCACGCTGGGCAGAACTCTTCAAAGCTGAAGAAATCGTATTAAATGAGGCCGTGATCTTCCCGATCTACGGACAGTGCAACGCTGAGATGCTCAGCTCCAAGGTTACCGGTATCGAGTTCCATCCGGTAGCTCTTAACCGTGTTTACAAGAACGCTGTAAAATCAGAATAATCTGAATCACAAGTCAGGACAGATTCTGAGTTCCTGAATTCCGGGCCGTACAATCCAGTACATTGTGCGGCCCCTTTTTGAACGATAATACATCGCCTATCCCTGAGAGGAGAATAAACGTGAAAAAATACGTTGCGAAGCGTGTGATCACTGCATTTTTTACTTTGCTGGTCATACTGCTGGTACTCTTTATCCTCATGCAGCTGATGCCGGGTTCTCCCTTTAACGATGAGAAACTGACCGTGGAACAGAAGGCGGCCCTCTATGCCAAATACGGGCTGGACCAGCCGGTGGTCGTCCAGTTCGGCCGCTATGTCACAAACATGCTGCGTGGAGATTTTGGAGTCAGTTATAAGATTTCGAAAAATACACCTATCGCCCAGCTGATCGCTGTACGACTTCCGGTGTCTATTGCCATTGGAGGCTATGCCGTCGCCCTCGGCGCCCTTGTGGGACTTATCCTCGGGCTGATCGCGGCTTTGTGCCGGGATACCATACTGGATACCCTGTGTACGGTTATATCGGTTATCGGTGTATCTGTACCTTCCTATGTATTTGCCCTGGCATTAAGCTTCCAGTTCGGCTATAAATGGCATATCTTTCCCATGCTTTACAATACGGCGGAGGCGCTGAATTCCAGTGTCCTGCCCAGTATCTCCCTGTCCATGTTCACCATGGCATCCATCGCCCGTTTTACCAGGACGGAGATGCTGGAGGTTATGGGAAGTGAATATATGCTCCTGGCGGAAAGCAAGGGGATATCGGGGGCTGCCCTGATCTTCCGGCATGCTCTCCGAAATGCACTGATCCCTATCATCACGGTTCTGGCGCCTTTGATCGTGGACCTGATGACAGGTTCCCTTGTGGTGGAGAAGATCTTCTCCATCCCGGGAGTGGGATCGCTTCTGGTAAACGCGATCCAGTCCAATGACTACAACGTGGTAATCTCGCTGAGTTTTATCTACTCGGCCATGTACATCGCCATCATGCTGGTTGTGGATATCCTCTACGGTATCATTGACCCGAGGATCCGACTGGCCAAGGATGATGCTTAAGGAAGGTGGTACGCATATATGTTTAAGAAGAAAAAAGCGGCTGCCTCCTACCAGCCGGTCGCCAATACCTATGTGCCGGTGGATACGGATTTCGTCTTAAAAGACAATGCAGGAGATCTGGAGATCGATACCACTTTCAAGGCCCAGAGCTTCTGGAAGGAAGGATCCTACCGTTTCTTCCGTAAGGGGAGTGCCGTGTTCGGTATGATCATGATCCTCCTGATCACCATCATGGCGATCATCGGTCCCGGCATGAATGACTATACCTACTCCGGCCAGATCCTGGCGGAGAAGAGTCTGGCACCCCGTGTGAAAGGACTCGAAAATCTGGGAATCTTTGACGGCTCCGAGAAAATGAACACCGTTTCCGGTGTTGTCGAAGTGAACAATTACAAAGACAAGGGGCTGGATGATACCTACTACTGGTTCGGTTCCGACAATTTCGGCCGTGACATCTGGACCCGTACCTGGCACGGTGCAAGGGTTTCCCTGATCATCGCGGTGGTGGCCGCGGTCATCGATATGATCATCGGTATGAGCTACGGTCTGATCTCCGGGTATTTCGGGGGGAAGACGGATATGGTCATGCAGAGGATCCTAGAGGTGGCCAACTCCATTCCGAGACTGGTCATCGTTACCCTGCTTCTCCTGGTATTCAAGCCGGGTATGCTCACCATCATCATCGCCCTGATGCTCACCGAATGGGTGGGCATGAGCCGTATTGCCCGGGCGGAGATGCTGAAACTGAAGGAGCAGGAGTTCGTCCTGGCGTCCAGGACCCTTGGCGCGGGAAGCTTTTTCATCATTTTCAGGGAAGTGCTTCCCAACATCATCGGTCCCATCATCACACAGGTTATGTTCTCCATTCCGACGGCGATCTTTACCGAGGCATTCCTCTCCTTCGTCGGTCTGGGTATCCCTGTGCCCCAGTGTTCTCTCGGATCTCTGATCTCGGACGGGTTCAACAGCTTTACCACCCATCCTTATCAGATCGTAGCCCCCATCCTCGTGATGGCCTTCCTGATGCTCTCCTTCAACCTTGTGGCTGACGGGCTCAGGGAAGCGCTGGATCCGAAGATGAAAGGAATGTGAGGTGGATGATATGGCAGAATATAATGAAAAGATTCTTGATATCAAAAACCTTGATATAACTTTTAAGACCATCGCAGGCCCTGTTCATGCCATCCGCGGGATCAACGTGGACCTCATGAAGGGGGAGACGGTGGCCATCGTGGGGGAATCCGGCTCAGGAAAGTCCGTGACCATGAAGGCCGCCATGGGTATCCTCGCCCAGAATGCCGTGGTAAACAGCGGAACCATCGAATTCACCTACACCGGCGACAACGGGGAGAAGGAGACGGTGGATATCCTTAAGCAAAGCAAGAACTGGATCCGTAAAAATATCAACGGACGAAGGATATCCATGGTATTCCAGGATCCCATGACCTCCCTGGACCCCACCATGAGTATAGGAAAGCAGATCATGGAGGGAATGATCTGGCATTACAAGATGCCGAAGCAGGAAGCCTATGAGAAGTCTGTACAGCTTCTCCGGGAGGTAGGTATCGATGATCCGGAAAAGCGGATGAAAAACTATCCCCACCAGCTTTCCGGCGGTATGAGGCAGAGGGTCGTGATCGCCATTGCCCTGGCCTGTGACCCGGATCTGCTGATCTGTGATGAGCCCACCACCGCCCTGGATGTGACCATTCAGGCCAAGATCCTTGAGCTGATCAAGAAGGTGCAGAAAGAAAGAGGAATCTCCGTAATCTACATCACCCATGACCTGGGGGTTGTGGCCAAGGTGGCGGACTATGTAAATGTAATGTATGCAGGTAAGATCGTGGAGACGGGCAAGATCAATGAGATCTACTATGATCCGCGGCACCCCTATACCTGGGGACTGCTTTCCGCCATGCCGGATCTGGATACCGACGATGACCGTCTGTATACCATCCCCGGATCACCGCCTAACCTCATCCGTGAGC
>JAEIGA010019856.1_pt1 | contig 10239 bp, 8 predicted proteins | sample 9270691 | NCBI WGS metagenome assembly JAEIGA01 (sample SAMN17057246, study PRJNA624740) | gut metagenome | biome: biome; isolation source: fecal sample | host: Bos grunniens | place: China: Xizang | collected 2019
ACTCTCACACTTCCTGATATGACAGGTACAGACAAGGTCAACGCATCTCTTTCTGTTCCATATCTTTTCTTCGAGGATTTCAGCGGAATACCAAGCTTCTCCGATGGTCATGATAATCCGGGCGTAGGTCTGGCATCTGACACATGGGTAGGTATAACTGATCTGTCCACTTATGCTCCATCGCTTGACGGATGGTATGCCGCTCGTGCCGGAGGTCAGGCTGGAACTTCTCTCAGAATCTGCTGCCGATATGAGGACGTGCTTGATGTGGGAGCCTATTACAAGGGACGACTCTATACTCCGCAGTTGTCAGGAATCAAGGACGGTAAACTGGTCAAGATATCAGTATCATACAGATATGGCGGAAATAGAAATGAAATGAAGACTTTGATCAACTGGAATTATACTGCACCAGACAAGTCTCCTGTTCTTTACTTCGGTATAAATTATCAGGATACCATTACGAATCCGGATCAGATGGAGGGTGATATCATAGATTCCGTTACGGGTCTGGTAACCGGTACGGGTTTCCGTCAGTCCAAGCCGTCATCCCTCTCACCATTGGCAATTGATGGAGAATATCTTCCGAAGACAGGAGGTTCATATACATCTTTTGCCGGAACAAGAAACGTGACCATAGACAAGATAGACAATGGTATGAGGTTGGGCTGGATTCTTACAACGGATAACACCCAGGCCAGCGTCAACGCGAACTATTGGTTGTATATCGACGATATAAAGGTTCAGATAGCGAAATAATAAATAATAATAAGATTCTAAAACCAAAGAAAATGAAACATTTAAGAACATTTTTCTGTGCTCTGATGTTTGTCTCAGCTCTTTCCTGCACCAAGAATCAGCAGGAGGGTGAAGGACAGGTAAGCTTCGGTGTGATGAGCGACAACAATGTCGTTGATGTGACCAGAAGCAACGTATCAGACTACACAACGCTTCCTCAGGCAGGAGATTTCTTTATCTCTGTTACAGACGCATCTTCTCAGCCGGTATGGAGCGGCAAGGTAAGTGAATGGGATGTAGCCAAGCTTCTCAAGGCTGGCAACTATTCAGTCAAGGCTGAGTATGGAAATCTCGAGGAAGAGGGATTTGACAAGCCTTATTTCTCAGGTGCAACCTCATTTGTCGTGAACGGAGGGGAAGTGAAGACTGTTTCCATTCCTGTAACTCTCGGAAACACAGTTGTGAAGATAAGCTGCACTCAGAATTTCCAGAACTACTACAAGAACTACACGTTCAAACTGACTCGTGGTGCTGCTGAAATCGCAACTTTTGCAAAGGGTGAAACCAAGGCTGCTTTTGTAGACGGCTATAGATTCAATCTCGAGGGTGTTCTCGAAGGAGAAACCAAGACATATGAATTCAATAAGGAGTATACATCCCTTGATGCCGCTACCGCATACACTTTCGTATTTGATGTGACCAATACAGGTGGAGCATCTATAACCATTTCATTCAATAACAACGTAGAAACCGTCGAGTTGGGCGATTTCGAACTCAATGATTAAGGAGGATCTGCAATGAAGAAAACAATTATACCAGCAATCGTAACAACTGTATTGATGCTTGTGGCATCATGTCAGAAGACAGTTGTCAATAAGGAGCAGGGAGACGGCTACCTTTCATTTGGTGACTTTTCTCTTGATCTTGATGAGACGGTTATAACCAAGGCGGCTGTTGCAGCTGACGGAACCTACAGAATCTCTATTCTCAATGCGGACGGCATGGTTGTAATGGACAAGCCATATTCCGAGGTAAAGAACAACAATGACAAGATTTCATTGTCTGCAGGTACATATACTCTCGTAGCATCTTCTCAGGAGGAAATTCCAGAGGCTGCATTCGAGCGTCCTGTATATGGTACATCGAAGGATTTCAGCATTACAGCAGGAGAGGTTACAGAAATCGGTCAGCTTGTCTGCACTCTGACTCAGTGCAAGGTTACAGTAGACTATAGCGACGAGTTCCTTGCTGCAGTGACAGGACAGGGTGCAACTACCGTTACACTCAAGGCTGGATATCCGCTTGAATTTGCCTTGAATGCAGACAAGACCTACAACAAGAACGCAGGTTACTTTGCAGTCGAGGGAAATACAATGGAGGTTGTCTTCAAGGGAAGCATCGACGGAAAGGTCCAGAAGATGACAAAGATCTTCAGCGGCATCGCTCCAAGACAGTGGCGCCAGATCAAGTTCGTTCAGAAGAAGAACGAGCAGGGACAGGCAACATTCGACATCGTGATCAACGACCTTATCAGCGACGATGTTCTTAACGAGAACCTTGTTGCTAAGGAGGAAATCCTTGATTCATATGATCCGGAAGCTCCTAAGGGTGACGGAGGCATCACACTTGTTCCTTATTATGAAGGAGGATGTGACGCTGACATCACTGACCTTGAGAATATCGTCATCAAGAATCCTGACGGTTCGGAAACTCCGACCCAGAACATCACATTGAAGGCAGTTGTTCCGAATGGTGTAATGAAGTTCACTGTAGATATTTCTACTACTTCAGACGGATTTGCCAAGGCTCTTGCAGCTGCTCTCGGTCAGGGCAATACCGTTCTCGACCTCATCAACCCTGATCCTAATGCATCGACAGACCTTATCTTTTCTGTAGTTCCGTTCCCGCATGGACCAGAACTTTCAGGTCAGACAGAGATAATTTTCCCATTGAGCAAGGCTCAGCTTGCCATCTCGGGTTTCAAGGGAAGACATTCATTCGAGATGCAGATCGTCGATCAGCAGCAGTGTAGAAAGACCATTCATGTAGTCATGGTAGTAGAGTAGGAGGGAAGGATATGAAGAAGATTTTTACATTGATCTCATTTGCAGCCGTACTGGCTGCGATCTCCTGCACAAAAGAAGGCAGTGAGCTTGTGACAAGAGGTATCGGTCGTCTTACTATCGATATGGGACTTGAAGGCAACACACGTGCAGTTACCGACGAGGAACTCAGAAACAATGCGCTCGTGAATATTTACAAGGCTAATTTTGACGGACTTGTACGTTCTTACAGATATTCAGCGATGCCGTCTACTCTCTATCTTGTGTCTGACAGCTACCGTGTTGACGTGGCTGCCGGTGAGTGCGTAAAGGAAAATCCTGACAGCGCATCATGGGACAGCAAGAGTTATAAGGGTTCTGCACCATTCACAGTGGTTACAGGTCAGAATCAGGCAGTAAGAGTGGAGGCTAAGCTTAACAATGCAGTTTCGCAGATTTCATTCGACCAGACTGTAGCTGAGAACTTCAACCCTGGCTATACTTTCACAATCAATGTCGACGGCAATGAGAACAAGCAGCTTGTTTATGATGCATCAAACTCAGGCAGCAACGGATACTTCATCATTGCGGGACTTTTCGAGCCTTCATTCAACTGGACTTTCACAGGTACATTGAAGAAGGACGGAAGCACTTTCACCAAGACCGGTACAATTGCGAACATCGAGCAGGGTAAGGCCTACAAGATGAATCTCAAATATACAATCAAGGATGGTGACATCTCGTTCACTCTCTTTGTTGATTATGACACTGAGATCAAGGATGACACTATCATCTTCGAGCCGGTTTCTACAGGTCTTGCAGCATCTTCTCCATTTGAAATCTGGGCTAAGCGTGCAACAGTTCATGCTGACGTGGATGCAAGCGAGTCAGAGGGCAAGTCTATCCAGTTCTCATACTCGTCTAACGGATCCAACTGGACTACAGTTGACGGTGTCAACGATTCAGAAGGAACATGGAAGGCTGAGCTTACAGGACTTGTTCCATCTACCCAGTACTCATACAGACTCCTGATTGATGGAACTCAGGTTGGTGACGAACTTACATTCACTACAGAGGCGGCTCCTGCAATTCCAAACGGAAGCTTCGAGTACACCAGCAAGGTGACAGGACAGAGCTTCGACAAGTTCTATGACCCTTCATGCGGCGTGGAAGAGGGTATGTACAAGTTCTGGGCATCAGGAAACGGTGACGAGCAGATGGATGGTTCTGCAAGCATGAGCACAGTGATCACAGTTGTCGATACAAACGAGAAATACGACGGCAAGCAGTCAGTATGTGCACAGTCGCAGAATGCTGCCGGTATCGGAATGCTTGCTGCAGGTAACCTCTTTACAGGTCAGTTTGCAGGACTTGTAGGTACTGAGGGTGGTAAGGTGAACTTCGGTCGCCCTTGGACAAGCCGTCCTGCTGCTATGACCTTGTATTGCAAGTATACTACTGACAAGATGAACCTCATCAAGAATCATCCTGACGGCATGACACTTACAAGTGACATGTATGACAGAGCTCAGATCAAGGTTGCCATCGGTACATGGAACTATAAGACATACAAGGGTGATCCTGACAGCCCTGTTCAGGTAAATACTACTGACAAGTCAACTTTCGTGGATTTCTATACTGATGGAAGCACTATTGCAAACGGTGACCTTGTCATCTACAATGACGGATATTCTGTGAACAATGGTTCAAAGGTCAATGCAACTACAAGCGGATGGATCAAGTACACAATTCCTCTGGACTACCGTAATCTTAATGCATATCCTACACATATCATTGTGTCATGTGCTTCTTCACAGTTCGGTGACTATTTCTCAGGATGCAGCTCATCGAAACTTTGGATCGACAAGGTTGAACTCGTTTATGAGTAAAATTTGATGCGTAAATTTTCTTTAATATTTATTTTGCTGTTCCTCGGTGCCGTATGCACCGAGGCTCAGCATTATGATAGGGGCTATGAAACCGTTTCCTCGTCACCTTTCCTCAAGAAGGGTACATGGATGTTCGGTGGCACTGCACGTTATTCACAGCATGTGAATGATGATTATAATCTTTTGGTAATCAGTGATATAAACTCAAATGGATACATGGTTTCGGCTAATCCGAGACTGATGTATATGTTCAAGGACAATATGGGAGTCGGACTCAGATTCTCATATGACAGAAGCATGCTGGATCTTGCATCCGCTGATCTTTCTGTTTCCGAGATATCTATGAGTGCAAGGGATTGTTATCAGATCCAGCATAAGTTCAGTGCCTATGGCGTCTATCGTGCATACATTCCTCTCGGAAATTCAAAGAGGGTAGCGATGTTTGCTGATCTTCTTTTCGGAGGATCTTACAAGCAGGGAAAGGCTTTCAATGCCGGTGGTCAATATGTTGCAGGCACCTATGGCCAGAAGTATGCTCTCGAGCTTGCTGTCGAGCCCGGAATCGTGGCATTCCTTTCTGAAAGGCTTGCTGTCGAGATGAATGTAGGTATTTTCGGAGTGAATTATTCGTGGACAGACCAGTTGAGGAATCAGGTGATCGGTGGTCATTCTAATTCTACCTCAGCCGGTTTTATGGTTAACCTCCTCTCCTTGGGAGTTGGATTATCTTATTATTTCCTATGATGAGAACACTAGTCAGAATTTTTGCGGCGTGCCTTCTTTTGATGGCAGCTATTCCATCTTACGGACAGTCTTCTGCTGACAAGGTCGTTCTCGGTTCGGAGATAATGCCGAAAGATACTACCAAAACCAGAAGATTCAAGAATCATCTGATTGCTCCGAAGGGCGAGTGGCAGTGCGGACTTGCTGTCATGTATGCTGATTTCGATAGCAGCAACTCAGATTACATGCTTGTGATGCAGGGACTTACTGCAAGGGCTTCCATGCTCAGGATTGCTCCAGAAGCAGCATATACTTTCAAGGAGAATCATGCAATCGGTATGAGATTCCAATACACAAAGGCAGGTGGAATGCTCGACGGACTGACTGCAGATCTGTTGGGAAACATGAGCCTCCCTGTTGAAAATATCGGAGCATCTTCGCTGTCTATGGGTGCGAGCATCTTCCAGAGAACATATGTAGGTGTTGACAAGCGCGGACGTTTCGGAATCTTCTGGGATTATGTACTTGGCTACACAAGGAGCAAGACTCAGGTTGCTGCTAATGATGGAACATATTCCTTGAAGGAGAAAGGACATCTCGGTTTTTCTCCGGGAATTGTATATTTCCCTATGAATAACATTTCTGTCCAGGCATGTATTTCATTGGCTGAACTCTCGTATAACAAGGTTTCCGCATACGAGTCAGGAGTTGTGGCCGGTACACGTACTGCTTGGAAAGCACAGGCCAGCCTGAATGTGCTAAATCTCAATTTCGGACTTACTATACATCTGTAGAATGAGAAAAGCTTTATTATACATATTTTTCGGACTGATTGTCTTGACCGGATGCATAACCAATGACATTCCGTATCCCGTTGTGGTTCCGCACCTGACATCATTTGAAGTTGCGGGAGCGCAGAGCGTCGATGTCGATCAGGATAATCAGATTGTTACCGTCAACTTTGCTGAAACTACCGACATGAGAAGTGTCGAAATCCGTTCTGTGGAGTTTGACGAGCATGAAGCATCAGTTGACAAGGCTATTACAGGCTTCCACGACTTTACTTCACCGTTCAAATTTATTGTCAAGACATATGACGATTATGTCTGGACTGTGAAGGGAGTCAGGAATGTAGAGCGTTATTTCACTATAAACGGCCAGATCGGAACTTCTGTGATTGATGCAGTCAATTGCAGAGCTATAGCTACTGTCGGAATGAACGCGGACCTTACTGCATTGGAGGTTACTTCATTGAAACTCGGACCAGCGGGCCTGACAGAGTACTCGATCGAGCCATCTCAGATGAAGGATTTTTCAGAAGGCATTTCTGTTGAAGTCACTGCTTTCGGTCTTACTGAGGTGTGGACTCTTTTTGTAGAGCAGACAGATGTATCTGTTGAAATAAAGAAGGTAAATCCGTGGACAACCGAAGCTTATATAACGTCTATGGGCGTTTCAGGAATGGATAACGGATTCTTCTACAGGGAGAAGGGTGCGTCGGAGTGGACAGAAGCAGCTCAGTCAGACATCACAGCTGACGGAGGTACTTTCGTGGCACATATCAAGTCCCTGAAGGCCGAGACCGACTATGAGGTCTATGCATACTGCGGTACAGACAAGACTGCTGTAAGTGAGTTTACTACTGATAAGGCAGAGAAGATTCCAAACGGAAGCTTCGAGTATGCAAGCAAGGTGGACGGTAAGGACTATTACAAGTTCTATGATCCGAACTGCGGCGTTGCTGACGGATCCTATATGTTCTGGGGATCAGGTAACGGAGAAGGAAATGAGGGCGTGAGCGGTTCTGCCAGCATGGGTATCATCATCACATATATAGATACCAACGAGAAGGTGGACGGAAAGCAGTCAGTTCGTGCTCAGACAAGCCAGATGGCAGGAATCCTTGCTGCCGGTAACCTCTTTGCAGGACAGTTTGACGGTCTTGTAGGAACTTCTGGTGGTCGAGTGAATTTCGGCCGTCCATGGACAACGAGACCTCGCGCAGTGAAGCTCTGGTGCAAGTACTCTACCGGTACTATGGACATCATCAAGGGATCTCCTGCCGGTGTGACACTTGTCAAGGGAGAAACCTATGACAGGGCAGAACTCAAGTTTGCATTGGGTTACTGGGATTACAAGAAATACGGTGGTAGCAAGAACAGTCCTGTTCATGTGAATACGACGGATCCCTCGACTTTCATTGATTTCAATACAGACCCTTGTACAATTGCAAACGGAGGCCTTATCATCCATCATGACGGTTACATCCTTAATGGTGAGACAAAGGTCAGCGAGCATACAAATACCTGGGTCGAGTATACAATACCTTTGAATTATCGCGATATTGACACCCTTCCTACTCATATAGTGGTGTCATGCGCAGCTTCCCAGTTCGGTGACTACTTCTCGGGATGCAGCTCATCAAAGCTGTGGCTTGACAAGGTAGAACTCGTTTACTAATAAGTTCAGATGAAGACTCCCAACACATATGTGATCATTTTTAGTGTGCTACTGCTCTGTGCAGTAGCCACTTGGTTTATACCGGGCGGTGTTCCGCAGACCTGGCAGGTGTTCTCTGCTCTATTTGAAGGATTCAGTCAGCAGGCTGGAATCATTGCCTTTGTGCTTATCATCGGAGGAGCATTCTGGGTAGTGAATTCCACCAAGGCTGTAGATGCTGGAATCACAAGATTCATAGCAAAGGCCAGCACCCTGGAGAGATTCCCTTTGGTAAAGAAACTCGGAATAGGCAACATCGTCATAGTTCTTGTGATGCTGCTTTTCGGTGTTTTCGGAGCTGTGTTTGGAATGAGTGAAGAAACCATAGCCTTTGTTGCCGTGGTTATTCCTCTGGCGAAATCCCTCGGTTATGATGAAATTGTGGGAGTCTGTATGGTCTATGTGGCCGCTCATGTCGGCTTTGCAGGTGCCATGCTCAATCCGTTCACTGTCGGCATTGCACAGGAGATGTCTGACCTGGCTCTTTTTTCCGGAATAGAATACAGGACTGTCTGCTGGGCAGTGCTTATGACCATTGCCATTATCTGCGTTCTTGTTTATGCTTCCAAGGTTAAGAGAAAGAATGCCTCAGCTTCCGAGGCCTCGGCAATGGCTGGTGATACGGCCGGTGTTGTGGCGGTTCATGAAACAAAGGCCGGAGCGGGTGCTTGGGTGAGTTTTGCAGCAATCGTAGTTGCTCTGATTCTTTTCAGCGTATTTTATGCCTCTGGCTGTGTGGTAAAGGTAGGGCAGGGGGAGTTTGCCACTCCATGGCTTCTGTGGGTTGCAGACGCTCTTTTTGTTATCTTTTCCTTACTTTCGCTCCGCAGTTCGACTCAGATGTATATCTTGAATCTGCTGATGTTTACCATCCTCTTCATGGTGATCGGAGTGATGGGCTATGGCTGGTATCTGCCTGAGATCTGTGCGTTGTTCATGGCACTTGGAGTTGCAGCCGGAGTTGCAGCCGGCAATTCTGCAGATACTATAGCAAAGGAATTCATTGCAGGAGCGAAGGATATATTCTCAGCTGCTCTGATCATAGGTTTTGCAGCAGGAATCATATATATACTCAAGAATGGAAATGCCATTGATCCTATGTTGAACTCGATGGCTCAGGCCCTTGAAGGTGCAGGCAAGACAGGTGCTCTCGGCATGATGTACGGAATCCAGACCTTCCTGAATCTGTTCATTCCTTCGGCATCTGCAAAGGCAGCTGTTACAATGCCTATTATGGCTCCGTTCTCGGACATGATCGGACTTTCCCGTCAGGCGACAGTCCTGGCATTCCAGTTCGGTGACGGATTCACTAATATGATCACGCCTTGCTCCGGAGTCCTTATGGCAGTTCTGTCTGTTGCAAAGATTCCATATGCGCAGTGGTTCAAATGGGTATGGAAGTTCATCCTTCTTCTTCTTGTGGTCGGCTTCCTTCTCCTTCTTCCTGCAGCGCTTCTCGAAATGCCGGGGTTCTGATCAATTGAGACGAGCCTGGAAATTCCCCAATTCCGAGACTTTGCCTGATTGCATATCACAGATCAGCGGCAGTACCTCCTCTGACTCAGGTGAATAATGTAGTTTCTGATCTCCACCTGCGAACTTTTATGCAGGTGGAGATCATTTTATATTGTTATTGACGTTATCGGTAGGGAATTTCTAGAAGAGACCGTAGAGCTGAGCGTCGATCTTGTCTGTGATCAGGGCAAAGTCTTCAGGACGATGCTCATAGTCAAGGTCGTCTGCCTCAATGACAAGGACCTTACCCTTGTAGTTGTCAATCCACTTCTCGTATCTCTCATTGAGATTGCTGAGATACTCGATACTGATACCCTTCTCATAATCGCGACCACGCTTCTGAATCTGTGAGACAAGAGTAGGCACAGAGGACCTCAGATATATCAGCAAGTCTGGCTCGCTGACCATAGACATCATAAGGTTGAAAAGCTGCATGTAGGTGTCGAAGTCACGGTCAGACAGGTTGCCCATCGCTTTGTTGTTCGCAACGAAAATATGGACACCTTCAAGGATGGTTCTGTCCTGGATGATGACGTCCTTTGATTTGGAAATCTCTACAAGATCCTGGAATCTCTGGGCCAGGAAGTAGGTTTCAAGATTGTATGACCATCTCTCAATGTCCTTGTAATAATCCTCAAGATAAGGATTATAAGTGACAGACTCGAATTTCGGAGTCCATCCGTAATGCTGTGCAAGCATTCTTGTGAGAGTTGTCTTACCGCAACCGATATTTCCTGCTATACCTATATGCATGTTGTTTTTGTGTTTTATATGTTGGCTCCCCGATCAGGTCGGGGATGAGTGTTCATTGTTCAAGCCGTGATTATACAAGT
>JAEIGA010019857.1_pt1 | contig 10239 bp, 5 predicted proteins | sample 9270691 | NCBI WGS metagenome assembly JAEIGA01 (sample SAMN17057246, study PRJNA624740) | gut metagenome | biome: biome; isolation source: fecal sample | host: Bos grunniens | place: China: Xizang | collected 2019
AACGCAACGGAAGTCTCGATAGCACTGATGGAAAACCACAGGCTGATCGAGCTCAACAAAGAGTCCAGCCAGGGGCATAAATTTTCTGTAGGAGATGTATACCTCGGAAAAGTGAAGAAGATTCTTCCTGCCCTTAACGCTGCTTTTGTAGACATCGGAGACGAAAAGGAGGCATTTGTCCACTATCTTGATCTTGGACTTTATTTCAATGCTTTCGATGAATTTGTCAAAAGGGTAAACCCTAATTCCGACAACAAAGGAATCTACAAGCACATCAAACCAGGCCAGATCCTTGAAAAGGAAGGCCGCATCGAGAATGTGCTGACCCCAGGACAGATGATCATTGTCCAGATCGTCAAGGAGCCGATTTCTACGAAAGGTTCACGACTGACTGCGGAAATTTCATTGGCAGGACGAAACATTGTACTGCTTCCCTTCGCTGAGAAGGTAAGCGTATCCCAGAAGATTTCTTCAAGAGAGGAGAAAAAAAGGCTTGAGACACTTGTAAGGAGCATTCTTCCTAAAAACTATGGAGCGATCATCAGAACTGCAGCTGAGGGCAAAAACGCCGCAGTACTTGATGCAGAAGTGATGTCACTCATCGACAAATGGGAGAGTTCCTGGAAAAAACTGACACAATCCAAGGGAGTTCAGCTTCTCTTTACAGAGTACAGCAAGACAACCACAATCCTCAGAGACCTTCTCAACGATTCATTCACAAACATCTATGTGAACGATGAGAACATCTACGAGGAAACCCGAAAGTACATATCTCTGATCTCACCGGAACAGGAGAAGATTGTAAAGCTTTACAAAGACAAGGCACCTATCTTTGACCATTTCGAAGTAACGAGACAGATAAAGAGTTCTTTCGGAAAGGTTGTACCGATCAAACAAGGCGCTTACCTTGTGATTGAGCACACAGAAGCATTGCATGTAATAGATGTCAACAGCGGCATCCGCTCCAAGAATAAGGAGCAGGAGCAGAATACATTTGACATAAACTGCTATGCTGCAGAAGAAATTGCAAGACAGCTCAGACTGAGAGATATGGGCGGCATCATCATCGTCGACTTCATCGATATGGAGATCAACGAGCACAAGAATGCCCTATATAAGAAAATGGTCGAGCTTATGGAGTCTGACAGGGCAAAGCACAACGTGCTTCCGCTGACAAAATTCGGACTCATGCAGATTACCCGCCAGAGAGTTCGTCCGGCTACTGAAATTAACACAATGGAGGTATGCCCGGTATGTAATGGCACAGGAAAGATATCATCAAGTGTTGTCATTGACGAGGCCATCGAGAGAAGACTCGCTTACTATGTTAACGAGAAGAAACTCACGAATCTCACCCTCAAGGTCAATCCGTTACTTGGAGCATATCTGACCAAAGGTCTGTTCTCTTCTATTGTAGGAAAATGGAAAAAGAAGTACAGATGTAAGATCGAGATTGTCGAAACAACCGACTTTACCGTTCTGCAGAATGAATTTTATGATGAAAAAGGAGGAAAGCTTGATTAAGCTTTCCTCCTTTTTTTATTCTTCCTCAAGGAACTGAGACATATTCTCGGAATATTTGCGCCATTTGTCAATCAGCGCCTGCATATCAGCAGGAAGTTCCGAATCAAACCTTACCATCTGTCCGGTAGACGGATGAACGAATCCCAATGTCTTTGCATGAAGAGCCTGGCGTGGCAGGAGCTTGAAACAGTTCTCTATGAACTGACGGTACTTGGCATAGATTGTACCCTTGCGGATTTCCGCTCCGTCATATCGTTCATCATTGAAAAGCGGATGGCCTATCCAATTGAAGTGAACACGGATCTGATGCGTACGTCCCGTCTCAAGTCGGCATTCTACCACTGTAACATAACCAAAGCGTTCAAGGACGCGATAATGAGTTACCGCATGCTTACCGTAATCGCCGTCAGGGAACACCTTGAACCTCATGCGGTCGTTAGGATCTCTACCGATATTTCCGATGATCGTACCTTCATCTTCCTTGACATTACCCCAAACGATAGCTACATATCTACGCTCGATTGAGTGTACAAAGAACTGCTTTGCAAGGTGGAGCTGAGCCTCTTCGTTCTTAGCAACCACGAGAAGTCCTGAAGTATCCTTATCGATTCTATGCACGAGAACGCCCATTCTTTCATCATCTGCATCCGGACCCTGCGATATTCCGAGATGATGTGCCAGGGCATTTACAAGCGTACCGCTGAAATGGCCATGTCCTGGATGAACGACCATACCAGCCTCCTTATCAAGGACCAGAACATCATCGTCTTCATATATGATATTCAAAGGAATATCCTCCGGAAGAATCTCCAGGCCACGACGCTGATAAGGCATCACGAATTTGACGACATCACCCGGACGTACAACATAATTCGCTTTTACGATCTTATCATTGACACGTATATATTCGGCCTTGATAGCCAACTGAATACGATGGCGTGACGTATATTCCATATGAGTCGCAAGATACTTGTCAACTCTCATAGGAACCTGACCGGCAGAAATATCAAAGCGATAATGCTCGAACATTTCCTGCTGCTCGTCCTCATAGGCTACTTCATCACCTACGCGGTCTACATCAATATCATTGACTGCCTCGTCCTCGAAATCAAAATATCTGTTATCCATCGTCATTCTACTGTCTTACCGGTACCTTATTAGTATCAACTGTCAGATAAAGCGTAACATCATCTCCCATCTTAACCGGGTGCTCTGATGGCTCCGGAGTCTGTTTATACACTACAGCGTCCAAGCTATCATCGTAATCCTTTACGGTCTTATCAAAACGGAGTTTGCTGATATTCAATGAATTGGAATGTACCGCATCCACAGCTCCCATCTGCTTGAGTCCAATGACATCTGGGATATAAGTCTCATTATCGCTTGAATTGAGACCTACTACAAGATCGATTACCGACTCGCTCTCAATCATTACTCCCGGTTCTATCTCACGGGAACCTTTCAACTGACGGAGAACGTTATTTGTCGCAATATCCTGTACATATATGAGCTTGCCCAGCACCAGACCTCTTGACTGAAGCTCAGCCATTGCCTGACGCATAGAGTAGCCGATAAGGTTAGGCATTGTAACCTTCTTTGCGTTCACTGCGTTTGTTGTAAGAAGGATACGTCTTCCATCCTTAACCTTGCTTCCTGCCCTTGGATTCTGTCTGTACACAGCACCCTTCTTCATCCTCTTTACAAAAACAGAGTCAGTAACCTCGATTCTCATTCCTGACTGAGCAGCCAAAGATGACGCCTCAGCCACTGACTTATTTGTAAAATCAGGAACAGTGATTTCCTGATTGTGTTTTGTGATTACATTGAGGAATACAATTGCACCGACAATCAGGACAACAAAAAGCACTGCAGCCCTGATAAGATTCTTTATAATCCAATTACCCTTGACAGTCTCCGCTGCCTTTGTTTTCTTTTCCTTCTTTTCTGCCATATTTGTCATCAGACTTTTATCAATTCATATGATCTGTTTCCAAGACCTATCTTCTCGCCATATTCCACTCCGGCCTCCCAATTGGTATCCGGATGAACGATACGGAACTTATCCTCTCCCTTGTGATGATGGCCGCAAGTACATTCCTCACCATGATGATGTGCCTTGTCCTTATCAGAAATAGCGTTACCTACAAGCGTAGGAGCAGCTTTTACGAGATCAGCACATGCACAATCCAGAGCAACTGGGTCAAACGATGCAGCAATACCAAGGTCCGGTACAATCGCCGCATCATTATGGTTCCAGCAGTCACAATTAGGAGATACGTTCATAATGAAGCTTATATGGAATGACGGCTTGCCGTTTACAACTGCATACGCATACTCGGCAATCTTGCTGTTGAGGAGCTCAGATGTATCGTAATCCTTTACAACAGCCGCAGACTTCTGGCATACCGCCACGCACTGACCGCAACCGACGCACTTGTCATAATCAATGACAGCCTTCTTATCTACAACCTTTACAGCATCATGGCGACAGTATTTCTCACAGATACGGCATCCGATACAGTTGTCCAGATCGATGCAAGGTTGAGATGAAGAGTGAAGCTCGAGCTTGCCACCGACGCTAGCCGAACCCATACCGAGGTTCTTCAATGCTCCGCCGAAACCGCTCTGCTCATGACCTTTGAAATGATTCATGGAAATCACGATATCTGCATCAGCGATAGCTGCACCGATCTTTGGAGACGGGCAATACTTACCTCCGCAAGGCACCTCCTTATAATCTGTTCCCTTGAGTCCGTCAGCGATAATAACGTCAGCATGCGCACCGATTCTGTTGAATCCGTTCTCCATTGCGGCATTCAGATGATCCACAGCATTCGAGCGTCCTCCCGAATAAAGCGTATTGCTGTCAGTAAGGAATGGCTTTCCACCAAGAGAGCGGATAACATCCACTACTCTTGCGGCATAGTTAGGACGGATATAAGCCATGTTGCCAGGCTCACCGAAATGAATCTTTATCGCAGTGAATTTACCGTCAAAATCGACATCTGCAATTCCTGCACGTCTGATAAGTCTTTCAAGCTTGGTCAACAGATCGTTGCCCGGTACAGTTCTTAAATCTGTAAAATATACCTTTGACTTTTCCATATCATTAAACTATTGGCATTCCTTTGAAAACAACATTGAAGACACCCTGGCCAAGCAAGGCGATTCCGATTATCACGATTATGGCACCTGTCACCCTGCTAATCCACAAGATTGTCCTCAACCTGAAGTTCTTTGCGAACTTGCTCAATCCCCACGAAAGCAGGAACCAATATGTGACAGATCCTGCACTTACTGAAATCAGGATAGGTGCTACGCTCCATGTCTGAGGAGCATCTTTAGCAAGGCCGAAGAAGGCGAAAAGCGTAAACATCACGAATATCGCCATAGGATTCGAGAAGCCCATAAGGACTGCCTGTCCGAAATCCTTGCTTGACACCCTTGATTTGCCATCTCTTCTGACCTTCTTCCTGAACGGATTTGACATACTCATGGATATTCCAAGAAGCACAAGTACGCCACCTCCTACAAGCAGAATCATGTTCTGATGCTGTTCTATGAAAACCTGGGCGAATGCAAGCGCAAAGATGGCTATGAACGCATAAAAGGTATCGACAACACTTGCGCCGAGTCCGGTAACAAAACCGGCCTTATGACCTTTGCTCAAGGATTTCTGCACGACAAGAATCGCGATCGGCCCAATAGGGGCAGAAGCGCAAAAGCCCACCAGAAAACCTTTTATCATATCCAACAGCATATCCATATCTTCTAATGAATTCTAAACAGACAAAGGTAGTAAATTTATTTATATCTTTGCCGTAGCATTACACCTAAAGACAATGAAAAAGGAAAACCGCATTATCTGGGGACTGGTCGTGCTTTTCGCCATCCTCATGTCAGCTCCATATATAATTCCTCATACCGGCTTTCTTGCCCTTGTAGGCCTTGTTCCGCTTCTGTGTATGGAACGTATAGCCACTATGACAGGCAAAAAGAGAGTATGGATCTACCATTACAGCGCATTCGTGCTATGGAACGCGATCACGACTTTCTGGGTATGTAATGCTACTGTCGGAGGCGGCATTTTCGCAGTTCTCGCCAATTCCCTTCAGATGTCGCTGATCTTCGGCCTGTTCAGAGTCAGCAAGAAGAAATATAGCGGAAGCCTCCCATATATTTTTCTTATGGCTGCATGGATCGCATGGGAGAGATTCTACTTCGATGCAGAGATTTCATGGCCGTGGCTGGTACTCGGCAACTCATTTGCGCGCACAACCGGGCTCGTACAATGGTATGAATACACCGGAGCACTTGGAGGCTCGCTTTGGGTTTGGGCTGCGAATCTCGGAATCTTCGGAATGCTCGTATGCCTATCAGACGGCAGCTGGTTCAGTTTCAACGCCAAGGCAAAGGCAGCAGCAGTAACAGGCCTTCTTGCCACGATCATCATTCCGGCTGCGATATCTCCTTTCATCGGCAACAGATATGAAGATGCGATGACTTCATCAGACAGGAATCTTCAGGTAGTCATAGTCCAGCCGAACATCGACCCATACAACAAATTTGAGGCGATGACTCAGGATCAGCAGAATGCAATCCTGGAAGATCAGATCAGAAAAGAACTCGACAGCATATATACAGACAGCACATCCGCACCTATCCTTATCGTCGCTCCGGAAACATTTACCAGCGACATAATCGTAAGCCAGTATGAGCGAAGCCGCACATGGAGAAGATTCACTTCCCTCCTGTCGGAATATCCGGGAGTAAACATGCTGTTCGGAGCATCTTCATATGAATATGTCGCATCGAAAACACGTCCGTCACATACAGCAAGGCGTCTTAAAGATGACCTTTGGTATGAAGCATACAACTCAGCGTTAATGATTGACGGAACAGGCAGGACAGAAATATTCCATAAGAGCAAGCTGGTTGTAGCTGTCGAAAAGACTCCGTACCCTGCAATCTTCTGCAAGATTGACGATATGCTTGGAGGAGTGATGGGACGCTGCATCGGCCAGGACGAGATTTCCTTGCTTGACGTAGAATCATCTGACGGAAAGAAAACACCTGTAGGATGCGCCGTATGCTATGAGTCGGTATATGGAGAATATTATACCGGATATATCAACAAGGGCGCAGAAGCCATGACAATAATCACCAATGATGCATGGTGGGGAGACACTCCGGGCTACAGACAGCACCTGAGCTATGCCTCACTGAGAGCGATCGAGACAAGACGAGCTATCGCAAGATGTGCCAATACCGGTATCAGTGCGATTGTAAGCCCATCCGGTGAAATAATACAGCCGACCCCTTGGTGGGAGCCGGCCGTAATAAAAGGTCAGATACCTCTTCGTAAGGACATCACATTTTATGTCGCTCACGGTGACATTACAGGACGCGTATGCACATTTATATTCATACTGCTTCTACTCGCCCTCGTAGTAAGATTTGCCACACGCAGATAGAGGTTATTTCAATCCTTCAAGACGGAATGAGTATCTGTATTCACAATCACTCTTTATAAGATACTCTGCAAGAGGGCCAGGACCGCAGCTTGCGTTTCCAAGTCCATTCTGTATGCAGTCAAGTGAAAGCACTGTCTGAACAAGCTGGATCTTATAGAGTTCATGAGTATGTTTGATATCGTAGGTAAGGTCTCTATCTCGCGCATGAAGAGCTGAGAAGCCCAGATCTCCGCCCGCAGTAACCTTCATTCCCTGGCCTCTGTCATTGGTAAGGGTGAGCCATCTGACATCTCCTCTGTTACCCATTGTCTGAGAACGCAGGTAAGTTTCCACCATTCCGTCTACAGTGTTCTCATATATTCCGAAATATGCCGAGCACTCGCGGTCTGAATAGTTCTCGTGAGGTCCACGGCCGTACCATTTCACATTCTCGAAACCTGGAGTAATCGATGCAACCAGTCCGAGACGTGGTATATCGCAGTCCTCATCTGTTGTAAATGAAGCATCCACATCCACAATTCCATCAGCATATACAGTATATGCTACCTTGTATGCGATACGATCCTGCACCTTGCCGAAATTGTCATATATGGCCGCTGACATTTCGGTCTGAAGTTTAGCAACCTGAGCCTCTTTCTCCCAATTCCATGAGAATGAATCCAGAGTAAGAACTTCATCACCCAACAGATAAGTCTCCTTATCATTAGATATAGTACGGAACCAGTTGAAGCGGAAGCCTTCGCCTTTGTGTATCATCTCGAGACCAGCAAGAACAAGCGACGACATCTCACCATCAGCCTTGTCAAATGTCACAGAAAAGCCTCTGTTGCTGAAGGTTACAACATTCTCATCCTCATATGCAGCGAGATCGTTCCTGCTGCAATCAACCTTCTCAAGGACAACAGGTACAGTTCTGAGGGCAAGCTGCTCGGAAGCTTCTACATGACTAGGCTCAGCCCAATCAGGTCTGTCTGTCCTCACTACTGCCACCTCAATGAAATACTCACCATCCTGATCCATTTCAAGCATCTGAGGGATAGTCACATAAGCAGTCTCTCCCGGAGCCGCAGCAGGGATGGTAGATTTGCCAGAATCAACAGCTGTTCCATCCTTGACAATTGTCCACTCGAGAGCGAACTCGCTCAGATCTGTAAAGTAATATTTATTCCTGAGTGCAACCTTGTCGTCTCCAGCCTTCTTGATTTCAACATACTGATATACTTGCTTGACTTCCTTAAGTTTTGCAGTCTCTCCCCTATCTGAGGTCACGATTCCGTTTCCGGTAAACTCCCTGTCATTCGGATGATCGTTGAAATCACCGCCATACCAATAACGGTCTGTAACTTCGCCCGGTTTATGAAGGCCCTGATCCACCCAGTCCCAGATGCATCCTCCGATCAGTCTCTGAGAATGGTTTTCGATATAATCCCAATATTCTGCAAGATTACCGATAGCATTACCCATCGCGTGCGCATATTCGCAAAGGAAGTATGGCTTATCCACATTCATGAGATCGGCTTCAATCATCGCACTCAATGAAGGATACATGCTGGAATCCATCTCAGCTGCATCATCCATCTCACAATAATGAATCGGCCTGTCATCGAGCTTCAACGCAGCTTCACGCATAGCCAGGAAGTTATCTCCTGCACCGGACTCATTACCCATTGACCAGAACACTACAGACGGATGATTTCTGTCGCGAAGCACCATACGTTCCATTCTGTCTACATATGCCGGCATCCATGAAGGAGTCGAACTGAGGGCATTGTTTCCATGACACTCAAGGTTAGCCTCGCCCATCACATAGATTCCATAATGGTCGCAAAGAGCATAAAGCTTCGTATCGTTAGGATAATGACTTGTGCGTAATGTATTGATATTGTTCTGCTTGAACAAGAACACATCCCTCACCATAGACTCGACATCAACAGCTTTTCCATGTACAGGATGAATATCATGACGGTTCACACCCTTGAAGAATACGACCTTGTCATTGATATAGGCCCTCTTGCCTCTGACCTCCACCTTGCGGAAACCATGCTGGGCATATGTCGCTTCCAGTACCTTGCCTGCCTTGTCCTTCAGTTCCAGAACAACGGTGTAGAGTTCCGGCTTTTCTTCTGACCAGAGCTTCGGTGCACCGACCGGAATAGAGAGATTCACCTTTGAAGTGGCATTTCGTGAAAGGGTTTCAACTGATGCTGTCTTCTGTGCAACAGTCTTTCCTGCCGCATCGAGAAGTGTCACGGTCACTTCATTGCCAGACTGTGCCTTCCTGCTCAAGTTTCTCAATTCCACTTCAGCATTCAAGGTAATATCCTCAAGGCTTCCTCCGTTGAATACATCCTTAAGATAGAAGTCCTTGAAATGAACAGGATTCCTCCTGAGAAGATATACGTCCCTGAATATTCCGCTGAGACGGAACATATCCTGATCCTCGAGATAACTTCCGTCACACCATCTGTACACCTCGACTGCAATCTGATTCACACCGGGTTTCACATAAGATGTGATATTGAACTCTGCGTCTTCTGTAGAGGCCTGACTATATCCAACCTTCTTTCCGTTAATCCATAAATACATGGCACTGTATACGCCATCAAAATGTACGAACACCTGATCACCGGCCCAGTCTTCAGGAAGAACGAATGTCCTCTTGTACGATCCCACAGGATTCGGCTCATGCTCGCTGGTATAACCTACCTGCGGCTGAATAAACGGCGGGTTATTGCGATACGGATATGTGATGTTGGTATATATCGGAGTACCATAGCCCTTCATCTCCCAGCATGAAGGTACCTCGATATCATCCCAGTCAGAAACATCATATGAGGTACGATAGAAGTCTACAGGCCTCTCAGACGGCTGCTTAACCCAATTGAACTTCCAGGTTCCGTTCAGAAGCATATAGTCTGGAGAATCCGGACGGAGCCACTGCTTTCTATATGAAGAATCGGCCTTCATAACCTCAACTGAAGGATATGGAGTAAAGGTAGCACGTCCGGCTTCCTTGTTTACAGCAAAGATTGTCTCATTCTCCCAATCTTCATTACTTGAGGTCTTAGGAGGATCAATCTTGAACTCCACGTCTATCTTTCTGATAGTCCAGTGAGCCTTAGAGAGGGACTTGTCTACCGGAAGCTGATAAACAGCCGAGCCCACAGGGCCTACATCATCATAGCTGATATACATGCCGGAAACCTTACTCCTGATGGCATATACATTCTCAGATATCTTC
>JAEIGA010019858.1_pt1 | contig 10239 bp, 6 predicted proteins | sample 9270691 | NCBI WGS metagenome assembly JAEIGA01 (sample SAMN17057246, study PRJNA624740) | gut metagenome | biome: biome; isolation source: fecal sample | host: Bos grunniens | place: China: Xizang | collected 2019
ATATGGAATACCCATTGGACAAAAGCCATACACCACGGATATGCGGCACCGGAAACAGCCTTGCCGTAATACCAAGTGTTGTACTTGACCTTGTTGGTAGGCTTTTCCGTTGTGCCGATCTCTGCCGTTGCGATTCGCAGAATGTCATTCGCTGTCATTGGACACAACTCCCTTCGTTGCTTTCACAGCAGATTCAATCTGGATAGTCAGCCAACTGTCCAGATCGTCAAATGCGTTTTCAAGCCACATCTTTGTGCCTGCATCCATAATGTCAAGCGCAGCATTCTTCGCCTTGTTCAGAGCATCTGCCTGTGCGATGTCATCGAAACTGCCGTGCTGTTTCAGCGTGTCAACGAATGTCTGGTTGACATACTCCACAGCGTTGAATACGCAGTTCATAGCGGATGCGTATTTGCTGTCTGCATACTTTGCGGAGAAATACTGGAATGCAAAGCGCAGGATGATAGGCACAGCTACGGTCAGAACCGTGAATAGGATGTCATTGATAGTGATGTTCATCATTCTTCACTCTCCGTTTCGTTTGGTTTTGCAAAGACTCGTTTGAGCATAAGAAGCACCAACTCGCCTCCGAATGTTGCTCCAACGAATGTCAGAATGTCCGAAAGGTCAATGGTGGGAACGATGGACTTTACGACCATCGCCCACACCACGACCACGGAAGAGAGGCTGATGCAGTAATACACCAGCCTCCTCGCCATTTGTCCTTTTTTCTTATCCATTATGGCATCGCTCCAGATCGTCAATGCGGTGGTTTGCCACCTTGAGTTTTTCGGAGTAGAGCGTTTCGTATGCTTCAAGGCTCTTTTCCAGAACCTCCTCACGCTCCTCAAGATGGTACATCCGCTCCACAAGATTGTTGTGCTTCTCGACCTTCTTCTCAAGCTGTTCGATGCGATAGGTGGTCAGCTTACTGCTGGCGATCACACCGAGAAGTGAGCCACCGAGAGTGCCGACCAGACTGAAAATAGCTACCAGTACACTCTCACTCATTCTCCTTGACCTCCAACTTCCCCATCTCCGCATAGACCTTGCGGAGTTTCGCTCTTGCCGCCGCCATCGCATCGACAGATTCCCCGGTCACAGGGATTCTCGACAGTAAGGCAAAGACCTTATCGACCTCTGCCTGTAGTTCCTTCTTGCTCATAGTTCTCTCCTCCTTATGCGCCCTCTAGTGCTTGCACTCTCGCCAACAGTTCAGACATCGATGTGTTGGCCGCATAAACATCTGCCCACATTGCCTTCGGCTTGCCCAATGTCATAAGCGCAGCCATCGGATAGATCGCATCCCCGTCAATTCCTGCAACATAACTTTCGATATCACCGCTGATGGAAAAAGAAATCAATCCCACGCTGGACAGAGCGAGTTCCTGCCCACAGACAACCTGTGTGATATGACTTTCGTCATCCGTATAGGACATTCGGGAAGCGTGGTCTGTGCAGACCATCTGCGAGTATCCGTTGCCGCTGATCATACCGATTCCCGATGTGTTGCCGTAGAAACCGCTGTCATAGCCGATATGACCACCGACAACCTCTTCCTCTATCTTCTCTTGAACGAAGTCTTCTAGTTCTTCATCATACACCAAATCTCCATCTGTGATGATAGTGGTATAGACGGAAAGCAAACCGTTGATGTGAAGAGCATCTGCTTCGATAGAATTGGTCTTAATCTGCCAACCTGCGATGGATTCAGCCTCGATGAGCGATGCATCCAGCGTTCCTGTTTTGATGAGTGAGGCATCGAACTCGCCGGATTTGATGTACGATGCGTTGATGTACACATTGTCTTCCGAGTCACGGTAGATGCCTTGCCACTCGCCGTAGTTGGTGAGGCGATTGAATATCTCCTCGTGGTTGAGACCTTCAAATGCATTCTGTGCCTCCTCCGCTACGCTTCGTGCATCAGCGATAAGACCGTACATCTCGGCAAAGGTGCGCCCAAAACCGTATTTACGCTCAAGGTCTGCTGCTGTTCTCGGTGCAGTACCGTCCTGTTTAATACTCATTTTGTTCCCCCCTTACCAAGTGACATTTCCGTCATCGGTCACCTTGAATCCCAGCTTACGCAGGATCGCAATCGTTTCCTCAAAGGTGATGTCATCTCTGCCGTTCAGATATTCCACGATTTCGCTGTTGTAGGTATCATCGGCAGGATACTCGCTCTTCCACAGAATGATTTTTGTGTAGTAGTCTGCATCAAGATTGTTGATGTAGTCTAACACCTTTTCCTTTCTGCTTCCGCTGATGCTCTTGCCGTACTTGTCCTTGTCAGCCTTGATGTCATACAGTTCGTCAGAGTATCTTCTGTACGAATCGTAACCGCCCACAGCCTTTGCCACAGCGTAGCTTTCAGGATTGTCATATGCGTAGCTGTACTCTTCCTTGTTGTTCCAGTATGCTTCAGGAGAAATACCGAGGCCCTTTGTCACCTTGTTCTGTCGCTCCAGTTCCTTTTCCGTGACCTTGCGCCATCCTGCTTCTGCATCCTCGCCAGCATCCTCACCCGGCTCATACCATCTGTAATGGTTTGTGCCGTCCGATGCATAGGAGGCATCTCCTGCGGCCTTCGTGACCTCATACTTCGTGACCTGTTCGTCAGTCAGCTTCTGCCACTCGCCGTCCTCGTTCACCTTGTACAGTCTGTCACCGACTCTGGCATACTCGCCACCCTCTCTGTAATCGTCCTCATAGGAGATGTCGGTGTAGGTGTTCATAGCTTCCTTCGTCAGTTCAGCGATCTGCTCCTGAATAGAGCGAACAATCGAATACTTCGCTCCATCAGACAGGTCGCTACTGTTCTGGATCTCACGCTTCTGTGCATACAGCTTCGCCAGTTCAGCGTTGACGGAATTCATATACTTGCTTCTCAACATATCCTCGTCCGTTGCACCGCTTGCGTTTGCGTTGACGGTCAACTCGTCCTTCAAATCGTAGAAGTCGGAAACATTCTGATTCTTCAATACGGAGTCGGTGGTGAACATCTCCTTCAGAGGAGCGATCATATTTCCGAGGAAAGAATCATCTCCACCCTCTGCTTCCGGTGTCAGCATCGGCAGGATTGTGTCACCCACCACACCGCTGTACTGGTCAATCAGATAGTTCGCCTTGTAGGGACTGATATTGAATGTCTCGCCCAGCCACTTACTGATGGAATCGGTAGTCTCGTCATACTGCTCTGCCGCAGGAAGGTCTGCGAGTCTGGTAGGAACAAGATCCTCGCCGTACCAAGTTTCGTTGTTCGCCACTTGGATGATAGGAGACAGGATGTTGTTGTCAATCGGATTGTTCGGAGCAAGGTTTGTGATAACCAGTTCAACGAAGCTATTCAGATCGACCTCATCGTCACCTGTTGCGGCATTGCTGATTTGCTCGATAGCGTTCTGGATGACCGCTACCGTTCTGCCTTTCGGAATGCGGACAAACTTGCCGTCACCATACTTGCCGACAATGTAGTAGTTCTGCTTCACATAGTCAGACAGTTCATCGTATTCCTCGTCATCGTCCCAAATGAAGTTGTTCAGAATGACGGCAGGAAGACTGGCAGCTACGAACTTTCCTGCGAGGCTTGCCCAGCCTTTCAGACCGTTCATCTTCGCCTCACGGACATTGCGTACATTCTGCATAGCACCCTGTACAGAGGCATTGAGGAATGTCGCACCGTTTCGGTTGAGGAACTTGGTCAAGTCACCGCCAGCGGCGAAGTTGGTGGTCACTCTCGCCGCATCCAACATAGAAACATCCACGCTTCTGCCGGACTCTCGGCTTGCGATATACTCTGCAAGTCTGGGCAGTCGTTCGACTACGTTGTTTGCCTTTGCGATGAAGTCAAGTCCTGTGACCTTCTTCATAAGTTCAACAGTCTTGTTCTTTTCCGTGAAGGTGTTCGTTTCTCTGTCGAAGTAGGTATCCTGATCGCCGCCGTTATCCAGATACTCCTGATACCAATGACCGTTTGTAGCCATCTGGCTGATTGCTTTGGGAATTGCCGCATAGGTCTTGACAGGATGCTGGGAGTTGATGAGGACATCCTGCGTATCCTTGACAGCGTTCTTCAGCAAGAACCACGGATTGTACTCCGTGATAACTCCTCTACGCACATTGCTGATGGTGTTCAGAGCCTTGTTGGTGTATGCCAGAGCATCGCTTGTAGGCTTCATAGCATCGTACATTTCATCGGTAATCTCAAAGGTGACCTTCTCACCGTTCTCAAAGACCGTGAAAGTAGGACTTCTGCCGTTCTTGCCTTCCTGAAGCAGATCCTGTGCATCCATACTGTCGATAGCTTCGTCCAGACTCAAAGCATCGCTGTCAATGGTAGTGCCAAGCGTGTTCTTCAATTCCACACCGAAGCGATTCTTTGCGATAGCCTTGAATGTCTGGAGCGTTCTCTGTCCCATCGTGTCGAACAGAGGAAGGATATCTCTGTTGCCACCTGTTGCACGCTTCACAGGAGCGTTTACACCTGTTCTGCCAGTATCAAGCGGAACATTGATATTCAGTCCCTCGTCACCGACTCTGCGGATAGGAACATAGTGCGGATACATATCTGCCCACAGCTTTGCCGTTTCGCCGGAAATAACACCACCGTCAACAAGCATCTCGCGCAGATATCCCATATAGTTGTAGACATCCTGTGCAAACTGCTTGAATTCTGGATTTGCCTTTTCCAGCTTGTTTGCGGCTTCCTGCGACATTTCTGCCGTCACACCATATCCGAACACAGGCTTGTTCTCCGTGTCCTCATAGCGGTTTTCCAGAGTCATTCTGTCCGTGTTGTGCAGATGGTACAGATACTCATAGAACTGCTTGGTCTTGCCTGTCTGCTCCACTCTGTCTTTGATAGACTTCAAGGAATCGGACATTGCATTACCGCTCTCCATAAATCTCTGCGCCCTGCCCTCTGCTCTGCGAATGGAATCCCATCTCGCCTGCAACTCACGGTTTCCTGTCTTCAGAGACAGATCCTCAAAGACCATACCCTTGTCCAGAACAAGGTTTCGGATCTTGGACATAACTCCAGCCTTTTTCTTCTCCACCTTCGGCTCATCAACAAGAATCTCGGCACTCGCCTGCTCCTCCGGTGTCGCTCTCTCCATACGAGGCTGTTTCTCCTGCTTGGGAGCAATGGATGCATATGCTTCCTTGACAGGCTTCTCGACTACAGGAGCGACATCTTCAGCAGGAGCATCTGCATCGGTGAGACTTGCCAATCGTGCCTGCGCCGCTTCGTCATACTCCAGCATAGGTGCAACATCGTCAGGGAACATCTGACTTGCCGTGACAATCGGCTGACTCTCTGCCGTGGTGTTTTCTGCAACAGGAGCAAGCGCAATGTCCTCGCCGTAAGTGCCGAAGCCTCTGCGGATAGGTGCTTCGCCCTCTTCGGAGAGGGAGCGGCGAATGTCAACTTCCTGCTTGTTGAATCTCCCAGACAAAGGAATAACGTTTCCATTGTCATCGTAGGTGACAGGTTCAGCAGACTTCACCTGTTCGGAAGAGAACGGAATCCATACCGTATGCTCTTTTCCACCGTTCTTGCCCCCTGTGTCTTTGATACCATCGTGCCCGAGGAATTTGAGATAGTCCGTTACGCTGTCCGGAATTGAAGTCCACGCATAACTTGTGCCATCCGCAATATCTTCTCGCAGTCTTGCAAGAAACTTTTCTGCGGTCTGGCTGTTCTTATCCCACATATCCGCACTTGCGGTATCACGGTCATATTTGCCCTTAGGCTGATTGCTGTACCATTCCTCAAAGCCATCTGCAAAACTTTCGTCTACATTGGCTGTGTCGAACGGATTCTGGATATTCAACAACGTGTCATAAACTTTATCGTGTCTGGCATCGGGATCACGATACTCAACGCCGTTAACTCCTGCAAGTTCCAGCACCTTGATAAAATCAGCCTCGTTGCCGTACAACTCGCCGCTTTCCAGCCAACAGTCAATTAGAGCCTCGATAGCGTTACCCTTGTGACTATTCAGCGTATAAGCATCCCAATTCCCCAGACCACGATTTGCGTTATCATCCCATACGATGTTTTCCATTTCATCGTCCCAAGTGATGTGTTTTCCGGCTTCTTTCAGCCTTTGCTTCTCGGAGAACGGCATACTGCGCCACAAGTCTTGTACCTTGATGCTCTTGCCGTTCTGATTCACTCGGAACTGCGAATAGTAGTCCGCATATTCTTCGTCATAGGCAAGGGATGTGTCCGCCTTATCTCTTGCATAGTGTTCCGCAATTTCTTTGCTGTCCGTGAAAAATGCCATCGGGCCGGAAGTTGCTCGTTCCGGCAGGAACACATTACCGACACGATCTCCTCTGCGAGTGCCGTGATATGCCCTGACGGTAAACCCAGCATCCTTGCCAACATCAAGCACCATCTGCTGTGCGGTTTCCGTGTCCCCACGCTCGACAGCTTCCATATAGGATTTTTCGGCTTCAGCACTCAGCGAATACCGAATATCTGGATCGCCTGTAGGACTCTCATTGGTAGTCAACTTCGCCTGATTCTCTTTGAACGCAACGACTTCCAGACCGTCAATGCCGTTTGATCCATCAGCGATAATACCGTCATATCCCAACTCTCGCAGAATCTTGTTGAATGTTTCGACATCCACTTCGTAAATGTCGTTCATATCTGCACCCATTCCGTCAGCCTTGTACTCCTCGTAGGTTTCATACTCGCTGTATCGGTTTTTCCACAGTTCCTTGTCATACTCAATGTATGCCTTTGTAGTCTCTGCACCGATGTCGTAGTAAGACATAGTATCGGCATTAAACGGATTTGTAATGTTTAGATATGCTTCGACAACATTATCGCCGTAGTTCTCTGCTTCCGCTCTGTTGTTGGTGAAGTAGATTCCTGTCCCCCATCCTTCGGCAGTTCCCTGACGGAAAGTGGTGAACTTATTCGGTGTTCCGTGATACATAACCATCAGATTGCCGTTCTCGTCACGCATCTTAGAGTCTTTGAAATACTCCTGCTGACCATCGGAAAGCTGCTTGCCGTCAGAGTCGGAGATGGAATACTTGACATCTCCCTTGCCACCGTAAGACTCCATAACATCGGCTCTGTTTACAGCGTTGAGCGGAATGAGGTTTTTTACCTCGGCAACAAAGTTGTTGTTTACACCATCTCCACCGTACCCCTGCGAAGTCAGTCGCATACTTGCTTCTTTCTTCTTGCTGTACTTGGTGGAAGAATCGTAGATAGCGACAGGAACTTCGGTCACACCAGCTTCCAGTAACGCTCTCATACGGTGTCTTCCTTCGTGTCCAATCACTTCCCCTGTTACTGTATCGATGTTCAAGTACGGTGTCTGTGTCTCATTTCGCAGTTTGTCGATGTCCAGAGGATAGACCTCATCATTTGTTCCGTCTACAGCTGCTGCATCCCACTTCTGGAGCGATTCATCAGAAAGTGTCAGACTCAAGAAATCTCTTGGATGGATAGTCGCAATATAAGCCTTTGCGTACTGCGGATTGCTCGCACCATATTCACGGAACAAGCGTTCAATGCGCTCGTCCGTCAGCTTTGCGACCTTCCCCTTCGTTGCGGTATCGCCCTTATATCGATGCTTGCCATCGGTTTCGTTGACTGTGTAGCCAATTCTACTTATCCATCCAGTTCCGAGAATATCATCCAATGACTCATCATCCAGCAAAATATCATCATCGCTGATGGAATACTTTGCACCGCTCTTCTGCTTGCCACTCTCCCGGTAGGCATCCTCAAAAGCCTTCTTCAGCTTCTCAAGCTGTCTTGCTTCCTTGCTTCCGGCTGTAGCGACCTTGCACAGATACTTGACCTCGTCCCAAATCTTTTGGAACACATTCCGATTAGCGGTGGACAGGTGTCTGACGAAGTCCTTGTCAGCAAAGAGATAATCGCCAACGAGGTCAGCGGTCAACTCCTTGTCGATATCCGCACCATCGACATTCTCATACAGCTTGGCAAGTGCATCGTATCTGCCCTTGTACTCGCCCTTTGCGGAGGCATACTTGACAACAGCGGTCTGCAAGTCGTAGTACAGCTTAGTACCTTCCAGAACGTGAGTGATTTCGTGACCGACAACGGAGTTGAGTGCCTTTGCCGAGTTGATGTTCAGCGTGACACCGTCCTTATTGACAAAGCCGTTGACCGTCTTGCCGTCCACAGCAAAGCCGCTGTTCTTCAGTCTCTCATTGTTGGTGAAATCAAAAAGAACACCCTTCTCTGCCGTGATCCTTGCGACCATATCGACAAATTCGTGTGTTCTGTTCGTGTTATTCAGTATTCCGCTGTCAATAGCTTTCTGGATAGTCGCTCTCTGCTTTTCGGGATACAGTTCCAGATTTGCTTCGTATGCCTGTCCTCGTCTGTACCGCTCGTTGTAGCTTTCCGCAAGACGGCTGCCCTTGACCAGAGACATCACTTCATCGCCAAGCTGTGTCTTGTACTGATTCCGCAAGTCGTTCTGCTTGATGTCCTCCAACTGCTGTTTCAGTTCATTGCGCCTGTCGAGCTGTTCTCCGGTCATATCGCTCTGCTTCATCTGGTTGAGAGTCTCGAACTCCTCCTGCAAGGCATCCTCATTCTTGATAGTGTCCTGATATGTCTTGTAGGTATCACCACCAAGAACTTCCTCGATGGTCTCCGTGGAGATATAGCCTCTCTGCATCATACGGAGGACTTCGTTGCGGATCTCGTTCTTCCGCTTCTCCGACACTTCGCCGTCCTCTTCGGCAAGTTTGTCCTCATATACCTTGTCGAAAACTTTCTGCTCGTCTTCGGTCAGTTCCACTTTGTTTCTGTTTGCAACAGCCTGTGTCACATTGCCGACACCACCGAGCACCGCACCGCCGATGAACGATTCAAGGTATTCATCCATCGCCTGTTCGCTGAACAGCAGTTCTTCGATGCTATCCTCTTTGTAAAGAGCAGTACCGATATTGCTGATGGTCTGCGAGAAGATTTCTTCCAGACCTTCACCGACAGCATCGATACCAAGATTCGTGAAGAACTTCATCGTCTTGCTTGCGATTTTCTCCGTCAGAGGCTTCAGCAGGACATCGTCAAGAGTCTTGCCGCCGAAACTGATACCACCAGACAGCTTTTCGGACAGGATTTCCGCTCCTGCGCTGATGGTGGCACTCAAGCCAGCTTCCTCATATCCTGCGCCCTCATTGAGAGCGGCCTCTGCCTGTCCACCGAAACTCGTCACACCGGAAGTGACAAACCACGGCACACCAACAGCTTGCAGACCGATGGTAGCACCAAGCTGTCCAGCAGACTGCAGCAGAGAATCAGACTTCTCACCCAATACAGAATGCTCGTCCGTGCCTGCGATGATCCACTTGGCGAATGCCTCTTCGTCATAGAGGTCTTTCTTGATGAAGTCGGACATACCCTTCCTGGACTCTTCGATAGACTCATTGAATGCTTTCTGCGTTTCAAGACTCTGGTATGCACCGCCGTTCTGGTAGAACTGTCCCTTTGCGGCAAAGGGGGCGAGATAGGCGGCAGTATCTACCGCCTTCTCGCCCATACCGACAATTCCTGCAGTCAGATTCTCGCGGATGTCCGTTGCTGTGCCGAGTATGGTCTTGAACACATCGCCAAACTGATAACCGTCATCAAACGCACCTGTGTCAAACCAAGTGCGCCGTTCACGACTGCCTGTAAATTCGCCCTTCACGACTTTGTTTGTGGTAGGTGCAATATCAGAGGACGATGTAGCCTTCTTCTTTTCCTCTTCTTTCTTCAAAGCCTCCTGCTTTTCAAACCAATACCTGTCTTTCTTTTCGGCGGTGGAGGATTTTTCGCTTTCCTCAAGTTCTTTCAGCTTTCTCTTCCAGTAGTTAGACAAGACTACCACCTCCTTTTAATATTGGACACCTCTAGGAGTGAATGCGTTACGCAGTTTTGTTGCTTCTGCCTTTGTGATTGCACCTCTGCGGAGAGCAAGGCTGATCTCGTTGGATACCTTGTCCTTATTTGCGCCAGACTTGATCAGAGCGTTGAGGTAATCATATGCACCAGATGCCTTCAAACTGTTGCTCTGCTTGTAAGAACCGGAACTGCCGCCAGCGGTGTGGCTTACTGCACGGACGGTGGTCTTTTCATTTGTACCCTTCTTCACGCTCTTGGTCTTGATGTTCTTCTTGCCAGAAGGCAAGGTAGGTTTGTTAGCCTGATCTTGCGTAAACTGGAATTCTTCCTCTTCCAGATCCAGC
>JAEIGA010019859.1_pt1 | contig 10238 bp, 9 predicted proteins | sample 9270691 | NCBI WGS metagenome assembly JAEIGA01 (sample SAMN17057246, study PRJNA624740) | gut metagenome | biome: biome; isolation source: fecal sample | host: Bos grunniens | place: China: Xizang | collected 2019
CTGCAAACCGACTGGTACATTGACCAAATGAAGCGTGACTCTTACGACTCGCCGGCCGTACCTATCGAATGGAGCCGATTGGAATATGTACAAGGACACAACGAAGCCGTAGCTGTCCGTCCGGAAATGATGAAGGCCATTACAGACTTCTACAAGCAGAACCCGGAAGAAGCAGCCAAGGAATTCGGTGACAATCCGTATGAACTGAAGAATATCCTCCGCCACTGGGTGCGCGAGCCGAAGTTGGGTCAACAAATCATCCCGACCGATAGTATCGTCATCAAGTTGGATAAGGAAGCCATCAAGCGTTCGGGCATGATGATTCCAGATTCTCTCCATGGCGAAATACCTGAATACATGAGCATTTCGTTGAAGAATAAGCGCATGTTGTACAAGAGCGAACTGATGATGCTCGAAATGTTGGCCAATGCCAATTGGGAGCGTCCGATATACATGGCCATCACCGTGGGCTCGGAAAATCACCTGAATTTGGGCGACAACTTCATGCAGGAAGGTTTGGCATACCGCATCACACCGTTCAATACCACCAAGCTCAATGCCCGTATCGACAGTGAAAAGATGTACGATAACCTGATGCATAAGTTCAAGTTCGGCGGTATCGACAAGGACGGCATCTATCTGGACGAAACCGTACTCCGCATGGCTCAAACCCATCGCCGTATGTTCGTTCAAGTAGCCAGCCAATTAATAAAGGAAGGCAAGAACGAAAAGGCATTGAAGGCATTGGATTACGCCCAACAAGTGATTCCAAGCAAGAATGTGGCTCACGACTATGTAATGAGCAGCTCAAAGGAAATGGCCGAAGACTATATCGCTTTGGGCGAATATGCCAAGGCTGAAACCATTTTGGACGAATTGGCCAACAGAGCTGTCGAATACATCACTTGGTACATGAGCATGGACGATGACCGTTTGGCCTTGTCGTACGAAAACTGTTTGCGTAACTTCTATATCCTGGACGAAATCAACAAGAGCTTCGACAGAATAGCCGAAAAGAAACAAGGACAGGCAGAAGGCGAAATGAGTGCATCCTCTGAAATGGCTGACCATTACGCACAGAAGTTCGAAGAGCTTTACGATATGTTTAATGTACGTATAGGAAGAAAATAATAAAACTATATGCTGATAGAACAACCACCCAAGCTACTCCGTTGGCTATATCCAAGCGCCCTTTGGCGCATGGATACCAACGAGAAGGCCGTTTATCTGACTTTCGATGACGGCCCTATCCCCGTGATTACCCCTTGGGTGCTTGATCTATTGGATAAGTACCAAATCAAGGCTACCTTCTTCATGGTGGGTGACAATGTCCGGAAGCACCCCAAGGAATTCCAGATGGTGCTGGACAGAGGCCATCGGGTAGGTAACCATACCTTTAACCATGTAGGTGGATTCAAACACCTTAGTTACAATTATTTGGAGAATACCAACAAGGCTGATGAACTTATCCATAGCAATCTTTTCCGTCCGCCTCACGGATGGATGCGATGGGGACAATACATGGTATTGAAGAATCGATACAAGATTGTGATGTGGGATTTGGTTACCCGCGATTATAGCAATCGGCTGAATGGTCCTCAAGTATTGGAAATCGTGAAGAAATATGTGCGAAATGGTTCCATCATCACCTTCCATGACTCCATCAAGTCGGAAAAAAATATGAAATATGCTCTACCTCGAGCCATTGAATGGTTGAAAGAGCAAGGATATGAGTTTAAGGTGTTCGACTAATTGGACAGTACCTCCTTCAAGCAGATGAAGGGGATGACTCCTACCAAGTTCAAGGAAGAGAGCCGGAAAAAACAAATGAACGATGAGGGTGTGTCGTAATGCACATCCTCATCGTTTACTGATTATCTAGGCAGTGTCCAAAATATTATTCTTCTCATCAACTACAAGCTTCCCCAAACTCGTAATCTCATCAGGTCCTTCCCCCCATATTCCAACTCCCCTTACATATTCAAATGTATGTTTGTTAAAAATATGTATCAACGTGTCTTGAGATTTTGCGTCCTTAATCAATAAATAATCATTCAAGATATTCAATCGGGCAATACTCCCAATCAACACTTCATCCCCTATTATTTCTTTAACTCCATCTTGCACTTTCAGAACTTCGTTACGGCTTGACTGATAAATTTCTTTATCACTGGGAATTGTACAACCAATCATCCCTAACATCAAACTCCATAACACATAACACAATATCAAATATGCTTTCATAAACTTAATATTCACATCGTTTTTTTATCAACAAAACCTTCTCATTTCTTGAAATAAAGCTTTAGTAAGCAAGGATTGTCGTCTTCCTTCCGTTTCATGACTTTGGCCTTCTCGGTTTCATCGAGTACAGGTAACAGAAGTTCCAAGTCTTCGGTGGGAACCAATAGGCAAATGGCGTCTTCGGTAAACATGTCGGGACGAATAGCTAATCCTTCGGTCGTTTTCTTAAAATAGTAAGATTTGCCTGTATCCTTGTCATAAAAAAGGCTGAAATAATTTTTAGCATACCCTTTATCATCATATTCTCCAAGAACACCAAGGATGTTTGTAAAATAATACTTGTTCGTTTGTCCTTGTCTTAATAACGTATAAGGAACAGCGCCTGTTTTTCTCATTTCAGTCCAATATTCTTCTTTTTCTACATGTGTCAAACCATTCAATCGCAAGCGAATATCAGATGCATCATAATTATCTTCTCCAAAATCCCATGTATAAGCAATTTGCAAGCTATCTGCAATCATCTCGTACACATTGCGTTCAATGGAAGGCGTAAAGTAAGTCTTACCTTGATAATGATAAGAGAAACCTGAACTTATTGCCCAATTGAGATTGTAATGGTCTTTCCATAACCCCTTGATTATTTTGGCTGAATCTACATCCATGACAGTTAAAGCATGATTTTCAATATCTGCACTTCCCGACCATGAAAGAATATGGTCAGTATCCAAAAGTTTCATTCCATGATATATAGTTTCTGTTTGCGTTCCTATCTTCCGCACAAAATTTCCATCCAACTGATACAGATAGAAAATACCTGCCGGAGACATCATATAGACTAAATTCTTTTCCGTATCAATATCCATGTCATAAATCAACCAGGGATATTCTTTTGGTCCTTGCCCTTTCTTGCCGATGGTATGCGAGAAGTTTCCTTCGCCATCGAATACTAAAATGTTGATATATTGGAAGCTTGGATAATCTTCATTCAAGATGTAATAGTTGCCATCCACTTCCAGGATTCGGAGAACATGATCCATCAAAGCGGTATCGTTCGTTTCCAAAGGAATAACCTCTATCTTATTGAATAAGTCCGTGAGAGAGACTTCTGTTTCTTTCAAGGAAGCACTCAATATATTTTCACCAACATGCTTGGCAGGAGAAGAACAAGCCACAAGCAAGCATACAAACAAGAATAAATAAAGCCATTTTTTCATCATAATATTACCTTTTATCATAACAACTTCTCTATCGCCTCTTCTATCTCCTTACTTGTCCGTTCTTCGCTATATCCAAAAAAGATTTTTCGAATGATGTGATTTTCGTCCAAAAGGAAGAACCAAGGAGCCGCACGTCCTGTCTTGTAATCTTTCAGAACTTCTTCCGTAGCTCCCAAGAACGGGTAGTTCAATCCCTTCTTTTCGACATACCCTTTCCGAGAAGAAGTTTTTCCACTCCAACTTTCGATGGCTATCAACTCAAAATCTTCTGTAGAATATTTGTTTCTCAGCTCCTTCAAGAAAGGAATGGCAAGTTGGCAGGCTCCACAACCGATACCGGTGAAATTCAGAAGCACTACCTTACTTTTGATATCGGCAAGCGAAACGGGACGATCTTCAATGTCAGTTAATGTCCATTGAGGTGCAGGCTTGTCTTGCAACGCATATACTTTTTCTGTCTGCTTCTTGGGGTCCTTTGGCTTTTTGTGCCTTACTTCATAATCCTTGAGGATATAATCGTAGAGATTGAAATCTGCTAAAGAAAGTTGATTGTAGACAGGATTAATGCACTCCGTCAAGTTAATGTCATGGGACATCTTCCGATAGTATTTGAAAGGAAGATTATCTGACTTCCGAATCCACACCTCATAATGAGAAGTTGGATCTTCGCCCATTTGAATTAATCGTTGGTTAGGCATGTAGAAAGCTTTTCCGAAAAACTCCACTTGCTTTTCTTCATGAATGGTCAATGAGTAATGCCAACAACTATCTTCATCCACCAGATTTGTTTCAATGCTATCCGCTGTTTCGATAGCATAGACCAAAATGCTCTTTACCTTATTAAAAAAGGAGCTAACTGTTCGGAAGGGAAGTCTATTGGTAGAGAAATCGTCTACCATGACTTCTTTCTTTTCCGGGTATACAGTCATTTTTGCATTCCCATCATATCCACCGTAAAAGAGCATATCCTCCTTCGATAGAAAGCAAACATAACTGGAACCAAACGTAGTATCCGCCGGATTGGTATATTCATGTATAACATGTGTGTTTTCAAAAAGCGGTTTCTCATCATACGGTGACCATGTTATACATCGTTCTTGATATTCCACCGACTGAATACCCTCCATCTTCTCAATCACTTCCTTCAGATACTCCTTCGTATCCGGCTGGCCACAACTACAAAGCATCATGACCAGCCCTACTCCTAAAATCCAATGTTTTTTCATCATAGTAGTTCCTCTTATTATTTTCCGCAAAACTAAGGAAACCACTACATGCCAACAAATTATTCTTCTGAACTTTTTCTGAAATCTTTCTGAACTGTTTCTGAAGTCGTTCAAATAAATGGATGTAAAAATGCTATTTTAACCCTTTTCATCGTGTTTCCGCTTCTTGATAGAAATTTTTAATTAAATATATGAATTACCTAATTTTTATAAAAATCTCTATCCATAACAATGAACATCTTAGTTCTCATCCAATTCAAATACATATACAATAGGAGATTCCTCTCGGGACAATCCATAAACCGTATTTCCAGAAATTGCAAAACCATACAAAGCTACAGGAAGATTATAAATCTTTGCTAGTTCTCCCGACCAATTCCAAACTAACAAATAAGGTGCATTATAAGCTCTTTCACCATAGTCTTCAAAGGTTCGGGTAGAATACAAGGCATAAACATAATTTTCATCAGCACATAATCCTGTCATACCTACCTTTTCCTTCTTCTCAAAAGAAATCGCAGGACCGTATGTACCTATTTCGAATTGAGGGAAATGATAATGATTCGATTTTCTCAATGTCAACTGACCATCATCCGATACGGAGTAAAAATCAATTAAACCAAAACAAGCAGCAACCATTTGTTTTCCTGTCTCATCACTAGCCATCATAGTCCGAGAAAACAATGCACCTTTATGCATATAACCCAATGAATAGATATCCTCATTTTCCGGATATTCCATTTGCTCACAATACGTACTCGTTTCTTTTTCAAAGATACCAAAACGACCATCCTTCAACATACCTACACAGACAGTAAATTGTGGCAAATCCATAAAACGATAAAAATGATTTCCCTCAGCTATTGGTAAAGAATAGATCAAATCATAATTAATATCTGAATTCACTTTCAATGAATCCAAATTAACCCCATAAACCTTACCCATCCGATTGTCCGCAAACAAATACATATCACCACACGTACTATTTACTGTATGATAATATTGCATTTCATTTCTCCCCTGTCCTATCACTCTATATTCCGTCACATCACCCGAAGAAAGATTCAACAGCTGTATTTCCTTCTTACCTTGAAGGCTATTAAAGATAAGAAAGCTATCCTTATAATATATATAATGAGGATTAAGAATATCCATATTTTCCAAAACGATGGAATCTTTTAAAGACAACGTTTGAGCATTGGACAAGTCATCCAATCCATTCGCCATCTTATCTCCACAACTAGAAGCCAACGCAATAGATAACAACAGCAAAGCCTTACTGAATTTAATAAAAAACTTATTCATAAACACATCTCTTACTATTGATTATTTGATTCGCAAATATAGAACGAACGATTTTCGTTCGCAAATTTTTCAATGGTTTTCTTTTAATGATTTCACGCATAAATCTATCAGATTTACCTATCGTTCCATAAAGTCTCCTATCTATACCCCAAAGAAGAATACTTGGAATTTTTTCTTCAGAAATTCAGAATCCATGTGTATCAAGTGGTTAAGATGAAGAAGTCTGTTGAAGTTCATCCTCATCGTTAACTGATTATCTAAAAATCTTTCAATCTGATTTTCAAAAGAACCGGATTAGACTCCTCGTCTAGTTTACTACAGACTTCAACTATCTTCGGATGGTGCTTACAATAAGATTCCCACTCTTTTGCATTCATGTTCTCCTTAAAATATTCATAACCTTGCAAAAGCCACGAAGGATTGACAAGCCACAACAAGCAATTGTCTTCTACAGCCATAGGCATACGGAATGGTCTGAATGTAAATGTATTGTCCGGAAAAAACACATCATCTATCAGACGATGGGCAGACAATACCTTACCCGTTTGAAAGGAATAAAGGGAAATGATACCATGCCTCTCTCCATCAAAACTACCTACATAAAGAAATTTATCCGTTATACGATATCTATCCATACGGAAACAACCCGAATAGTTAGCTTCAATTCTCATCGATTGTTCCACACTTCTATCTTCCGCAAAAATCTTATCGACAGGCAAATTCCGCCCATTATAATCAATATATAAATAAGGTATTCTCTTACCACCCGTCACATCAAAGATAGAATCACAACAAGAATAAGAATGATACACCCGGCCATTATGACTCTCAAATTCATTGGAGAAATAATAGTTATGAACCATGACACGACGTTCTGGAGACACTTTACTAAAAGAAACACTATCCTCATCATTAACCATCAGCAGTCCGTCCATCTGGCCTTCATAGATTCCGTTCGTCTTATAATAACTCCCCTCGCCATCGACCGCGATATTCATTCCATATCCACCTCTCGCCTTTGAGATGAAGTTACCCTCCAAGTCATATCGGTAAAATCCTTTGGGTTGGGTCATGAAAACCAACTCATCATTCTTCTCATCAATGGCTATGTCCTGCAAGTCTACATATTCGCCTGGACCTCCTCCTCTTTTATCTATCTTCCGGACAAAATTTCCATCCTTATCAAACACCAAAAGCTGACCGTTATTAAAACTTAGTGTATTCAGTATATAGTAATGTTCCTTATATGGAATGATACGTTCCACTAGAGCAATGTCACTGTCATAAGTTTGCTCCAACGGAATCACTTCCACCGTATCTGCAATCTCCGATAACCGAAGTTCTTGGTCCGCATTAATATCCAATAAAACTTTCTTCACGGACGAATCCACATCTTTCGCACTTTGGCATGAACCAAGAACAACAACCCATAACAACAGAATCAAGTTTTTCATGTTTTCAATTATCTTCAAATCAATTTTTCTAAATGAAGGTTCTCATTCAAATTCATCGTCTACTAATCTTTTCCGGAAGATACCGCAATTGCAAATACTGTTCCCCCGGCTCAATATATCCATTTTCGAAGAAGAACTTGCGGATAGTATATACCGCAGCCCGTTTCTTCAAGTACTCCACCACCTCCGGTTTTTGCCTTTTGCAGAAAGAAATGATACGAAACGTACCATCCGAATAGACATTCACATGAGCCTTGGCCGTCCGAACCTTTTTATAATCCGACAAATCCTCACCATATTTCCAGTCTACCCATAGAATCGCCTTGGCCTTTTCATTTCCACATTCCAACTGTTCCCCTTCCATCTCTGTATGAACGGTCTTGAAACCTTCGCAGGAAGAGAGCATCATGACCAGCCCTACTCCTAAAATCCAATGTTTTTTCATCATAGTAGTTCCTCTTATTATTTTCCGCAAAACTAAGGAAACCACTACATGCCAACAAATTATTCTTCTGAACTCTTTCTGAAATCTTTCTGAACTGTTTCTGAAGTCGTTCAAATAAATGGATGTAAAAATGCTATTTTAATCCTTTTCATCGTGTTTTTTCATAGATATCCTCTGTTTTACCTTCATAAACAGAGGTTATCCTTTATGGCAATTTCTTCAAATCTATTTTTGCATAGTTGAAAGTAGAATCATCATCATTGGCATAGATGAAATAAACCACATCGTCTACAACGATATATTCTTCTGAGAAATCCTTGGGAAGCAAATACTCCATCGTCGAACCTGTCTTTTCATCGTACAACATCAAATAAGTTTCGCGGGTCTTGTCAAACAGACGCTCCTTCTCGCCATAATGCACTCTGTAATATTGGCCCAGGCTTCCGCTATAATGGACTTCACCAAAACGGGCACTGGTGCTTTCTGCTTCAAACTTCTTCCGAGGTGACATGGTATTGAATTCCTCCACATCCAATGCATTGGTTATGGTTTGAGTTTTCATATCGATGGGCTTTATCTTCTTCGAATCCTTATCATAAGCATATACCATGGAAGAACAAGGGAAGCTGTAAAGAATCCGGTTGCCATCCCCCGTTATGCAAGGAAAAGCCAAGCCACCCAATGTTTGGGCTACATCAGCTATTTCTTTCGGATAAGTCAATGGCAAGAAATCCAAGGTCTGGTTCTTCAAATCCAACGCCTTGCCAATGAAAACACTTTCATTCATCTCAGCAGAAGTCATTGGCACAAACACTTCATCATTACCTTGATACAAATTGGTCAACTTACCATTAGTCACCCCGAACGGCTTCCTCAGATATCTGCCCTCATCATCCAAAGAAAACCGCTTGATGACCTTGCCTTCTAATGTCAACAACACCAGCCCACTGACATCTTCCCACACGACGTAATCTCCCACCACACAGAAAGCCTGCGGATTGAGCACCGCATCAGCACCTTCCCGCTGAAACTCGACAACACGATGCTCGCCTCCCGAAAGATTGACAAAATCCAATGAATGAAGATGATGATTATACCCCACAGCATAAACCGTTCCATCTTTCACCACAGAAGAAAGCTGTGGATAAGCAGGAAGGACAGGATAATCAATGTTCACCGAAACGGAATCATACTCCACCAAAGGCATCACTTTATTTACCGGCTTTTCCGAACAAGAGAAAAGCATACAGGCAGCTAACAAAAATAAATTAAAGATTTTCATATATTATACTTGATTGTTTGAGGCGCAAATATAAAACTAATCTCTATCGTTTACAAATTATTCAATGGTTTTCTTTCAATGAATTCACACATAAATCAATCAGATAACCCATCATTCCATAAATCTCCTAAAGAAAACGTTTCGGCGTTTCAAGTAAAACGCTTAAGCGTTTGAGTCAAAACACCGAAGCGTTTTACTCCAAATGCCGAAGCGTTTTTGAAATTCGCGGCCGCGAAAAATATTTTTGCGACCGCATGTTCTATTCCTCTATCTCCTCCGCCCGAAGAAGGCATAAGAACGAAAAATTAAATGAAGAACGAAAACAGGTTTCACAAGTTTCACCGATACATAAACCACTGATACACAATATATCCTTGTGAAACTTGGGTGCTTTCACGTAGTTTCACAAGTTTCACCTAACGGATTTAGTGTGAAGCTTGTGAACCCTCTGTGAAGGCATGAAGTTTCACACAAGGACACTGTGATTCAACAACTTACCAATCGGTGAAACTTGTGAAGGCTGTTTTCTTTCCTTTTTCTAAAATATTTCATTACTTTTGCAAAAAAAAGAAGGAAAGACATGGAATCTCGAAATTTTATCCGAATCATTGGAGCAATGCTTTTATGCTGTGTGGTGGCGACAGCTTTTCATGGAAGCCAGAAGCGGATTGAAAGTGCCATTGACGACGCTTTCAAGTATGCCGTAGAAAAGGACTTCCAAAACCGGAAGCTGTACCTTACCCGTAACAAAGCCATCCGCTACGGGGTGCGGGATTATGCCTTGTCGCCTTCCATCGACCAAAAGGTAAAGAGCTATTCGCTCCGTACACCGAAAGGAGTCATCACCTATCAGTTCAAGGACAGCATTTCCGAAGAAACGGGTAAGAAACTGTTGACCCAACATCTGTTGGAGAACATTCATCCCATCCATCCCGACCAACTGAAGAAGCTCTTTCAAGAACGGTTGAGAGAAAAGGATATAGAAGGAAAGGTAGGTGTGCTATGCCTCCGCGACACCGTACGCCAATGGAGCGAAGGCGATTCCATAGTACCATCAGAAGCCTA
>JAEIGA010019860.1_pt1 | contig 10238 bp, 8 predicted proteins | sample 9270691 | NCBI WGS metagenome assembly JAEIGA01 (sample SAMN17057246, study PRJNA624740) | gut metagenome | biome: biome; isolation source: fecal sample | host: Bos grunniens | place: China: Xizang | collected 2019
AAATAAATGTGATATAATATAGGTAATCTAATAGGAGGAAATTATGAAACAAACAAAATATGTTATTGTAGGTCATGAATTAAATAAAGATTTTTGGGCTAGTAAAAAAGCTTTATTTGAAGCATTTTATGGAGAATTCTATAACTTCATTAATAAAACTGAAGAAGGTAAGAATGATCTAGCAAGTCATAATATTAATAATGTTGATGACTTTTATGCATATGCAGATTATTATGCAGATGGTAGGGAAAATTGTTATTCAATGGGATTTGCTTTCCACAAATATTTCGTTCAAGATATGATGGATGGTTCATTAGATAAACAACCTGAAACAGTATTTATTGGATATTGTCACAAAAATGGTTTATTTACTGACTTTATTAATTTCTTAATTACTTTCTTCGCTTGGTGGCGTAATGATGAAGGATGTACAAAGATGGATCCATATAACTATGCGGATGACTTCTATGTATCTGGTTGGGCATCACTAGTAGATACTTCAAAATTATTCTATTTCACAGCTGAAACAGTTTATTGGTGGCATAGTTATCGTGTTAAATATGCATTAGAACATATTCCTGGAACATTCTTATCAGAATTACCAACAGAAGGATTACCAAAAATTAGAGTAGCTGGTTATGAATTCTTAGGTTGGTTTGATGGAGAAGGTGATGATGCGAGTGAATTAAAAGATGCAAATGCAGAAGTGGCATACGCTAAATTCAAACGCAAAGATATCTATGATTACTGGGAAAAAGAAGAAAAGACAATTAAAAAAGTTTATATTGAAGATTGGCGTAAGGTTGATCCAGCATAAGATGTTAAAAGGTAAGTATAGACGAAGTGATTCGTTTCATACTTACCTTTTTTATTTAGTATATATAAATAAAGATTCCAATCCACTGAGCAACTGCTCCAAACAAAACAAAGAAGTGCCAAATAAAATGGGATGATTTACTTTTCATTGCGAAGGGGATAATACCAAGTGAATAAATTATTCCCCCACCTAGTATTAATAAAAAGAATCCTAAATCTCTTTGAATCATAAGTGGTAAAAATAATAATCCACTCCACCCAATCACAAAATATAAAGTAAAATGTAATGCTTTGAATCTACCTGGTCCAAATATTGCCACAAAAGTAATACCAGTTATAATTAAAACCCATTGTATTATGAAGAATATTAAACTTAAAGTAGTCTCAAAATAACAAAGTAGAATAGGTGCGTAGGTAGCACCTATTAGAAGATAGATTGATGAATAATCAAATCTTCTGAAAAGAGATTTTACTTTACTTCCATGCTTAAAAGCATGATACAAACAACTCATTGTAAATAAAACAAACATTCCAATGAAGTATATTATAGCAGCAATACATTCTTTAGTTGTTTGGCTTAAAATTAACATTAATATTAATGCAACTATAGAAAAGATGCTACCTACGCCATGAGTAATAGAATTTCCGATTTCTTCTAAAATCGATCTTTTTGGTACAATATTGATACTTGTCATAATTTCCTCCTGAATATACTTTAATTATATAAGAAGTACTTTTGATATACAACCTACTGTTTGAATTTTAACTCTATTGTGTAAAAAAATAAAGTAGAATTCAAAAAAAGAACTCTACTTTGTCAAAAATATACTATTTTATGCTTTCTAAATACTTAGAATCAGTTTTTCCAACATCAGTTTTTGGTAATTTATCCATATAGACAATTTCTTTAGGAATTGCGTATACTGATACTTCATCAAAAATTATTTTTTTAATTTTCTCTTCTAATTCAGGTTTGCTTATTTGATAATTATCGTTTTTTACAATAAATAGTTTAATCATTGATCCACGATTATCATCTAAAATATCGGTTGCGTATACATCAAAGACCTCATCTAACATGTTAACCGCATTTTCAACATCAGATGGGCAAATAATAACTCCTGATACTTTAATAATACGTTTTAATCTTTGTTTAAAGAATAAGAAGTTATCTTCATCTAAATAACCGAAGTCACCAGTTAAAACCCATTTAACACCATCTTTATCAGTAATAATAGTTTTATTAGTTAATTCTTCATCATCTAAGTAACCATTCATAATTGATGTTCCACTAACACAAATTTCTCCAACTTCATATGGTGGTAATTCTTCACGAGTGTTAAGATCAACAATTTTATTTTTGAAGTCGCTTACACACTTACCTACTGAATTTGGTTTATTCGCAAGGTTTGTGTTAACGTTGCAGACAGTAACAGTTTCTGTTAGACCGTATCCCGCAAATAGTCTTGCTGGAGAATTGTATTTTTCCATTGTCTCATTAAAGCGTTTAGTTAAGTCAGCTGGGACAAAGTCTCCTCCAACATATGAAACATGTAAATTTTTAAGTGATTCGTTATAAAAAGAAGGTTGTTTTAAAAGAGATTTAAATAATCCGGGAACTCCAATAATTATATTACAACGATTTTTCTTAATTAGTTTAATTGTCTTTTTGGCGTTAAATTTAGTCATTAACGATACACATGCTCCAAATGTGATAGGGGCATGGATTCCCATACATAAACCAAATCCATGAAACATCGGTAAAACCCCTAACATATGAATTCCTAGTGGATCAGTGATACCAAGAATTGTTGTTCCATCTCCCGCAAGATTATTAATAGCTTTACTAGATAATTCAATGATTTTAGGTTCTCCACTAGTACCACCAGTATTTAGATAAACTGATGTTTCTTCGCTATCTAAAAAGTCTTCATTTACAGTTTCTTTTGACTTTAAAGAATTATAGTTAATAACATGAGGATTATTTGTTTTAGTTTTTAGTGCACAAATTGTTTTTAGAAAGATATTACCTTTTTCAAAAGGGTTACAACTAATAATCGTTAAATCCATTTCTTTAGTTAATGGTAAGAATTCTTTCACAAAAAGATTTAAAACTATTAAAATATGAGAATTAGTGTTTTTTAAAAAACGACGCATCATATTTAAGGTTGTTTTCGGATGAACTTCATAACAAATAGCCCCTATTTTTGATACCGCATAAAAACTATATACAGCCTCAGGGGTATTAGGCATACATATTGTCACAACATCATGTTTCCTAACGCCTAAAGTTTTTAAAGCAGAAGCAAGTTTATCAGTTTCTTTCAAAACTGTTTGGTATTTAAAATATTTGTTTTCATAACATAAAGCATTTTCTTTAGGAAATGTAATTGTGGTATCTTTTAGTATTTGATAAAATGATCTATTATTCATACATACCCCCTAAAAACGATATCCTGCTAATAAAAACATTAAGACAATAACAACTATTGAAACAACTTGATGGAATAGATAAATAAGTAAAGCATGTCTACCAACATATGTAAATGGTTTATGCCAAGCTTTATCTAATTTAGGGAATAATGTTTGACGTTTTTTATATAAAAGTTCTCCTAAAAAAGCACCCACAAAAACGACACCTGTACAAGGAATAATTCCAAAGTGATCGGCTCCATATACCTTATAACCTAATATTATCTTGAATAAATCAACAAAAGTAATAGTTCTATAATCACCAATAAAAGGAGCATCCCACCACTTAATTAGGAATCCCCAAATTATTAAGAAACTACCTATTATAAGATACAACCATTTATTAGGATATAATTTTTGAACTAAATAAAATAATAATATTGATACACATATTAAATGTAAAATTCCAAAAATAATACTATAATTATCTTTTATCACAAGAGATATTATGATAGTCGCAACCGATATAATTGCTGCTCCAATTCCTACCTTTAGTCCACGTAATAGATTGTTTTTAGAGAAAGTACAACTAATTCCTACTAATAATAAGAAAATAGTGCAGAAGACATAATGAGCTCCATCTCTAAAACTACTTAGTTGAAATTCTACTAATACGTTAACAATCTTTCTAAAACCAACAGGATTTATTTTTCCAAAGTTGCTAAAGATTTCGGGAGTCATTATATAAAACTCAAATAATAAATATGTAAAGTGATCAATAATCATCGCTATAACCGCAATACCTCTTAAGGCATCTAGTTCGAAGATTCTTTTTTGTGTTTGATTTTCTGTCATATTAATACTCCTATTGGAATAATTATAACATAATTAATTATTTTTAGCAATTTATTATAAACTATGATATAATAAAATTAGAATTTTTAATATTTGAGGTTAATATGAAAAAATTAGATGATTTAATTAAAAAAAGTAAACAAGCAACGATTGTGATGGAAGAAGACTTAAATGACAATGCGAATACTAGATGGCTTAATAAAAAGGTATACAAAAGATGTTGTCTATACCAAAGTAATACTTTAGATAATGTTGTATTAAATGGAAAAGCAAGTATTGATTTAAATAATGAATTTGTTATTGATAATAATATGAGTCTACATTTTGTGGCTGACACTAAAGTTGAAAATGTTGTGCCTCGTCCATTCCCTAATATTAAAATTGGATTAAATGGTTTAAATTTAGAAGAGTATAACCGTATATCTGTTAAAGTTTATCCAAAATCAACTGGACATGTGAATTTTTATTTTCACTTTGCGTTTGGGGATAAAGGACATGAAGAAGTTCATGCTCCTAGTTTAACTCCTAATATGTGGAATACGGTAATATTTGAAGTTGATAAAATTCAAAGAAACAATGTTGAAACATTTACGATTCAACCATTCTTAATGGGATGCCCACCGGAAGGTTTACCTGAATTAGAAGTATTTATTAGTGATGTCTATGCGGAAGTGGTGGATATTGATGAAGATGAAACTTGGGATTTAAATAACCGTATTGCTTATTCACATAGTGGATATTATCCAAGTTATCAAAAAACAGCTATTGTTTCATGTTTAGATGAAAAAACATTTAAAGTATTAAATGAAGATAATATTGTAGTATTAGAAAAAGAAGCAGTATTAGAAGAAGTATTCTTAGGAAAATATTTAGTTTTAGACTTTAGTGAAATTACAATTCCTGGATGGTATAAAATCGTTATTGGTGATATTCAAACTGAATTTTTCTCAATCAGTGATTTAGCACTTGATTCATCTATTTGGAAGAGTATGAATTTTTTAAGAATGTTAAGATGTGGAGAAGATGTTCCAACTGTTCACTCACATTGCCACTTAAATTGTAAAACAATTTCATCAGATGGTAGAACAGTGCCTAACTTTGGTGGATGGCATGATGCGGGTGACTTATCACAATTTGAAATATGTACAGCTGAAATGGCCCATGCGATTGCGGATTTAGCCCTTAAATATCAAAGTAGTAACGATGAATTATATAGTCGTTTAAAAGATGAGGCTAAAGTAGGGTTGATTTGGTTACTAAGAACACGTTTTGGAAATGGTGAAAGAGCTCTTGCGGTTAGTTACGGTATCTGGAGAGATAATGTTTTAACTAGCGACAATGAACAAATTAAAATTTCTAAATCAGAAAACGGTCCATTTGAAAATCTATGTGCATCAGCTGCATTAGCAGTTGGAGCCAAACTATTTAAAGATGAACCAATATTTAGTGATTGGTGTCTTCGTGCATCTATTGAAGATTTTAAATTTGTAATTGAAGGATATGATGCAGGAATATATACTTTACGTTGGGGACCTAATATTGATTCTCAAGTAGCAGGAGAAGCATTACTTGCGGCTAGTGAATTGTATAATGTAACTAATGATGATGCATATTTAGAATATATGACAAAATATAGTAAAATTGTTATGGCTTGCCAACAACAAGAATATCCAAACTGGGACTTACCACTTAGAGGTTTCTTCTATGAAGATCCACTTCATACTAAAATTTTAACATATGAACATCGTGGACATGAACAAACACCGATCCATGCTCTCGCAAGAGCATATGAAGTAGCTCCAAATCATCAATTATCAAAAGAATGGGTTAAATCTTTAGAATTATATGCTGAATATGTAACAAGTACAATGAAATATACAGCACCATATAATTTATTACCAGCTCATGTTTATCCACTTGATAAAATAAATATTGAACGCTTCACAGTTCCACCATCACATGGAACCAAAGAAGAAGCCTTGATTGATTTAAAAGAACAAGCTAAAAATGGAATTAAACTAAATGAAGATGTTTACTTACGTATTATGCCGGTTGCGATTCAAAGAAGAGGATATCATGCGACATTATTAAGTAAGACAAAAGCTGTCTCAATGATTGGAAAAGTATTAAATCGTCAAGATTTAAAACAAATAGCTTTTGATCAACTTGCTTGGGTTTTAGGGAAAAATCCATTTGCTAGTAGCACAATGTATGGAGAAGGACATAACTATCATCCACTTTATGTTGCGTTCTCACCTCAACTTGTAGGTGCATTACCAGTTGGTATTAAAACTTTAGGTCATCACGATATACCTTATTGGCCAACTATTAATAATGCGGTGTTCAAAGAAATATGGGGACATACAACAGGAAAATATCTTTGGATATTAACAGATTTATAATAAAAAAGACACATTAGAAAACTAATGTGTCTTTATATTTTTACTCTTGTGATGTTGGAGCATCAATTTTCATACATACTCTTACACCAGTAGATGGTGAATTAACGTAGTATGGATTTAATGCATAACCATCAAATTTAACAAAGAATGTAAAACTCTTAACATATTCAGGACCAGTTCTTAATAGATATAAACCACTATATTGTCCTGTTTCTTCTAAGTCTGATGTATAAACACCTTTTGCGCTCGCATAATCACTTGGTGTTGAGAAACGAGAATAAGAGAAGATACCTTGTTCTTCATAACCATATAATTCTTCAGTCATTTCTTGGAAACTTGGAATATATACATAATCTTCAGTATCGCGATCATTACATTCAACCCCTAAGTTTACAGGATATTGATTACTAATTGTTTTTAATCTAATAACTGCTTGTTCTTCAGCTGTAAAAGCTTGATTATAGAATACATTATTACACCACTTACGAATATCACTATGTTCATAGTTACTTGGATAAATAATACGTCCATCAATCAATCTTGTTCCTGTTTCACTAACATATATTTTCGCATCTAAAATATTATTAGAGATTAAGAATAATTCATTTGTCACCATATTAGTGCTAAGAACTCTCCATAAGATTGGTTCTACTAAGAAGTAGTGAGTAGTACCAATTTTATATCTTGTAGAGTTTTCATATTCTTCTTCACCAATTTCAAGTGATGTATAAGTATTTTCAATTGTTACTTTAACAAAATTTAAACCTTCAAGTTCAAGATACCCATACTCATTAGTAGATGTAACTGCATCTAGTTTAGTGATTAATTCTTCATTAGTTACTTCACGTCCTGGATAATCACCTAAATAGATGTATTCTTCTAAAACATCTGTGAAATCTCCATAACGTTCAAATACTGTATTTTTTTCAACATTTACAATTGCTTGTAATTCTTCAATATATAATTCATATTCAGTTTTAACTGGTGGAGTAACTTCTCCAGGATTATCACTAGGATTATTTGGATTATCGTTAGGATTACCACCAATTGTACTATTTCCCTCGCATCCAGTTATGACGGTGAAAAAGCCGATTGTTAAAAGTATTAATAATTTTTTCATTTAGTTCCTCCGTTAATAACTTGTTTAAATTATATCAAAAAAAATATTTTTTGGCAAGAGTTTGGCGTTAGATGAAAGTTTTTTATTATAAATATTTTATTTTTCAAAAAGTAATATGATATAATATTACCATAGGAGAAACAATATGGTTAAGTTATTAGGCAAACTTTTTATTAAAAATTATCAACAATATGATAATCCTGATGTAAGAACTCAATATGGTAAATTATCAGGAATTGTAGGAATTATTAGTAATTTATTATTATGTGCAATTAAAATAGTAACAGGAATCTTAATTGGAAGTTTCTCATATGTTGCGGACGGGATAAATAATCTAAGTGATGCAGGATCATCAATTGTTACGTTGATTGGTTTTCGCTTAGCTAGTGAACCAGCTGATGCTGATCACCCATTTGGACATCAACGTATTGAGTATTTAACTGGTTTGATTGTATCGTTTATTATTATTGCGATTGGATTAATATTATTTAAATCATCAGTTGATAGTATTATTAATCCAGGAGAAGCAGTTAAATTCAGTTTTATTAGTTGTTTAATCTTAGTAGTTTCAATTGTTATTAAATGTCTACAAAGTATCTTTTATCGTAGACTTGGTAAACTGATTAAGTCAACAGCTGTAATTGCAACTTCAGTAGATTCATTAAATGATTGTATTTCAACAACAGCTGTTTTAATAGCATCGATTATTTCATTATTTACAGATATTCAATTAGATGGATACATGGGATGTTTTGTTTCAATATTTATCCTAATAAGTGGTTATAAATTAGTTAAAGAAGCTATGTCACCATTAATTGGAGAAAAACCATCTAAAGAATTAGTAAATAGTATTGCGGATAAAGTTTTAAATTATCCCAAAGTTTTAGGTATACATGATTTAGTAATTCACTCATATGGACCAGGAAAGATATTTGCGACAATCCATGTGGAAGTGGATTCTGAAGAAAGTATTATAGTTACTCACGATATCATGGATAATATCGAAAAAGATTTCAAAGAAGAAATGGGAATAAATCTAGTTATTCATATGGATCCAATTGATACACGTGATGAATCAACTCAAGAGTTAAAAGAACAAGCATTTCAAATCTTACAAAAGATTGATCCTATTTTAACGTTCCATGACTTTAGAGTTGTAAGAGGGGAAACTCATACTAATGTTTTATTTGATGTAGTAGTTCCTGTCAAATATGGGAAGACGGATAGTGAACTTAAAAAAATCATTGGCGAAGAGTTTAAAATGTATGATAGTAAAATTAATGTAGTGTTGGAGATTGATAAAAATTATAACGGAGGTAAATAATTTATGAGAGTTATTGGAAACATTTTATGGGCAGTTGTCGCTGGAATTTGGATGGCAATTGGGTATTTACTTACAGGAATTATTTTCTGTATTACAATTATTGGGATTCCTTATGGATTACAATGTTTTAAATTAGCTAGATTCATTGTTGCACCATTTGGTAAAAAGGTTGATACTAATTTTGATAAACACCCAATCGCAAATATTATTTGGGCAATATTATTTGGATGGGAAGGTGCACTTGGAGCATTATTTACAGGACTTATCTTATGTATTACTATTATTGGTATTCCTGTTGGATTAAAGTTCTTCCAAATTGCTAAATTATTATTCATTCCATTTGGTTCAGAAATTGTAGAAATTGCAGATTAATAAGTTGATAAAATAATTGATTTGTGGTATAATACTCAAGGTTATAGAAAGAGAGTAATATTTATGAATGATTTTGTTAAATTAGCTGAATATATTTTTCCAGATGTAACAGAAACTGTTGCAGATTTAGAAAAAAAATATCCAGCAAGAAATTTACCAGCCGGAGCGATGGTTACAAGATTTGCTCCAAGTCCTACTGGATTTTTACATACAGGAAGCTTATTCGCATCATTAATTTGTTATAAAATGGCTAAACAAACAAATGGAGTATTTTATATCAGATTAGAAGATACAGACCAAAAACGTTTAATTGAAGGTAGTGGTGAATCACTAATCAATGAACTTCATGCATTTGGTGTAGATCCAGATGAAGGATATTTAGGAGATCATGAAGCAGGTATTTATGGACCATACTGTCAAAGTAATCGTGAGAATTTATACCGCATTGTGATTAAAGAATTAATGAAACAAGGACGTGTTTATCCATGTTTCTGTACACCAGATGATTTAAGTGAATTAAGAAGTAAACAAGAAGCTAATAAAGAAAACCCAGGTTATTATGGGGAATATGCTAAATGTCGTAATTTAACAGTAGATGAAGCAATCGCGAAAATTGAAAATGGTGAACACTACGTATTAAGATTTAAATCAAATGGATCATACTTAAATCGTATTGAAATCAATGATATGGTTCGCGGACAATTAGAACTTGCTCAAAATGATCAAGATATCGTTGTATTAAAATCAGATGGTTTACCAACATATCACTTTGCACACTTAGTAGATGATCATTTTATGCATACAACACATGTAATTAGAGGGGAAGAATGGTTAGCAAGCTTACCACTTCACTTAGAATTATTTGATTCAATGGGTTGGCCAAGAATTAATTATGCTCATTTACCAGTAATCATGAAACTTGATGAAGGTAAACGTC
>JAEIGA010019861.1_pt1 | contig 10238 bp, 10 predicted proteins | sample 9270691 | NCBI WGS metagenome assembly JAEIGA01 (sample SAMN17057246, study PRJNA624740) | gut metagenome | biome: biome; isolation source: fecal sample | host: Bos grunniens | place: China: Xizang | collected 2019
AAAGCTTCGTTACCCTTCATCAAAACTTTGTTTGCCATGTCTGTCTACCTCCTTATTTTTCTACTTCGATTACGCAATCGGGACATATGGTTGCACAAAATGCACAGCCTATGCACTTGTCTGTTTCAATAACTGTTGCAGGGTGAAAGCCCTTTGCGTTAATTCTGTCTGTAGCCATTACGACTATCTTCTTGGGACATACTGTTGTACAAAGTGTACAGCCTTTGCATCTGTCTTCTCTGAAAGTAACTTTAGCCATAATGAATCCTCCTTTATTAAAAAATCAATTTTTTATAAATTAAACATTCTACGCCATAGCATCGAACGGTAATTTCATAAATAATTCTATTTCCATAGCCTTTTCTTTGTTTTTGCCTTCAAGGCAGGAAAGCATTTCCTTTGTGCCGGTTATATATCTTACCTCTACTCCCAAGGCCTTTGCGGCTTCTTCGGCAAAGCCAAGACTCTCTGCAAGGTGCTTTTCTTCGCTTAAGTAGGAGAGGTTGGTGTTGTTGATAACTCCGGTTATTTTTGCACGGCTTATATACTGGATATTTGCCGCAAGCATTTTGATATCTTCGATGTTGCTTGTATCGGGTCTTAGTGCATTTAACACAAAATACATTTCGTAGTCTTCGTCTTTGAGATATCGGAAGAATTGCCCCAGAGCCACAGCACCATCGTCATCACCGCCAAGGTCAAGCACTGCATAGCAGTCTTTGTCGGTAAACACCGAAAGTATATCTCCGGGAAGTACCGGTATGTCTATGTTGGTGGAGGCATAATCGGGAGATATTACCCTTATGCCCTTTTCCTCCAGCATGCTTCTGGCATCGTTGGTACGAAAATATGGGTTAACTATATCCATATCGCAAATTACAACATTTGGGTGTTCCTCTTTAAGCTTAAGTGCCATATTGATGGCAATTTCTGTTTTGCCGCTGCCGTAGTGTCCTGTGATGATGTTTATTCGCTTCATAAGGTCACCTCACTTCAATATTTCCAGCGCACAGCTCATGGTAATGTTGTGTTTGCTGTAGTAGCGTATAAACGCATACCACAATGCAATCCACAAAACCTCGGCACCTATCAGGTAGCCTGTGGCTATATTAAAAGAGCTTAGCGCTATGTACAATACCAATGCACCGATTATGGGAAGCATGTACAGCAGGAAGGCACTTTTCAGCACTTTTGCGGTGTCTGTGCCTATCTTAACTCTGTCTCCCTTTTGGGCGCCTATTGGGTTTAATATTTCTACTTCAATGTCGGGATTTTTGCAAAGGTTGCATTCTCCGCAGTCGTGACCGCAGGCAGATGACCTTTTAATCCTGACGGTGGCAGTGTTGCCGCAGGTTTTTGTAACGATTCCTTCTCCTGTCAAGAAATATCACCCCAATCTGATGGTATTAAATAATTATATCACAATATAATGGTAAATTCAATAATTATAGGAACATTTTTTGGGGAATATTGCGGTATTTTATTGTAAATAATCAACAAATCATGTGGGCTAAAATGCCGAGGCAAATATATTGTGTTTTTCTTGGTCAAATCAAAAAAAGACTGCATCGCCTTATGACGAAACAGTCTTTGGTATGGTGTTGTTCATTTTATAAGTATTACCGACACAATTCCCAGAACAATTCCCCCAATTTGTATTTTGGTGAATTTTTCTTTAAACACAAGCATCGACACTATGAAATTAAATACACTTGAACATACGGTAACAACAGGGAACAAAACCGAAGCATCCATATGTTGGCTAAGCGCCAACGTCAAAAAGTTCATGCCACCCATGGCAAGACCGGCAGGGATGGAAAATTTTGCGGAAGATATTTGCGGCTTTTCTTTTCTGAAGATTGCCATCGCAAGGAAGAAAATGAATATTATGCCAAAGGAAATCAAGGTGAATTCCTTTATGTAAAGTCCCGGGTATATAATTTGGTGTTGCTTTTGAATTACAGAACATATTCCGTTACCCAAAAAGGTTAATGCAATATAAAATACCCAGCTTTTTTCAAATTTGCCCTTGCTTCCTTTCTTTGACAGCAGGAACAAAGAAACTAGCAACAACACTATGCCTACCATTTTGATAGGATATGTATTCTCATCCAGAACGGCAACACCGTATATCACGGGAATCACCAGGGAGTAGGAGGCAATAAGCGAGCTTAGTGCCATGGAACCCTTCATAAGTGCCATGTAACCGCAAAAGGCGCTTACAATCTGGGACAGAGCATATAGAGAGGCATATGTAGTGGTGCCTTTGTGAAAGGTGAAGCCTCCTAGGGCAAAAAGCATAAATATAACAAATGCCGAGCCTGTCTTAAAGGAATTGAAGGAGAAAGCTCCGGACTTGGAGGAAGCTTTTGAGCCAAGCTTGGTAAAGGCAGATTGCATGGAGGAACACGCCGAGGAGAATATTGCAAATAGCCAGGTTATCATAATCCGGCACCTACCGATTCTTCAGACCAGCCTGCTTTGAGATACTCTCCGCCCGAAGGACTTACCTTTCGTGCTATTGTTGCGGCGTGGCAGCGGAAGGTATCTTTGCCGAGGGTGTCCTTGTACAAGGGATGCAAGGCGTTTTTGCTGCCGTAGGAGTATGCGTAGTATCCGCCAAAGACCATAAGGGGGAATACTTGTATAAGAGTGTGCCAGGTGGTTTCCATTATTCCCATAATACCAAGGGTATTTGCAGTTTTAATTGCAGAAACAATGTTTTCTTCGTTGTTCCATGGACAACAAAGCATAGTAAAACCGTAGGACTTTAAGAACTCGGTTGTTTTCCAAACATCGTCAAGGGCTTCATACTGCCAGTCGGCAATTATAATATCTTTAGAAAGGTTGTTCAAAAGATATTCCGAAACTTCTCTTTTGGAGTTTGCATAGTAGGTGCCTTCAAGTTTGACTATATCTTCGGTACAAAGGAGCATATCTCCCCATATTATGGCGCGTCTGCCCTTGGACATAAGCTCATGGGAAAGACGATTTATGTATTCTGTCATCTCTGCAACGCTTTCTTCATCAAGACAAGCAGCATATGCTTCGTCGCAACCAAGGTGGAAATATGAACCTGCACCGCAAACCTCTATGAGTTCGTCTCTCACCTTGGCAAGAAGGTCATATACCTCCGGCTTTGAATAGTCCCATTCCCAGCCGTAATTTTTGAACATATATTCGTATTTGGGATTCTGATCCAGCACCACGTGCTTTCCGTGCATTATTCTGCAACCGGATGCATGCCCCAAATGGTTGAACATTGGTATTATTTCCATTCCTAGCGCATTTATTTCCTTTGCAAGGTCTCTCACCGTATCTTTGCAAAGGGCAAAAGGCCAGGAAAGCTCTTTGAGGCAATTGTACTTAAACATTCCCCAAAATTCCAGCACCACATGAGTGTATTTGGCAAAGGCGCAGGTACGAATGCATTTTTTTAAAAACTCAAGCTTTGTTTCGGGAAATATGCAAAGATGCACACTGCGAAATTCCATGCTGCCCTTGTCGGAATACACCCCTAAAGGTATGTAGAAGCCATCTGTTTTGCTGTATTTCAAAAGCTCCAGAAAGGTTGTAAAGCCGTTCATCAGCTTGGGGTAATCTTTTGCGGAAATACACACGCCTTGAGCGGTTACGTTTATTGTAAAATCCATGTTATCTTCCAATATTTTTTCCGCAGAGCCTATGGATATTGTGTTTGTCTTTTGGGTGAAGCTGCACTTTGTAAGGGTACTGAATGTAAATGCCTTCAAAATTTCATTTATAACCATGTTGTTTGCTTTTTCGGGAAAGCAAATCTCTGCCAAGTGGTGTAAATGGTAACAGTTCATAAAATACCTCCAAATTTGTTTATACCTAAATTTTAACAGAATTTAAATATAATTCAAGGGATAAAAAGTAACAAAAGGTGGACTTTTCGCAACTTGACTTTGTGAATTTAAAGTGATATACTAAAGTGGGAAAGGAGGGGATGGAGTGTTTTCTCTCAACGAAAATGTTGGAATAAAAATAAAAGATGTGTGCATCATGACATGGGACAAATCCGCTGTTACCGTTGCACCACGTGGTGTTCATGCTCTGGTGTACAGAGAAAAGGGCAGAGCATCTTTTGAGTGTGGCGGAAAAATGGCAGACACCTTTCGGGGAGATGTGTTCTACATGCCGGCAAACATGGAGTACAAAGCCAACTATCCCGAGTACAACCGGGTATATGTTATTCACTTTGAATCGGATTTTAAGGGTAACATGGACAATTACTCCTGCACCAATGGAGATGCAGTCGGGGCATTGTTCAGAAAAGCAGCGGATATATGGCAAGGTAAAGATGAGGGATATTACTGCGATGCTCTGTGTGTGTTTGGGGAAATAGTTAAACACATATCCGCTAAAGGCGGCACCCATGCCCACAAGGAATATCCTCCGTCGTTTTTAAAGGCGGTAGAGTATATGGAAAATAATTTTGCTTTGCCCCGGGTTAATGTTGCCTTGCTTGCATACATGGCTCATGTAAGCACCACCTACTTCAGGAAATTATTTCAGGATAAATATTTGTGTTCACCCTCGCACTATCTTTCCGATTTGCGTTTTGCTTATGCGGAAAAGCTCCTTTCTTCGGGCAAATATACCGTGGGAGAGGTTGCCTATATGTCGGGGTTTAACGATGTTAAATATTTCAGCAGAAAAGTAAAAAACAAGTATGGTGTGCCACCTTCGGCACTTTATAAATTTAATTGAAAATAAACATAGCAAACAACTGATTACACAATAGCAATTTTTAAACTGCAGATTTGTTGACACAAATGCAGTTTATGATATAATTATGCCATAGGAGTGATAAACATGAAATACAGAATAAAAGATTATGAAGATATACGCGCATGGGTTGATTCCATGTCGGTTGATGAGCTTTTAACTTCCGTAACCTGCCCCAACATAGCTCCGGAAAGACCGGGTATGTATCATGGGGTGGCATCGGTATTCTTTCATACCGATGAACTCAGAAAAGCAGGTATGGAATACATAAAAGACGACGAACATCAGCCCCTTGTGGTGGAGGATATGGAAAGTATGTTTGTTTCCATGAGAGCCTGTGCCAACGGCGGTGACGAGAGCCTTGCCTATGAAATGGGTAAGTGTAAGGCAATAGAGGCAAGAGGCAGAGGCTTTCAATGGGGACTTGGTCCCTGCGTTGACCTTACCGGCAACACCAATTGTCCTGTTGTAAACAACAGAACCCCCGGAAGAAGCGTTGAAGAAAACATACGCTTTGGCACACAGTTTATAAAGGGTATGCAGGATTATGGCATAATTTCAACAGCAAAACACTTTCCCGGTGACGGTTACTGCGAGTACGACCAGCACCTTACCACTCCCGAAAATCCTCTTCCCTTTGACGAATGGATGGCAACCTTCGGCAAAAGCTACAAGGCATTTACCGAAGCAGGACTTATGGCGGTAATGCCCGGTCACATTTCGCTTCCGTCCTACGATGATATTGATGAAGAAACAGGACTCTGCCGTCCTGCAACACTTTCAAAGAAGCTTATAACCGACCTTCTTAAAAAGGAAATCGGCTTTGAAGGAATGATAATTACCGATGCGGTAAATATGAGTGGCTTTGCCGGATATATGAACATATACCGTGCTTATGCAGAGTGCCTTGAAGCAGGCTGCGATTCTCTGCTTTTTGCTCATCCTGACGAAATGTACTTAAAGGAAATGCGCAAACATGTGGAATCGGGACTTCTTTCCATGGAAACACTTAAGGACAGAGCCTACAGAAACTGGTGCTTTGCAAGAGAAGCTCAGGAAAGAAAAGACTTCAAAACAGATGTAATTACCGAAGAATACAAAAAAGAGCTTGAAAACAAGCTTGGCAGAGGTGCGGTAGAGCTTCAGCGAAACAGACACGATGTACTCCCGATAAAGCTTAACAAGGACTCAAAAGTTCTTGTAAACTGCATTATATCTGCTATTGAACCGAGATTTGTGGACGGTCATATGCAGCATGCCGGGGCAATTGCAGACAAACTCAGAGAAAAGGTTGCAACTGTAGATGTGGTAGCAGATGTTGGCCCCGATGAGGAAATGCGTCTTGTGCTGGAAGGTGGCTACGATGCGGTTGTATGCTTTATAACTTCAACACCTACATACGGACTCAACACCGCAAGAGTTGCAGGCACCGTTGCCCGCAATATGATGGGCGGATGGTTCAGAATGGGTGTACCTACGGTGTTTGTAACCACACTTCCCGGCATTGCCAAGGAATATGAACCCTGTATGGATGCTCTCATAAACACCAATGGTTCAAGACTTGAAGCAACAAACGACAAAATAATAGAATTGATTTTAGGCTGAAAATAACGCATTTAATGGACTTTGACGGTATAATGACCAAACGAAAGCACTCCGGCTTGTACCTTCACCTGCGAACCGGTGGAAATTAAATAACGGCGTATAAAAAAGTAACCCGCTGTTTTCCGTAATGGAAACAGCGGGATTTTTTTATAAATTCTCGGTATGGAATTTAGCCTGTGCCGATGAAGTTAAATAGAAACAATTCATAATTTTCCTTCCAAAATGGTTATAAATTGATTTTGCCACTATAAATTTAAAATCAACAGATAAAAAGGAACAAAAGGTAGATTTTACGAAACTTGATTTTTATGTAGAATAATAGTATAATGTAAAATCATAATAAAAAGGTGATGTAATGATAGATACCAAAGAAAAAAAGCCTTTGATTAAAGGCTATGTTTTTGTAATACTCAGTGCCATTATTTACGGAACAATGCCTCTTATGGCAACACATATATATTCTGAAGGGGTAAACTCCATAAGTCTGGTGTTTTTAAGAAACCTTTTGTCAGTTCCTTTCTTGGCAATTTTGGCACTTGTCAGCGGCAAATCCCTTGCAGTGAAAATAAAAGATATACCCTCTATAGCTGCTGTAGGACTTATGGGGTGCTGCATTACTCCGCTTTTGCTTTTCACTTCCTACAAGCATATGGATACGGGTGCGGCTACAATATTTCACTTTATATATCCCGGTGTGGTAGTCCTTATAAGCTTTTTGTTTTTTAAAAAGAAAGTTGGTTTTGGAATCATCATCAGCCTTTTACTTTGTCTGGGAGGTATAGCACTATTTTACACCCCGGGCAGCTCCATAACCTTTGAGGGAAGTGCCTATGCTTTTTCTTCCGGTGTAACCTATGCGGTGTATGTGGTTTTGCTTGCCAACTTCCAAAGGAAAGAGCTTTCCGGCTGGGTGCTAAGCTTCTACATATCGGTTATATGCTCGGTGGTGTTGTTTGTTGTATGTATGGTTTCCGGTCAACTGACATTTCCCGTAAGCCCCCAAGGGTGGGGCTTAAGCCTTGTTTTTTCTTTGGCGGTTAATGTTGGTGCATTGGTGCTTTTCCAAAATGGTGCACGCATCATAGGTGGCGAAAAGGCAGCAATACTAAGCACTTTTGAACCTATAACAAGTGTGGTTGCAGGAACCCTATTCCTCGGAGAGGTAATAGGCTTAAGCACCGGTATAGGAACTGTAATGGTACTTGGGGCAAGTGTGATGATAACTGTATTTGATAAAAAATAAGGGGAATGGAAAATAAGCATTATGCGCTTATTTTCCTATTCCCTTAAAAGAAATGGGTGTAAACTAATTCTTGTGAATTAATTTACACCCATTTTTGTTAGATTCATTATTGTTATGAAGATTCTTCGCCGTTGGCTCAGAATGACAGCTTACAGAAAATATGTCATCCTCAGCATAGGATAAGGCTCCACGCATCAAGTGAGGCACTTACAAAGTCGTGTCATCCTGAGCGAAACGAAGTGGAGTCGAAGGATCTCCATAGCAAGTGAGGCACTCACAAAGTCGTGTCATCCTGAGTGGAGCGTAGCGGAATCGAAGGATCTCCACTGCAAGTGAGGCACTTACTTATCGTGAGTTATATATTATCAAACAAATAATCTATAGGTTCGTCTTCCGGCTTTATCTTGTGACCGCCATCCCAAATTGTAACAAACAGGTTGTCGGCGCAATTCATAGCGTTGTAGTAGGCTTTTGCTCTTTTGGCTTCTTCTTCGCCTTTTTGCCAATCGAAAACCTTGTCCTCTTTGCCTATGGAAATGTAGAGCTTGCGGGGCGCGCAAAGGGCTGCAACCTCCGCATCCTGGAAGGTGTTTGCGGAATTGCGATACACCATGTCAAGCCAAGGATAGGCATCGCGACTATTGAAGCAGGCGCAGTTCAGACCAACATTTATTCTTGTGTCTGCCGCCATGGTATGCATGGTAAAGAAGCCTCCATAGGATAAACCTACCATTCCGATATGATTTGAATTTACAATATCAAGACCGCTTGCATAGTCAATGCATTTCATCACTGACATAACCTCAAGACCTGTAAGGCTTAAGCCAAATCTTTTAAGATTTGCATCGGTTTTGGCTCTGTCAAAGGGCACATCGCTCATTCTGCCGTGTTCCACTCCTTGGAATGACCACAGCATAAGCTGGGGCGCCAGAACAACCGCACCTCTTTCAAGAATCCTGAGTCCTGTGTTGGTGTAGTTGTTTTCGCCTATCATATCCATGCATAGCTCGGGGCTTCCGCCACCGCCATGTTGCATCACCACAAGGGGCGCTTTGTCCTTTAGTGTGTGGGGCACAAAGAGAAGTGCGTATACAGGTATTTCGTCTGTAAGGTATATCCGCAGACGGTATATGGTGCTAAGGTCGTCTTTTGCCACCAAAACTTTTTCCGCAGGCTTTGAGGAGCTAAACATTGCCTTGTTGTCTATGCCAAGCATTTTGAGATATTCTTGTCGCATAGCCTCAAGGTCAGTTAAACCTTCCATAAACTTATTTCTGTTTTTTTCACCTTGGCGGTTTAAGTTTTCTATAAATGCATCAATTCCTTCGGCGTAATCCTTGCGGTATATGTCGTTGGTTTTAATGCTGTCCTCGTAAATGTTTTTTCCGTTGTAGAGCATATATATGCATCACCTTTTCGTGTGTTTTTCTTACCAGTAACCCTTAGATTTGCCTGTAAGTCTTGTAAGAAGCTCTGCAAAACAGTAGTCTCCGTAAATAAGCGATACATTTATGTTTACAAGATTACCCACAAATCCGCTTCCTTCTGTAAGAAGACCTTCGGTTTTGTATTCGTATCTGGTTGCGTAGTTTTCGTAGAGTTCAAAAAGAATTTTTTCGGCAATTGACTTGTAGTTTTCGTCACCGGTAGCGTCATAGAGTTCCATAAATCCAAGACCGATTATTGATGCGGCAGAGGTGTCGCGAGGAGCAGTGTGTACGCCCTTGTAGTCAAAGTCCCACTTGGGTATGAGGTTGTCCTCGGTAAGCTCCAGAAACTTTTCTGCACATTTTTTGGAGGTTTCAAGGAAACTTTCATCTCCGGTAAACTTGTATGCCCACGCAAAGCCTGTTGTAGCCCATCCCTGACCTCTTGACCAGCAGGATGTGTCGGTGTGTCCCTGAAGTGTCTGCTGCATTCTGGGAGTTCCGTCGGGGTTGAACACAAAGGTGTGTGCTGTGGTGTAGTCGTCACGAACAAGATATTTCTGTGCTGTTTTAGCGTGGTTGTATGCTATATCATAGAACTTTTTGTCACCGGTAAGCTCGTGGCAACGGAACAAAAGGGGAAGGTTGAAAAGACAGTCAACTATCATTCTGTAAAGATTGTTTTTGCCAAATTCTGTGTCGCCCCACTGATCCCATGCCTGTATGTAGCCGCCTTCGGGTTTATATCTTTCGCAAAGAGCATTACCTGCTTTTATGGTAATTTCTTTTGCGCGTTCGTCCTTAAAGAGAACATATTTTGCATAGGTAGAAGGGGTAAAGAGCATGCCTATGTCGTGAGATAATCCCTTGCCGTGAATGGCAAGTATCTTTTCCAGACGGTCAATGAGCTTGTCGTTGGTTTCTTTGAAAATTTCCTTTCCGGACATTTCGTAGCAAAGGTAGTTTAATCCTGCGTAAAATCCGCCTGTCCATCCGCAATGCTCGCTACGGTCAAACTTTCCGTTTTCAGTTGTATGGGGGAATAAATCGCCTATTCTTTCGCAGTTGAGCTCCTGTTTTTTTAATATAAATTCTTTTATTTCGTTATACATGTTGATAACCTCCCTTTAGGATTTGAAAACATTATAGCAAATATAATGTGTAATATCAAGCATTTTTAAAAGCATATAAAACTTTAATGAAAAATCGAA
>JAEIGA010019862.1_pt1 | contig 10238 bp, 8 predicted proteins | sample 9270691 | NCBI WGS metagenome assembly JAEIGA01 (sample SAMN17057246, study PRJNA624740) | gut metagenome | biome: biome; isolation source: fecal sample | host: Bos grunniens | place: China: Xizang | collected 2019
AGCAATTGAATTAAATTCAAATGATTTAGAAATTTCGACTGCTCGTTCTGGTGGTGCAGGTGGACAAAACGTAAACAAAGTAGAAACTGCTGTTCGAGTATTTCACAAACCTTCTGGTATTATGATTTTCTGTACAGAAGAACGCTCTCAACTTCAAAACAAAGAACGTGCGCTTCAAATTTTAAAAGCAAAGCTTTATGATATGGAAGTTCAAAAACAAATGCAAGAAATTACAGATTTAAGACGTTCTCAAGTAGGTACTGGAGATAGAAGTGAGCGAATTAGAACATATAACTTCCCTCAGGGTCGTCTCACAGATCATAGAATTGGGCAAAATTTAAATGTTTGGACTGTAATTGATGGTGATTTAGACGATTTGTTAAATCTTCTTATCGAATATGATCAAAAATTAAAACTAGAAAAACTTGCTGAAGTTGGCTAGAGGTAACAATTTTGAACAATGAAAATTTACGAAAATGTGTAGGCTGTGATGAATTAAAACCTCGTAAAAGTTTGATTAAAATAACAAAAGATTGCACGAGGAATGAAATCATTGTTAACCCAAATTCTAAAATATTTGGCAGATCCGCATATCTTTGTTATAATCAAAGTTGTATAGAAAAAGCATTAAAAAAGAAAAAAATAAACCGAGCACTTAAAATCAATACAGGCTTGGATTTGAAAGGATTATTGGATGAACAATTTAAGGGTTAGTGAATTAGCAAAGGAATTAAATATAACAAGCAAAGAGTTGATAGAAAAGTTTGCAGAAATTTCGATTACTGTTAAATCACATTCCAACATTGTAAGTCCAGAGCAGATTCGTAAAATTAAAGAACATTTAGGAGTTGCTCCAAAAAAGAATTCTGCTAAAAAAGCGTTTATTGTTAAGAAAGCTAAGTCAACTGAAGAGCCTGAAATTATTAAAACTTCTTCTAAGGAGCCTGCTAAGCTTGAGCGCATAGAACGGGTTCAACGAGTTGAAAAAGTTGCTCCAAAGGTTGAAATTATTGAGAAAAAGGCTCCAGATCAAGCTTCTCTTGATGAAGAGAAACCTGTTATTAAAAAAGCTGAGAAACCTGCTGTAAGAATTGAAAGAACCAAGATAGAGTATCCTAAAAATCAATCAAGGATTGAAATTGTAAGAAAAGCTCCGCAACGTTCGATTGTTAAGGAAGGAGAAAAGCCTTCTGATAGATCTGAAAAAGCTGATAAAAAATCATTTAATAACAAACAAGGCGGAGATAAAAAATTAGTTGAACGTAGAATTATTCCACAAGAAATTTATGATGGAAAAACTGGTCCTTCTTTACCTAAGAAAAAAGGTGATAATCGTAAAAAAGATAAGGATTTTAATTCTAAAAAAGAAGATCAAGAGATGATTTCTCTAGAGAAGGCTGCGGCTCAAAAACATAAAAAACGCACGCAGGCAGTTGCGGAAAAAGAAGCTGTTACTTCTATTGTTGTTAATCAACCTATGACAATTCAAGAATTGGCAGATAAGATTCAAAAAACACCAGCAGAGATTGTTAGATTTTTGATGTTTCAGGGAGTTATGGCAACTGTAAACCAGCTTATTGATGTTGAAACGATTAAGAAGGTTTGTGCTGAATATGAATTAGAAGTTCTTGAAGAAGATATTGAAGCATTCATGGAAGAAGAGCTTGAAAAAGAAGAAAAGAAAAAAGCTCTTACTGATGTTGATAAAAAATTACTTAAAAAACGTGCTCCTGTTGTTTCAATCATGGGTCACGTTGATCACGGTAAAACAACTTTGCTTGATAGTATTCGTGCCTCAAAGCATAAAATTGTAGCGACAGAAGTCGGTGGAATTACCCAGTCAATTGGTGCATATACAGTTTATCTTGATGATGCAGAAAGCAAAAAAATTGTGTTTGTAGATACACCTGGTCACGAAGCGTTTACTGAAATGCGTGCTCGTGGGGCAAAAGCTACAGATATTGCGATTTTAGTTGTTGCAGCTGATGACGGTATAATGCCTCAAACTATTGAAGCTATTAACCACGCAAAGGCTGCAGAAGTCCCAATTATAGTAGCAGTAAATAAATGTGATAAGCCAGCTGCTGATCCAGATAGAATTTTACAACAGCTAACTGAGCATGGTTTAGTTCCTGAAGCTTGGGGTGGAGATACAATTACTGTTAAGGTTTCAGCTTTAATGGGTGATGGTATTGATGAATTATTAGAGTACATTTTATTAGTTGCAGAAGTTCAAGATTTAAGAGCAAATCCGAAGGCTGAAGCGTCAGGGGTTGTAATTGAGGCAAACTTAGATAAAGGAAAGGGGCCAGTTGCAACGCTTTTAGTACAAAACGGTACATTGAGAACTGGAAATTGTATTGTTGTTGGTACTGCTTGTGGCCGTGTTCGTGCGTTGCTTTCAGACTCAGGTGAAAGAATTCAAAAAGCTGAGCCTTCAACACCAGTTGAGATTCTTGGTCTAACAGAAGTTCCTAACGCTGGTGATTATTTTGAAGTTGTTCAAAATGAGAAGGAAATGAAGGCTATTGTTGATAAGCGCAAAGAGCGTGAACGTAATAAACGCTTAGATGCTATGCTACCAGCTCATATGAGAAGAGAATCTGGTGCTGCAGACGAAGGGGCTACACAATTAAACTTAATTATTAAAGCAAATACTCACGGCTCAGCGGAAGCGGTAGCGCAAGCTATTGCTCAATTTGAATCAGATGAGATTATTACAAAGATAATACCCGTTGGTGTTGGTGATATTTCAGAAGCCGATGTTATGTTAGCTTCAGCATCAAACGCTCTAATCTTAGGATTCACAGTAAAAGAAGATTCGAACGCACTTGCGGTAGCTGAAAGAGAAGGGGTTTCAATCAAAAAATATGATATCATTTATCAAATTCTTGAGGATATTGAAAAAACAATGGTATCATTGCTATCACCAGAAGTAAAAGAGATTACTACTGGTCAAGTTGAAATCAGACAAATATTTACTATTGGAAAGATTACAAAAATTGCTGGTTGCTATGTTACAGAAGGTAAGATTAGCAGAAATGATACAGCTACAATTTTCCGTGCTGGCAAAGAAATCTTCAAAGGATCTGTTGATCAGCTTAAACGATTTAAAGATGACGTTAAGGAAGTTGCACAAGGCTTTGAATGTGGTATTTCATTCGTTAAGTTTAATGATATTGAAGAAGGCGATATTGTTAAATTTACAACTACAAAAGAAATCGATAGAACTGAATTATAATTGATTAAGGTGCTTTTTTAGATATTTTCCTGTGTAAGACTCAGGAGTGTTTGCAATCTCATCTGGAGTTCCGCAAGCAACGATTTCACCCCCAAAATCTCCGCCTTCAGGGCCTAAATCTATTATGTAATCAGCTATTTTAATCAAATCTAAATTATGCTCAATTATTAAAATCGTATTACCATTATCTGCGAGTTGTTGTATGATTTTAATGAGTTTATCTAAATCATGCCAGTGAAGTCCAACCGAAGGCTCGTCAAGTAAATAAAGAGTTTTCCCTGTTGCACGCTTATTAAGTTCTGAAGCCAATTTTATTCTCTGAGCTTCACCGCCAGACAATGTCGTTACGCTTTGTCCAAGTTTAATATAATCTAGACCAACATCAACAAGGGTTTTTAATTTATTTGCTATTTGAGGAATGTTTTCAAAGAATTCATAGGCATCTTTGACGCTCATTTCAAGGACATCAGAAATAGATTTTCCTTTATACTTGACCTCTAAAGTCTCATTATTATATCTTTTTCCTTTGCAGACATCGCACTTAACATATACATCTGATAAGAAATTCATCTCAATTTTTAGAACGCCGTCGCCAGAGCAAGCTTCACAACGCCCACCCTTTACATTAAAGCTGAATCGTCCAGGCTTGTAGCCTCGCATTTTGGCTTCATTTGTTTTTGCATAGAGCTCTCTAATTGGCGTGAATACATCTGTATAAGTAGCAGGATTTGAACGCGGAGTTCTGCCAATTGGAGATTGGTCTATATCAATAATTTTATCAAAGTTTTCAAAACCTAATATTTCATCTACGCCTTGTGGTTTGGGCTTATTTTTTCTTAATTTATGAATAGCGTATTCATAAATCAAATCTTGCATTAAGGTAGATTTCCCCGAACCTGAAACGCCTGTTAGAACAACGATTTTTCCAGTTGGGATATCTAAATCAATATTTTTAAGATTATTCAGATGGGCGTTTCTTATTTGTAAATAATTTCCATTTCCTTCACGAATATTTTTTGGCACTGGGATTGAATATTCTCCGCTTAAATATTTACCAGTGATTGAATTTTTTGATTTTATGATATCATTTATTCCTTCGCCGTAAGCTACTATTTCTCCCCCGTTTACCCCAGCTTTTGGGCCAATATCTACAATATAATCAGCATTTCGAATTGTATCTTCGTCATGTTCGACTACAATAAGAGAGTTTCCCATATTTCTTAATTTTAAAAGCGTTTTAATAAGTCTATCGTTATCTCTTTGATGTAATCCGATTGAAGGCTCATCAAGCACATAAAGAACACCAGAGAGTCCACTTCCAATTTGAGTTGCGAGTCTGATTCTTTGTGCTTCGCCTCCAGATAATGTTCCAGCTGTTCTTGCAAGGTTCAGGTAAGATAAGCCTACGTCGAGTAAGAATTTTAGTCTTGCTCTTATTTCATCAAGTATTTGCTTTCCAATTTTCATCTGAAAATCTGTCAAAATTAAATATAAATCTGTTACAAACTCGTAAGCTTTGTCAATCGGCATTAGGCAGAATTCGTGAATATTTATACCGTTAATTCGAACAGCAAGAGGAAAAGGTTTTAATCTTGCACCGTTGCATTTTTCGCAAGGAGTTGTGACCATATATTTTTCGATTTCAGCCTTCCAATACTCGCTTTCGACATTGTAATGTTTCATTAAAAATGGTATTACTCCGATGAATTTTTGTAAAACATTTCTATAACGATGAGAGCCAAATTCTCTTATTCTCATAGGAATTCGTTCTTTTGAGCCATAAAGAATAATTTCTTGATGTTCTGGTGGCAAATCACCGAAAGGGATTTCATTGTTTATACCATATTCAAGACTAACAGCTTTTATTACATCATCATAATAGGAGGTTGATGATTTACTCCAAGGGTAAATCGCGCCATCTTTAATAGATTTTGTTTTATCAGGAACAACCAAATCTGGGTCAATTTTAAAATCAACACCGATACCGCCACATTTGTCACATGCTCCGTAAGGTGCGTTGAACGAAAATATGCGTGGTGATAATTCTTCAAAGCTTAGATTACAATCTGGACAAGCAAGCTTCTCAGAATAAATTAATTCTTCTCCATCAAGTTTATCAACATGACAAACTCCGTCGGCTTTTTGGAGTGCAATTTGAATGCTATCTGCAATTCTTGATTTTGCTTCTGGCTTTACTACAACACGATCGACAACTACGGAGATGTTGTGTACTTTAGTTTTTGCTAAATTAATTTCATCTTCATCTAGATTATAAATTTCTCCATCAACTTTTACGCGGATAAAGCCTTCTTGTTTTAGTTCTTCAAATAATGATTGATATTCACCTTTTTTCCCTTTAATAATAGGTGCAAGTATTTGTGCTTTAGTTCCTTCTGGCAAAGATAAAATACTTTCAACAATTTCATCAATCGTTTGTGGTCGAATTGGTTTCCCGCATTTAGGACAAAAGGGGGTTCCAACTCTTGCGTAGAGAAGTCTTAAATAATCATAAATTTCTGTTACAGTTCCGACTGTAGAACGAGGATTATTACTTGTTGATTTTTGGTCAATAGAAATTGCAGGAGTAAGTCCATCAATGTAATCAACGTCAGGTTTATCCATTTGACCTAAAAATTGTCTTGCGTATGTTGAAAGACTTTCAATATAGCGCCGTTGTCCTTCAGCAAAGATTGTATCAAATGCCAGTGAACTTTTACCTGAGCCAGAGACTCCTGTAAATACAACAAGTTGATTCTTTGGTATTTCTAAAGATATATTTTTGAGGTTATGTTCCCTCGCTCCCTTAATTGTAATTTTATCTGTAGCCATAATGAAATTATAGCATTAATATATTTAATACGGCTAATTTTATTACAACATTGAAGAGGCCATAATATTAATTCAAAAAATATTTATTAATTTAATTTATTAAAAAATACCTTAAATTGAATAACATCTACAATTTAAGTATTTTTTTTATGCCATTAACATAAGATTGAAAACAAGGAGAAAATTATGTCTATAAAAATATTACTTGTTGAAGATCAAAAATTAATGCGAATTGGCATAAAATCATTATTTAATGATTATCCAGAAATGGAAATAATAGGAGAGGCCGCTACTGGTAAAGAATCGGTTGAAAAATCAAAACTTATTAAGCCTGATATTGTATTAATGGATTTAGGACTACCTGATATAAGTGGTATTGAGGCAACTAAACAAATTCTTGAATACAATAGCAATATTAAAGTTATTATTTTGACATCTCATATAAATGAAGAAGAAGTTACTTTGTCTTTTCAAGCTGGCGCAAATGCTTATATTATTAAAGATATTTCTACAGAGTTTTTGATGAATATAATAAAAATGATAAAATATGGGGCGATGTGGCTTGATCCGCAAATAGTTCCGTTTATTCGCGATAAAAATTGCGGAATTATTCCTTCAAGACAACTTTCACGCTCTGTATTTAGAGAAAGACATTCAAATCTTACTCAAAGAGAATATGAAGTCTTAAAGCTTATTGTAGACGGTCAATCTAATAGTGATATTGCAAAAACTCTTACAATTAGCGAACATACTGCAAAAGCTCATGTCTGTAATATCATCCAAAAACTTGTAGTTGACGATAGAACTCAAGCTGCTGTAAAAGCGCTAAAAGAGGGGTTAGTTTAGTCATTTATGACTTCGTAAGAATAATTAGGACGATTTACTTGAGTATCTTCGTTTTTAAGCTTGAAACTCATAATAAAAATTTGCCCTTTTTTAAATTCTAAATCTTTACCTTTATTTGCATAAGATAAAGGTGTGTTTTCATAAGCAGATACTACTGCTGACTTTGCACGGTTACCTTTTTCGTTTTTAACCGCTCCCTCAACAAGCCCAACAGTTGGAGCAACAAAAGAGCCTATTAATATATTACCAGCTGTCAAAGCACCTTTTTTTGCAACAGTCTTTGCGTCAAGCTCTGATAGCGAACTATATTTACCTTCGAAGTCACGTTTAACATTTTTTGAATAACCATTTTGTGGGTCAAAATATGTTTTTGGTATAAATTTAAATGTCGCATTGCGTTTTAATCTTTTTGGAGAGCTTGTCTTAATAATATCTCCGCTAATTATAGTATTTGGATGTACTACAAGTCCATTATCAGCAATAAAACCTTCTAGAATTTTAACTTCCCAAACACTAGGAGGATTAACGGTTGAAAAATCTGATAAGGCTTCAACTTTAATATTTTTTGCAAAAACAGGATTGATAATTAAAGTTGTTAATAAAAATAAAATAGTTTTTTTCATATATCCTCCATGTGTTTATAATAATATAAGCTAATTTTAAGTTTTAAGTCAATATTTTTAATATTAATAGTCTAGGTAACAAGGGGAATTTTAAAAATATAAAAATCTACAATAATTAAAATATGTTTATTGATTATTCTTGGTACTCAACATTAATACAACCACCACTAAAGCCTCCTGCTTGGATTTTCGCGCCAGTTTGGACAATTCTTTACATTTCAATGGGTGTTGCTCTATTTCTCTATGCTAGAAAAGAGTCAGTTGTGAGCAAGGCTTGGGGATATGTATTATTCTTTACTCAATTATTAGTAAATTTAGCTTGGAGTCCCGCATTTTTTGGGCTAAAAAATATAGTTTTGGCGTTAGTATTAATAATTCTTTTAGATATTTTGGTATTATTTAATATTATAGAGTTTTTTAAAGTATCAAAAAGCGCGACAAGATGCTTGATTCCATATTTTATATGGCTACTTTTTGCAACTTATTTAAATATCGGAATTGTTGTTTTAAATTAATTATTAGTTACTTATATTTTAGGTTCACCAACTGTAAGTTTTAGGATTTCGACCACTTTTGGCATTTGACATTCGAACGAATAATGTCCTTTCATAATTGAACATCCTGCGCAATTGCCATTCAAACGATAGCATTCTAATGCTTGTTCTGTCCAGTTTTTAGTTATCGAATCTGATATTGGCGTTGTAGGTTGCTGTACAGTATTTAACATTTTTATATCCCCAAATTAATAATTCTCCTACACTTATCATACAACTTTTAAAAAATCCAACATCCTTTATATAGAGGAAATTTTTCAAGCTTAGTACCCATCTGTGGAATTGTTTTAAATATTAGTTTTATCAAGAATTTAAGTATGAAAATTGTAATTATTGGCGGAGTCGCAGCCGGAGCAAAAGCGGCAGCAAAATCGAGAAGAATGCTACCAGACGCAGAAATTGATATTTATACTCAAGATACACATGTCTCTTATTCAGCTTGTGGATTGCCTTATTATATTCAAGGTAATTTTGAGGACTGGCAAAAACTTATTATTCGATCAGTTGAAGAATTTGAAAAAAGTAATATTCATATTCACTTGCTTAATCGCGTAACTAAAATTTTACCGATTGATAAGAAAATTATAGTCAAAGATTTGAATACAAACGAATTAAAATTTGTAGATTATGATAAGCTTGTTATCGCAACAGGCTCAGCCCCAAGAATGACGGATTTTCCTGATATAAAGCTGAGAAACATATTTACTTTAAGAACTCTTGAGGATGGCGTTGCTATTCGTAAAACAATGCAAGAGGTTGAGAATATTACTATTATTGGGGGTGGATATATTAGCATTGAACTTTTAGAAGCATTTGTGAAAAACGATAAGAAAGTTACTTTAATTGAAAAAACTCCTTATATTTTATCAGTATTTGATGAAGATATTTCTTCGCTTATACAAACATATATAATGGAAAATTGTAATGGCAAGGTGAAGCTTATAACGGATGATATTGTAAGTGAGTTTGTGGGAGAGGATAAGGTACGAGGAGTTTTTACAGCTAGAGGTTCTGGCTTTGAAACAGAAATGGTTGTAATATCCGCAGGTGTACGCCCTGTTGTTGATATTGCAGAGGAAGCAGGAATTGCGCTAGGAATTACAGGGGCTATTAAAGTGAATAGCAGAATGGAAACAAGCATACCAGACATCTACGCTTGTGGAGATTGTGCAGAAAAAATAAATATAATCTCAAATACGCCAGTTTGGGTTCCACTAGGCTCGACTGCTAATAAGGAAGGACGCGTTGCTGCAGTTAACCTTTGTGGCGGAAGTGAAGATTTTGAGGGGATTCTTGGCTCTGCGGTTACTCGATATATGGATTTGAACATTTCAATGACAGGACTGAGTGACAAATTTGCTCAAAAACTTGGCTATGATACAGTATCTGTGGTTATAACTAAAAAAGATAAGGCGGGATATATGCCAGAAGTGGAAAATATAACCTTAAAACTTGTTGCAGATAGACGATCTCATAGAGTTCTTGGCGCTCAAGCAATTGGATGTGGCGATGCTGATAAAAAAGTTAATAATATTTCTATAGGGTTAGCGCGTAGGGTTACTGTAGAAAACCTTTTAGATGTCGATTTTACCTATGCTCCACCTTTTTCAACAAGTGTTGATATTTTACATTCCGCTGCAAGAATGCTTAAAGCAAAATTATCTTAGTAAATAAAAATATTTTCTTCGTGCTAGAATGATATTGTATTAGTTAGAGGGATCCACCTCAGTGGATAAATGAAAATAGCCTGTAAATGTCATTGCTAGCTAAAATAAAACATTTATCCCTAAAAGGATAGAAAGAAGAAGAAAATGGAAAAGAACAATGAAACTTTAAGAGTATTAAGACACTCTTGTTCTCACGTAATGGCGCAAGCTGTTCAAAAGCTGTTCCCACAAGCAAAGTTAGCTATCGGGCCAGCAACAGATGAAGGTTTTTACTATGATTTTGACCTAACTGATGGTTATGCTTTCACTCAAGATGATTTAGAAAAAATCGAAAATGAAATGAAAGAAATCATTAAACAAAATTTAGTATTCGAAAAATATTTTGTAGAAGATGTGGATGCAAAAATTGCTGAATTCAAAGCTGAAGGCGAAATTTATAAAGCTGAGCTTTTAGAAGAGCATAAGAATGATAATCCAA
>JAEIGA010019863.1_pt1 | contig 10238 bp, 9 predicted proteins | sample 9270691 | NCBI WGS metagenome assembly JAEIGA01 (sample SAMN17057246, study PRJNA624740) | gut metagenome | biome: biome; isolation source: fecal sample | host: Bos grunniens | place: China: Xizang | collected 2019
AAATATACTTCATTTTGCTTCAAGAGAAGCGATGAATATTAAAGGATTAGGCGATAGTATTATTGAAGAGTTCTTAAATAGAGAATTTATAAAAAATATTGCAGATCTTTATACATTAGAATTAGATGATATAGCATCACTTAAAAAGAATGGTCAAAAATTTGCTCAAAACTTAATAGATAGTATTAATGAGAGTAAAAATAATGAATTCTATAGAGTGATTAATGGATTAGGTATTAGACATATTGGTGTTAAAGCAGCAAAAAGTCTAGCTAAAGCTTATAAAAATATTGATAATTTAATGGAAGCTTCTGTTGAAAGTTTACTTGCAATAGATGACATGGGAGAAATTATGGCAGAAAGTGTATATGATTTCTTCAGTCAAGAACAAACAAGAGATTTAATTGATAAATTAAAATCATCTGGAGTAAATATGCAAATAGAAGAAACAAATATGGTAGATTCAAGATTTGAAGGTATGATATTTGTTTTAACAGGAGGTCTTGAAAATTATTCAAGAAAAGAAGCTGAAGATATAATTGAAAGCTTCGGTGGAAAAACATCATCATCAGTATCTAAGAAAACAACTTATGTTTTAGCTGGAGAAGATGGTGGAAGTAAATTAACAAAAGCACAATCATTAGGTATAACAATCATAAATGAAAATGAATTTATAAATATGATAAAATAAACGAAAGGAATTAAAAAAATGAAAGAAGAAACAAAAGAAAACAATTTCAAATTCCATGATTCAATTATATCATGGGCATGCATCATATGGGCGGTGGCATCAGTTGCACTAATGTGCTATTTTACAGGAATGAATCAAGTAACATTCTCAATTATGACATTTGGTCAATTATTTATAGTAATGGGAATTATTTCATTCGTTAAAAGACAAGCAATAATGGGAGGAGTATTTACTGTTACAGGTATAGGAAGTATTATTATTCCTGCTATTAATCAATGGGGTGGTATGTTTGGTTCTGGAGCAGAAACAGATAATATATTCCCAATATTACTTTCAACAGCTATAACATTAATTGGTTTATCAATGCTTGTAGTACCAGGAATATTAGAAAATATGGCAGAAAGAAGATGTTCATTAAAAGTTAAAGGTGAATGTGTAGATATTAAAACTGTAACATATTCTAATGGTAAAGTTTATTATGCACCAGTATATAGTTATACAGTAGATGAAAAATTATATACAAAATGTACTGAAAGATATAAATCAGATAATGTTCCAACAGTTGGTTCAAGATTTGAATTTAAAGTAAATCCTAAAAAACCAGAAGATGTTTATTTCGAAGCATCAAAACCATCAAAAATGTTAATATACATTTTTGGAATGAGTTTCTTTATTGCTGGTGTAGGAATGGTTATAACAGTATTATCTAATATTTAATATTGCAGTTGAAAGGGAAATAAACGTGAACGATAATTATACATTTGAGATGTTTTGGGAAGATTTAGATAATGGATACAAAATATATTATACATATATGGACTGTAGATATTTAATCTATAAATTAACAAAAAATTGTTATAAAAACGAACTTATCCTAGCACCTGAAAAATGTCCTCATCAAAAGAATGCAATCTTTACTTTAAAAAGAGTAAAAGAGATTTTTCCATTCATGACAGATAGAGAATATGATACAGGGTTATAAGAGATAGTTTGGAGGAAAAATGGACGAAAATTTATTAATTCCAAAGGTTCATGATATTGATGAAGAAATTACTGAAGTATCATTGAGACCTAAGTTATTAAATGATTACATAGGACAAACTAAAGTAAAAGAGAGTATGAAAATATATATAGAAGCTGCAAAGAAAAGAGGCGAAGCCTTAGATCATGTGCTTCTATATGGTCCTCCAGGACTTGGAAAAACTACACTTTCTAATATTATTGCAAATGAACTTGGATCTAATATAAAAATTACTTCAGGTCCAGCAATAGAAAGACCAGGAGACCTAGCTGCTCTACTTACAAATCTACAAGAAAATGATGTTTTGTTTATAGATGAAATTCATAGAATGAATAAAAGTATAGAAGAAATATTATATCCAGCATTAGAAGATTTTTGTTTGGATATAATCATAGGAAAAGGACCAACAGCAAAATCAATTAGACTTGATTTGCCTAAATTTACATTAGTTGGTGCAACAACAAGAGTAGGTTCATTATCAACACCACTTCGTGATAGATTTGGAATAGTTTCAAAACTTGAACTATATTCAAATGAAGATTTAACAACAATTGTTAAAAGATCTAGTGCGATTTTAGGTATTGATATAGATGAAGAAGCTGCTTTAGAAATTGCAAAAAGATCAAGAGGAACACCTAGAATTGCAAATAGGTTATTAAAAAGAGTAAGAGACTATGCTGCAGTATTAGGTGATGGTGAATTATCATTAGAAATAACAAAACTAGCTCTTGATAGATTAGATATTGATGATTTAGGTCTAGATAATACAGACAGAAAAATCTTAGAAACAATAATATATAAGTATTCAGGAAAAGCTGTAGGAGTAGAGACTTTAGCAGCTACAATAAATGAAGAAGTAGAAACAATTGAAGATGTATACGAACCTTATTTAATGCAAATAGGATTTTTAGCAAGAACTCCACGAGGAAGAATAGTAACTCCTGTGGGTTATGAGCATCTTGGCATTAAATATGAAGGGTAATAAAGGTATATTTATGAAAGAATTAATCAAAAAAGATAAAATTAATGAATTCTTTAAAGTTAAATTAGTTAAATTCTTTAAAGAACATGGGATGTTTATATTAGTTTCATTAATATTGCTTTGGGTTAGTTTGCTTTTAATACAAATGGCAGATAACTATATTATGCATGATCCAACCAATCAAAAAGAAACTACTATGCTAATTGGGTTATTTAATAATAACTTTGGAAAAATTGCTACAGGAGTTACAACAGCACTTTTAATAATTAACATGATAATATTTATAGTTATAGGAAAAAAAGAGATTGATATGTCTAAGATTTTCTTAATAATTATAATTCCATTAGGTTTAATACATGTGTTCTTAAGTCCTTTAGGAAGAATTCCTGATGAGATTTATCATTCAAGAAGAGCTTATGAAGTTTCACTTGGATATCTAATTACAGATATTGATGTTGAAAATGATGAAAGAGGTAGAGTTCTTCCACAAGATTTAAGAGTTGTTGTTGAAGGCAATATTTCTTACGAAACATTTAAACAAAGAATTGAGTATGTAGAAGGAAAATATGCTGGAACAGAAGATTTTATGACATTCCCTAATGTTGCTGTATATACATTTATATCGTATGTACCTCAAGCTTTAGGAATGGGATTAACTAGAATTTTCACAGATAATATTTTAGTTCAATTATATGCTGGAAGAATAGTTAACTTCGCATCTTTTGTTGCAATTGTATATTTTGCAATGAAAAAATTACCATTTAAAAAGCTTGCAGTATTGTTAATTGCTGCACTTCCAATTGGTATACAACAAGCAGCATCTTTATCACCTGATGCGCTTACAAATGCATTATCAATTTATTTTGTAGCATACATATTACATTTAATTTATAGAGATGAAAAATTAACAAGAAAAGATTATATAATGCTATCTATAACATCTGTACTAGTAGCATTAATTAAAATAATTTATTTGCCACTATGTGCATTAATTTTCTTAATACCAGATAAAAACTTTGATAGTAAGAAAAAGAAATGGATTATTTTATTAGCAATATTTATTGTGTCAGTTATATTAAACTTAGTATGGTTAAAATTTGCAAATTCAAGATATCCAATGGCTTATCATGGTGCAAATCAAAAAGAACAAATTTCGTTTATTTTACAAGATCCATATAGATATATTCAAACATGTTTTAGAGATTTACATATGAGAATTGATTTCTATATATTTGGGTTAGTAGGAAAAGATTTATCGCATATAGATATTGATATGTCAAATATCATGTTAATGGCTTTATTATTTATTCTGTTATATTCATTTATAATAGACGATAATGAAAAAATAAAACCAAACTTCATTGTTAAAGGATTTTTCTTCTGTATATTCTTAGCAATAGTTGCTCTTTTATATACAAGTGAATACTTAACATGGAATCCAGTAGGAAATTATTGGGTAAATGGAATACAACCAAGATATTTTATACCAATGTTATTACTTTTAGCAGTGGTATGCAATATAAACAATATTAAAGTAGAAAAGAAAGTTGATTATAGGTATATTTATATAACCGTAATTGCAGCTAATTTACATGCTATAGTATCAATGTTTAATATATTTATGAAGTAAAGGAGATAAAATAAAATGAAAAAAGTAATTATTATCGGTGCTGGACCAGCTGGTTTAACAGCAGGATATGAACTTCTAAATTCTGAAGATGCAAAGGATTATGAAGTTGTAATACTTGAAGAAACACAAGAAATTGGTGGTATTTCAAGAACAGTAAGATACAATGGAAACAGAATGGATATCGGTGGACACAGATTTTTCTCTAAAGATAAAAGAGTTATGGATTTTTGGGAAAAATTAATGCCAATCCAAGGTGCTAATTCTTTTGATGATGAGAAATTAGGAAGAGTTAAACCATTAAAAGAAGGTGGACCAAATCCTGAAAAAGAAGATAAAGTAATGCTTGTTAGAACAAGAGTATCAAGAATTTATTATTTGAAAAAATTCTTTGATTATCCAATTAGTTTAAAATTACAAACATTTACTAATATGGGATTAATAAGAACAATGAAATCAGGATTTAGTTATATAAAAACTAAATTCGTTAAAAAACCAGATGATTCATTAGAAAATTTCTATATTAATCGTTTTGGTAAAACATTATATAGTATGTTCTTTGAAAAATATACAGAAAAATTATGGGGAAGACATCCAAGAGAAATATCAGCTGACTGGGGAGCACAAAGAGTTAAAGGTGTATCAATCAGTGCGGTTATTAAAGATGCTTTCTTAAAAATCTTCGGTGGAAAAAATAGAAAATCTAAAGAAACATCATTAATTGAAGAATTCTGGTATCCTAAATTTGGACCAGGTCAACTTTGGGAAACATTAGCTGATGAATTCCAAAATAAAGGTGGAAAAATCTTAAAAGGATATTCAGTTAAGAAAATTAAAGTTGAAGATAACAAAATTAAATCTGTTGTTTGTGAAGTTAATGGTACAGAAGTTATATTAGAAGGTGATATATTTATCTCAACTATGCCAGTTAAAGACTTAGTTGGTGGATTTATCGGTCAAGAAGTTCCAGAAGAAATTTCTAATATAGCAAAAGGACTTCCATATGTTGATTTCCAAACAGTTGGTGTTTTAGTTAATAAAATGAAACTTCAAAATAAAACTAAAATGAAAACTTTAGGAAATATAGTTCCAGACTGCTGGATTTATGTTCAAGAACCACAAGTTAAAATGTTAAGATTACAAATATTTAATAACTGGTCTCCATATTTAGTAAAAGATGCAGAAAATACAGTATGGATTGGTCTTGAATATACATGTCAAGAAGGTGATAAATTCTGGAATATGGATGATAAAGAATTTTCAGAATTTGCAATTGATGAACTTGCAAGTATGAATATTATTGATAAAGCTGATGTATTAGATTCACATAGAGAAAGAGTTAAAAAAGCTTATCCAGCATATTTTGATACATATGAACATATTGATACATTAGTTGAATATTTAGATAAAATAGGAAATCTATATTGTATAGGTAGAAATGGACAACATAGATACAATAATATGGATCATTCTATGGCAACAGCTTTTGAAGCAGTATCAAATATTAGAACTGGTAAAGAGACAAAAGAAAATATTTGGAATGTAAATACTGAACAAGAATACCATGAAACAAAAGCTGATGAATCTGAACCAGAAAAAGCAGCAAATTAATTAAATTTATAGATTTATAGGCTGCAGTAAAATGCAGCCTATAAAAATTTTATTACAAAAGGTAAAGAAACAATGAAGAAGAATTCAAAATCGTTATTAATTATTTTAATAGTAGCAATTTTATTAGAGGTATTTGTTTTTAACATTACTTCTTTTAGACTTTTATTTGGAAATTTTGAAAGACAAGAATATAGCGTAAGTTTAAATGAAATAAATGATGATAAAGCATACTTAGAAGCTAAAGATATTAACAAAGAAGTTGGTACTATTAAAGTAATTTTTTCTGAAGATGCTGAGACTATGGACTATAGATTGTTTTATATAGATGAAACAAGTTCGAGATATTTTACACTTCCTGGTAAAGTCTATGTAAGTGGAGAAGAAAGAACTGCTTATATTCCAGTATATTTGTCAGGTAATGTAAAAAATTTATCAGTTGAAATTGACGAAATTCATAATGAATTAAATATGGTAGAAAAGATAGTTGTAAATGAGAATATTCCAATAGATTTTAACGTAGTTAGATTATTGATAATAATGTTAGTAATATTCTTTATAATTGCATTTAAAAAATCAAAAATATTTAATTCAGAATATGATAAGAAGAATTTAAAACAAGAATTTTTATTAATTGGAGTTCTTGCTGTTGCATTAATTATTGCTGCATGGATAAATGTTAATGCAATAAATAATGTAGAAGGCGAAAGATATTCAAAAGAATTTGTATTAGCAGTTGCTAATAATCAGTTTCATCTTTTAGAAGAACCATCTGAACTTTTTAAATCTCTTGAAGATCCATATGATGCAATAACAAGAACAAAAGAGACAAAAAGAGAAGTTGATTATAAATGGGATACAGCGTATTATAATGGACATCAATATATTTATTTTGGAATTTTACCACTTCTTTTAACATTTTTACCTTATTATTTAGTAACAAGAAAATTCTTAGATATATCTATAGTAATATTTATTTTTACAGCGATAATATTTGTAACATTAAAAGAAATATTAATAAAAGTATTGAGAAGATATTTTGAACATTTATCATTTAAATCTGTATTTTGTTCACTTGTAATTTTTCTTTCAGGTACATTAATATGGTATGGTAATGGAATGGGAAGAATATATGAACTTGCAATTCTTTCAGGACTAGCATTTGTACTTATGGGTATTAACTTTATATTAACATCAATGGATAGAGATACAAGAAAATATAGATTTATTTTTGCTGGATCACTTTGCTTGGCTCTTTCAGTTGCATGTAGACCAACAGATTTGCTTGCAAGTTTATTAATAGTTCCATATCTTTTAAAATTATTAATAGATAATATTAAGAATTTCAAAAATGATAAAATATCATTATTTAAATTTATATTAGTAGTAGGAATACCATATATAGTTGTTGGCTCATTATTAATGATGTACAATTATGTAAGATTTGATAATCCATTTGATTTTGGAGCTAAATATCAATTAACAGTAAATAATATGTTAAAACTTGGAAATAGATTTTCATCAATTCCATTTACACTAATGATTAATTTATTTAGTGTACCAATTTTTGAAGGACAATTTCCATTTATAACACATCATAATAATATTATGGTTTATTATGGATATCACTATATTGAAAATATGATAGGTGGACTATTTATTATAGCACCAATATGTTTTGCAAACTTTTTCGTATTTAAAGCGTTTAAGAAAAGTAAAAATAGAGAGTTTAAAATATTAATATCAGAACTTTTAATTGTTGGAGTAATATCAGCTGGATTAAGTGCTATGATGGCTGGAAGTAATCAAAGATATTTAATAGATTATGCATGGATGTTTATACTTGCTGGTATATTAATATTTATGATTTTACTTGAAAAATTAAAAAGTGTTGAAGCTAAAAGAATATTAGAGAAAATGTTTGGAATAATTACAGTTTTTACATTCTTTGTAGGAATTGGATGTGGAATTATTGGAGAACATGATTATTTTGAATATTTCTCTAAAGAAGAATATTATAAGACTAGATATACAATTTGTTTTTGGGAATAAAAGGAGTAAAAAATGAAGTTATTAATGCATACTTGTTGTGCACCATGTAGTGTATATTGTATAGATACTTTAAGAAATGAAGGGATTGAGCCAGTTGCATACTGGTTTAATCCTAATATACATCCATATATGGAATATAAAGCAAGAAGAGATACTTTAATTGAATATTCTAAAATGATTAATTTAGAACTTGTTATAGATGAAGATTATGGGCTAAAAGAATTTTGTAAAAATGTATCAGATGATTTAGCAAATAGATGTGTAAATTATTGTTATAGAGTAAGAATGGAACAAGCTGCTAAATTCGCAAAAGAAAATGGATTTGATGCATTTACTACAACTCTTTTAATTAGTCCTTATCAAAGACATGATGAACTTAAAAAGATATGTGAAGAAGTTGCTCAAAAATATAGAGTAGAGTTTTTGTATAGAGATTTTAGACCAGGATTTAGAGAAGGTCAAAATAAAGCAAGAGAACTTGAACTTTATATGCAAAAATACTGTGGATGTATATTTTCAGAAGAAGATAGATATTCAGATAAAATAATGAAAGATAAAAAGAAATTTAAAGGAGAATAAATTCTTGGAAATTAGAAAAATAGATTCAAATAAATTAGATTATAGCGATTTATTATTAGAAGCAGATCCAGAAATAGATGTTGTTAAAGAATACATTGATAAAGGTGAGATGTATGTGCTTTTTGAAGATGACGGAACTCCTGTTGCTGAAATATTAATAACAAAAGTAAATAGCGAAGAATGTGAGCTTAAAAATATTGCAACATCTAAGACTGCAAGAGGAAAAGGATATGCAGGAATATTAATATCACATGTTTTTGAAATTTATTCAAAAGAATATAAAAGAATGATTGTTGGAACAACAGAAAATATGATTCCATTTTATGTATTAAAAGGATTTAATAAGTATCATCATACTGTAAAAAACTTCTTTATAGATAATTATAAAGAGCCAATTTATGATGGAGAGCTTCATTGTATAGATATGTATTATTATTCAAAAGAATTTAATAAATAGTTTTTTAGGCGCTAAAATTTTTAGCGCCTTTTTTGACATTTTGTAATTAGAATTTAATAAATAAAATATTAAAATTTTATGGAATTAAATGTCATTTTATGATAGTATGTTGATTGGAATAGTATATATAAAATTTAAACAAAAGAGGTATTTGTGATGGGAAACAGAAGTCGTGGAATGATAATAATTATGGTATTAATAACAATGTTTTTTATACCATTTTTCTATTTTTCAATAGGACCAGTAATTAAAAAATCAAAAATGAATGGAACAGTAGAAGCATATAAGGTTACTTTTGAAGAAATATATAATGAAGGTGGATATGATGATGAAGGATATTGGGAAGATCCTTATTATACATATAAACCAACATATTATTATCGAGTAAATGATATGGAATTTTCTTATACAACATCATCTTCAAGTACTTCAAAAAGTTCATATAAAAGTGAAATGACAATTCATTACGACAAACATAATCCATATAATGCTATAGCAGAAAGTGAAATAAGTCCTATGGTAATTGTTATGGTAACAGGTATGTATGTAGTATTTATGGGAATATTTGGCTTTTTAGGATATACAAATAAAAGAATGGACGAAGATATGAATTTGGGTCAATAAGGAAAAAATAATATGAGAGTTTCAAAAGAAAATGAATTAAATAAATTATTACCTAAAGCTTTAAGAGATGAATATGCAATAGGTATTCATGGTTTTGATACTAAATTCTGGAAAGAAAAAGAAGACGGATCTTATGAACCAGATATAGAAGGTATTAGAGAAGCAAAAAAAGGGATATTAGGTAATGGCTTAAAAATTGCAGGAGATAGAAAACTTTTATCTACTGTTAGATTTTATGATTTAAATGGTTACATTCAAACAAAAGGGTTTTATGAACTTGGAGGTATTATTGTTGCACTTCCTAAAAATTTAGTTAGTGAGTCTGGCAAAGAAATGTTTATAGGTTCTCCAAATGAATTTAATCCATATACAAATAGACCATGGGATAGAAACAGAGAAGCTACATCACTTTCAGAAGTTGTATTAGTAGAAGATGGTAATGTATTACCACCACAATTTATTTTAGGAACATATTCTAAAGATGAAAATGGAATAGATGTAGAACTAAATGATAAACATATGGCATTTGGAAAACAAATTGTTAGTGATGAATATTTAGATAGATTAGAAAAGAAGATTGGACCACTTTTAAGAAGT